>RRZU010784668.1_pt1 | contig 10675 bp, 7 predicted proteins | sample 2165561 | NCBI WGS metagenome assembly RRZU01 (sample SAMN10456909, study PRJNA506462) | wastewater metagenome | isolation source: wastewater sludge | place: USA: Moscow, Idaho | reverse complement strand
TTCATGGTGTTGAGAGCCATGACGACCTTGGCCCGCGGGAACCGGCGCTGGATCTGTTCACCCAGGGAGTCGGTGTTGGACACCAGGAGCGAAGGGGGCATCCCCTGGGAGAAGTCCAAGGTGTTGGCGAGGTCGAGGATGACCTTGTCGGCGAGGGCGTCGGCGCCGGCGGCATCGAGAGTCGCCAGCGAGCCGGCCCCGTTGGTGGCGTTGACGACCAGCTCGGCCCTGCTGACGGCATCAGCGAGGGTCGCGAGGTCGACGTCGGGGTGATCCTGCTTCCAGGTCGGGAAGGCCGGCGTGCCGAAGGCGCCCGGCTCGGTTCGGGCCATCGTGGTGGCCGGGTCGCGAGTGCCGAGAACCACCTGATGCCCCAGGGCGCTGAGGGCCGCGGCGATCGTCTGGCCGACGGGTCCGGTGCCGAGAACGGCGATCTTCATGGTGACTCCTTCTCCCTGGATGATGGAAGGACCGTAACAGACAGGTCTGTCTATTAGTCAAGTGACAGATGCCGCTGCTCCACGAGGGCGACCGGGCCACTCTGGTGGAGTCTGTCCTGGTCGGCAGGCATACCAGTCTGTACGCTGGGGCGCATGGAGCAGGTGATCCAGTGACGACGCCCAGCGGACCCCGACCGGGGGCCCGGAAGCGCATCGTGGACACCGCGTTCCGGCTCTTCTACGCCCGAGGCCCCCGCGGGGTCGGTGTCGACACGATCATCGACGAGGCGGGCGTGGCGAAGGCATCGTTCTACAAGCACTTCCCGCGCAAGGACGACCTCGTGCTGGCCTATCTCGACGAGGTCGACCGGACCTGGCTCGGCCAGCTGCGCGCGTGCGCCCGTGCCGCCGGCGATCACCCCGCCGAACAGCTGGTCGGGATGTTCGACGCGCTGCAGAGCGCCGCGCGGCGCGAGGGCTATCACGGGTGCGCGTTCATCAACTCCGCGGCGGAGGCTTCGCCGGGGAGCGAGGTGCATGCCCGGTCTGTCGACCACAAGCGGCTCGTGCGTGCCTGGGTCACCGATCTGGCCCGCCGGGCCGGCGCCGCCGATCCTGAGGGACTCGCACGGCAGCTCACCGTCCTCCTCGACGGTGGGCTGTCCGCGGGCGTGCTCGACGCCGACCCCGAGGTCGCCTCGAGTGCCCGGTCGGCGGCCACGGTTCTGGTCGCCGCGGCCTGTCCGCCTGCACGCGCGTCGACACCGTAGCCGCGGGACCCTCTCCGCGGTCCGGCGGCGACAAATCGCCACGGTTGTTCCGGATTGCCACCGGTAGAGGTATGGCGACCCAGAACAACCGTGGCGTCAGCGGCCCCCGGTCAGGCCTCGGCAGCCTTCGCCGCCTCGACGGCGTCGTGGGTGTCGCCGCGAGCGCCATTGAAGAAGATGTTGAGCACGACGGCCGAGAGCGCCGTCAGGAGGATGCCGGAGTCCATCAGCGGACGCAGGTTCTCCGGCATGTGCTGGGTCCACCGCGGGGCGACCAGCGGGATGAGGCCGAAGCCGATCGAGACGGCCACGACATACAGGTTGTTGTGCTGCTTGGCGAAGTCGACCGAGCTGAGAATCCGGATCCCAGTGGCGGCGACCATGCCGAACATGACGAGCCCGGCCCCGCCGAGGACCACCTGGGGGATGGACTCGACGAAGGCGGCCATCTTCGGGATCAGGCCGAGGACGATCATGATGATCCCGCCGGTGACCGTGACGAACCGACTCCGGATCCCGGTCACGCCGACGAGCCCGACATTCTGGGAGAAGCTCGTGTAGGGGAAGGTGTTGAAGACGCCACCGATGAGGGTGCCCAGACCGTCGGTCCGCAGGCCGGCGGCGAGTTCGGGCTGCGAGATGGTCTTGCCCGTCATGTCCGACAGCGCGAGGAACATGCCGGTCGACTCGATCATGACGACGATCATGACCAGGCTCATCGTGAGGATCATCGCGATGTCGAAGGTCGGAACGCCGAAGGCGAACGGCTTGACGACACCGAACCAGTTGGCCTTGCCGACCTTGTCGAAGCTCATCTTGCCCAGGCCGGCGGCCACGACGCAGCCGACGATGATGCCGAGCAGCACCGCAATGTGCTTGACGAAGCCCTTCATGTACTTGACCAGGACGAGGATGACGACCAGGACGAAGCCGGCGAGCAGCAGGTCACCGATGGCGGCATACGTGGGGTTGTTGACCATGGGGACGGAGTTGAGCACCGGTGTCGTCCCGGGGGCCGCGCTGGACTTGGCCTTCTCGACCGCGCCCGCGACCTTCTCGAGGTCGACATTCTGGGCCAGGTTGGCCGCTCCGTTCGTCGCCCAGCCCACGCCGACGCGCATCAAGGTGATGCCGATGATGGCGATGATGCTGCCGGTGACCACCGGAGGGAAGAAGCGGAGCAGCCGGCTGACGACCGGCGCGATGAGCATCGAGATGATGCCCGCGCCGATGATCGCGCCGAAGATCGCCCGGGCCCCGTCGGTCCCAGGCTTGGCCGCCGCGAAGGCGAGCATCGGGGAGACCGCCGCGAAGGTCACGCCCATCATGACCGGCAGCTTGATGCCGAACCAGCGCGTCGCGCCGAACGACTGGATGACGGTCACGATGCCGCAGGCGAAGAGGTCCGCGCTGATGAGCAGGGCCACCTGCTCCGGGGTGAGCTTGAGTGCGCGCCCCACGATGAGGGGCACGGCAACCGCGCCGGCGTACATCACCAGCACGTGCTGAAGGCCAAGGACGGCGAGGCGCCCGGTAGGCAGCTTCTCGTCGACCGGATGTACCGCGGTGGTCGTCATGGTTCCAGGAGTCTCCTTCAGGTCGTCGGCACAGGGCATGGCCCCGGCCGTCGGCACGTCCTGGACGCCAGCCCGGTCAACGACGCTAGTGTCTGCACGTCCACCGCCCCGGGACGTCAGTCCCGTGAAGTGTTCCTTTTCGTCCACACTGGCCCGGGCGTTTGGTCATGGTCTCGGCGAGGTGGACCTCCGTACGATGAGTGGTGCGTCAGCGTCGACGTCCCTGCCCGACAGGAGCTGAACAGATGGCCGAGTTGTCCGTGACCGTCAACGGCATGCCCCTCCCCCTCGACGGCGTCGCCCCGTCGGTGAGCCTGCTCGACGCGCTGCGTGCGCAGGGGCTAACCGGGGCGAAGGAGGGCTGCGCCGAGGGTGAGTGCGGTGCCTGCTCGGTGCTCGTCGCCCGTCCCGCGGCTGACGGCGGGTCGCAGTGGGTCGCGGTCAACGCCTGCCTGCCCCCCGCCCTCTCGTATGCCGGTCAGGAGATCGTCACCGCCGAGGGGCTCGGCTCCCCCGGCGACCTGCACCCGGTCCAGGCCGAGCTGGCCCACCGCGGCGGTTCCCAGTGCGGCTACTGCACGCCCGGCTTCGTGTGCAGCATGGCGGCCGAGTACTACCGGCCGGACCGCGCCGGACTCGAGGGCACCGAGGCGTCGGGCGCCGGAAACGACCACCACGACCACCACGACCGCCATGACCATGGCCCGAACGGCTTCGACGAGCATGCCCTCAGCGGCAACCTGTGCCGCTGCACTGGGTACCGGCCGATCATGGACGCCGCGCACGCGCTCGGCACGCCCGCAGCGGACGACCCCTTCGCCGCCCGGCGCGCGCAGGCAGCGCCCGAGCCGGTCCCTGCCCATGTTTCCGTTGCTGGATATGAGTATGTCCGACCGGAAACCCTCACGGAGGCCCTGGACCTCCTCGCGGCGCACCCGGACGCCGTGCCGGTCGCCGGCTCGACCGACCTCGGCGTCGTGACGAACCTCGCGATGTACCGTCCCCAGATGCTCGTCGCCATCGACCGCCTCCCCGAGCTGCGCACCCTGCGGGCAACGGACGAGCGCATCGAGATCGGCGCCGCCGTCACGCTCTCCGAGGCGGAGTCCTGGCTGGCCGGTCGGGTGCCGCTGCTCGACGCGCTCTTCCCCCAGTTCGCTTCACGCCTCATCCGTAACGCGGCGACCTTCGGTGGCAACCTCGGCACCGCCTCACCGATCGGGGACGGCGCCCCCGCGCTCCTCGCCCTCGACGCGACCCTGACGCTGGCCAGCACGGAGGGGACCCGCGAGGTCGCCCTCTCGGACTACTTCACCGGCTACCGCCAGACCGTCCGCCGCCCGGGTGAGCTCATCGCGACGATCACCGTCCCGGTCGCCCAGCCTGGAATGGTCGCCTTCCACAAGATCGCCAAACGCCGGTATGACGACATCTCCAGCGTCGCGGTCGCCTACGCCATCGACATCGAGGGCGGGGTCGTCACCCGGGCCAGGATCGGCCTCGGCGGGGTCGCCGCCACCCCCCTGCGGGCCCTGGCCACCGAGGCCGCGCTCACCGGTTCGGCCTGGACCGAGGCAGAGGTCGACCGGGTCGCCGAGGTCCTCGCCGGCGAGGGCACGCCGCTCGGGGACCACCGGGCGAGCGAGGCGTACCGCCGGGCCATGCTCGGCACGTCGCTGCGCAAGCTGTATGCCGAACACGCCCCCGCGACGACAGGAGCCACACGATGACCGCCCTGGCCCAGCGCCCCGCCAACCCCGTGGTCGGCGAGTCGGTCGTCCACGAGTCCGCCGACCTCCATGTCACCGGCGCGGCGCTGTACACCGACGACCTCGCCGGACGGTTCACCGGGCTGCTCCATGCCTGGCCGGTCGGCTCCCCGCATGCCCACGCGAGGGTGACAGGTCTGCGCACCGAGCCCGCACTCGCCGTGCCCGGCGTGGTCAGGGTGCTCACCGGCGCGGACGTCCCGGGCGTCAACGACGCCGGCGTCAAGCACGACGAGCCGCTCTTCCCCACCGAGGTCATGTTCCGCGGCCACGCCGTGTGCTGGGTGCTCGCCGACTCGCTCGAGGCGGCCCGGCTCGGCGCGGCGGCCGTCGAGGTCGACTACGAGATGCTCCCGGCGCTGATGACCGTCGAGGAGGCCATCGCCGCCGAGCGCTTCCAGGGCGCCCGCCCGGTGATGACCCGCGGCGACGCCGCAGCGGCGATGGCCGGGGCGGCATACGTCTTCTCCGGTGAGACGACGATGAAGGGGCAGGAGCACTTCTATCTCGAGACGCACTGCTCCATCGCCCTGGTCGACGAGTCGGGGCAGGTCTTCGTCCACGCGAGCACCCAGCACCCGACCGAGACCCAGGACATCGTCGCCCACGTCCTCGGCCGTCCGGCGCACGAGGTGACCGTCCAGTGCCTGCGGATGGGCGGCGGTTTCGGCGGCAAGGAGATGCAGCCGCACGGCTTCGCCGCCATCGCGGCGATCGGCGCCACGGTGACCGGGCGCCCGGTGCGGCTCCGCCTCAACCGGGCCCTCGACATGACGATGTCCGGAAAGCGGCACGGCTACCACGCCTCCTGGCAGGTCGGCTTCGCCGCCGACGGCCGGTTCGTCGCCCTCGACGCCACCCTCACCGCGGACGGCGGGTGGAGCCTGGACCTGTCCGAGCCGGTCCTGGCCCGGGCGCTGTGCCATATCGACAATGCCTACTGGATCCCCGACATCGTCGTCCACGGCCGGATCGCCCAGACGAACAAGACCTCGCAGACCGCCTTCCGCGGCTTCGGCGGCCCCCAGGGGATGATCGTCATCGAGGACATCATCGGCCGGTGCGCGCCACTGCTCGGGATCGACGCCGCCCAGGTGCGCGAGCGCAACTTCTACTCCCCCGGCCAGCAGACGCCCTACGGTCAGGAGGTCCGCCACGCCGACCGGATGCCGCGGGTCTGGGACCAGCTGATGACCTCGGCCACGGTCGACCGCCGCACCGCCGAGATCGCCGAGTTCAATGCCTCGCACCGGCATACGAAAAAGGCACTGGCGGTCACCCCGGTGAAGTTCGGCATCTCGTTCAACTTCACGTCCTACAACCAGGCGGGCGCGCTCGTCCTGGTCTATAAGGACGGCTCGGTGCTCATCAACCACGGCGGCACCGAGATGGGCCAGGGCCCGCCCACGAAGATGGCCCCGCGCGCCGCCACCGCCCGGCGCGTGCCGCTCGACCTCGTCCGGGTCGCCCCGACCCGCACCGACAAGGTCCCGAACACCTCGGCCACCGCCGCGAGCTCGGGCGCAGACCTCAACGGGGGGGCGGTCAAGGCCGCCTGCGAGCAGATCCGGGAGCGGCTCGCCGAGTTCGCCGCCAAGCGCTTCGGCGAGCCGGTCGACGCGGTCCGCTTCGAGGGCGGGACGGTCCGGGCCGAGGGCTCGGCGGCGCCGCCGATGACCTGGGCCGAGCTGGTCGACGCCGCGTACTACTCGCGGGTCCAGCTCTCCGCCATGGGCTTCTACCGCACCGAGGGACTGCACTGGGACCCGGTCACCGTGCACGGCGTCCCGTTCAAGTACTTCGTGTATGCCGCCGCGGCCGCCGAGGTCGAGGTCGACGGGTTCACCGGCGCCAGCGTGACCCGCCGCGTCGACATCGTCTTCGACGTCGGCGACTCGCTGTCCCCGATGATCGACCTCGGCCAGATCGAGGGGGCCTTCGTCCAGGGCGCCGGGTGGATGACGATGGAGGAGCTGGTCTGGGACGAGCGCCCCGGGCAGGGCCAGGGCCGACTGCTCACCTCGGCGGCGAGCACCTACAAGCTGCCGAGCCTGTCCGAGATGCCCGCGGTGCTCAACGTCTCGCTGCTCGAGGCGGCCACCGAGGACGGGGTCGTCTACGGCAGCAAGGCCGTCGGTGAGCCGCCGCTCGTGCTCGCCATCGCGGTCCGGGAGGCGATCCGCGACGCCGCGGCCGCCTTCGGCGAGACCGGGGCCAGCGTGGACCTTGGCCTGCCGGCGACCCCGGAGGCGACCTACTGGGCGATCGAGGCCGTCCGAGGCGGGGTGCTCGACGGCGGTGTGACGACACTGCGGCGGCCGACGTGAACTGGCTCGACGCGGCCGCCCAGCTGCGTGAGCAGCGACGGCCCGGCGTGCTCGTCACCCTCGTCGAGGTCCGCGGCCATGCCCCCCGAGAGGCCGGGGCGAAGATGATCGTCGGCGTCGACCAGGTCTGGGGCAGCATCGGCGGCGGCAACCTCGAGGCCACCGCCGTGGCCGCGGCGCGCGAGATGATTGCCACCGGTGCCACGACCCCCCGGCCCCTCGACCAGGACCGCTCCGACCACGCGGAGACGACCTACGGGCGGCAGTGCTGCGGCGGGACGACGACGGTCCTGCTCGACCCGCTGCCGGTCGTCGGGTCGGTCGCGATCTTCGGGGTCGGCCACGTGGGCCAGGAGATCGCCCGCATCCTGGCCCGGCACGAGCTCGACCTGCATCTCATCGACGCCCGCGAGGAGTACGCGACCCCGGCCGCCATACCGGAGCTGGCGAACGGGTCGGCGACCGTGCACTGGCACCACACGCCGTGGCCCGAGCCGCTGCTGCGCGAGCTGCCCCCGGGCACGCTCGTCCTGGTCATGACCCACGACCACGGCGAGGACGCGGCGATCGTCGACGCGGCGCTGCGGTGCAGCCACCTGCCCTTCGTCGGGCTGATCGGGTCCAGCGCCAAGTGGCGCCGGATCGAGCGGGTCCTGCGTGAGTGGGGCCACGACGAGGCCACCACGGCGCGCGTGACCACCCCGATCGGCGACCCGCGGATCACCGGGAAGGACCCGGCCACGCTGGCGCTGTCGGTCTGCGTCGATCTCATCCAGCGGCTCGCGGGAGGCGACCTGCGTGACCCGCTGACCACCGCAGCGGCGGGGTCGGCCAGGTCGGCGGGGTCGGCGGGGTCGGCGGGGTCGGCCAGAGGAGAGGCCAGACCGTGACGCTCTACCGCGGCACGGTGGTCGACACCCCCGTCAGCCCGTTCGACGGCGGCGAGCTGCGCGTCGAGGAGGACGGCGGCGTCCTCGTCCGGGACGGCGCGATCCTCGCCCGAGGCAGCTTCGCGGCGGTGCGTGACGCCCACCCCGACGAGCCCGTCGACGACCTTCGCGGCGGCATCGTCGTCCCCGGCTTCGTCGACACCCACGTCCACTACCCCCAGGTGCGCATCATCGGCGGGCTCGGGATGCCGCTGCTCGAGTGGCTCGACCGGCGCGCCCTGCCGGAGGAGGCCCGCCTGGCCGACGACGACTATGCCGCTGGGGTCGCCATCGACTTCGTGGGCGCGCTGACCCGGGCCGGCACGACGAGCGCGCTGGTCTTCGGCTCACACTTCCCCGGTGCCGTCGACCGGCTCTTCGAGGAGTCGGCGCGGGTCGGGCTACGGGTCACGGCCGGGCTCGTCGTCAGCGACCGGGTGCTCCGGCCGGACCTGCTCGTCAGCCCCGAGACGGCGTATGCCGAGTCGGTGCGGCTCGCGCAGCGGTGGCACGGCGCCGCCGGTGGTCGGCTGCGGTATGCCGTGACCCCGCGCTTCTCGCTCTCCTGCACCGACGCGATGCTCCAGGCCTGCGGCTCCGCCGTCACGGCCGTGCCCGGGGTCTTCTTCACCTCGCACGTCAACGAGAATGCGGCCGAGATCGCGGCCGTGGAGGCAGATTTCGGTGCGTCATACGGCGAGTCCTATGACCGCCACGGGTTGCTGGCCCGGCGCTCGGTACTGGCCCACAATGTCCACCCGACCGACGCCGAGCTCGACCTGCTTGCGGCGCGCGGGACGGCGATCTCACACTGCCCGACGAGCAACTCGGCGCTGGGCAGCGGGCTCTTCCCGATGCGTCGCCACCTCGAGCGTGGCGTGCGCTTCGCCCTCGGCACCGATGTCGGCGGCGGGATGACCTTCAGCCTGCTCCGCGAGGCGCTCCAGGCGTACCTCGTCCAGCAATGCCTCGGCGAGCAGCGCACCCCGCTGAGCGCGGCGCACCTGCTCCACCTCGCGACGGCCGCGGGCGCGGACGCCCTCGACCTGCCTGAGGTCGGTGACCTGTCGGTCGGCAAGCGCTTCGACGCGGTGTGGCTGCGGCCGCGGGACGGCTCGACCCTGGACGTCGCGGCGTCGAATGCTGGCGACGTCGAGGACGCGCTGGGCACCTACTTCGCCCTGGCCGGCTCGGCCGATGTGGCCGGGGTCTTCGTCGACGGCCAGGCGGTCTGGCGTCCCGCCCGCGGGTGATCTCCCCCGGGCGTGCGCGCCTGGTCGGTCCTGGGCGGCGTACGTCAGTGAATCGTCAGCGGTGCACGCCGGAGAATCGTCAGCGGCGCACGCCGGAGAAGAGGATCGCCACCCGCTCCCAAGGCTGCACCGCGGGACCGTCGGCCGTCGGCAGCAGCGCGGCCAGGCCGGCGGCCCCGGTCGGGCTCACCGTCGCGCCCAGCCGGGTCGCCATCGCGTATGCCGCCTCGACATTGGGCTCCGAGACGACGATGGGCTGCCCGCCGCAGGCCCGCATGACCTCGATATCGGCCTGCCAGTCGTAGGTCTCGTCGTCGAGGATGCCGTCGGCGAGCGAGTGCGGGTCCGCCCACGGGGTCATCAGCTCGCTCCACCGGCCACCCAGCTCGCCGGTCGGCAGCTCGCCGGCGCGCTCCCAGGCACGGGCCAGCGGCGCCCCGCCCTCGGTCTGCACCATGTCGATGCGGTACTCCGGGCCCAGGCCCCAGCCGAGGCAGGCTGCGAGCGCCCCGCCGCCGACCTGGACCAGCACCCGAGTCGGCACCGGCAGCACCCGGCGCATCTCCCAGCCGATCGTCCGCCCGCCGTCGAGGCACAGGCCGTTCTCCGGCCCCTGGACGCTGAACGGGATCGCCCCGCGGGACACTGCCTCTCGGAAGGCGAAGACGGCGGGGTCACCGGCGGGCGCTCCGGGCTCGCGGCCGCACCGGGTGAGCCGGGCGCCGAGGTCGCTCAGGGTCCGCGCCACGGTGTCGCTCACCGTGTCGGGAACGTAGACCTCCAAGGGCCAGCCCGCGCGCTGGGCCAAGGTGGCCGCGGCAATCGCGGCATTGCCGCAGGAGGCGATCGCCAGCGGCGCCCGGGCGTCCCGGTCGGTCAGCCCCAGTTCCTCCGCCGCTCGCAGGTGCAGCAGTATGCCGACGAGGTGCCGAGCCTTGTGCGACCCGCCGACATTGCCGGTCTCGTCCTTGACCCAGACCTCCGCGTCGAGCTCGTCGGAGAGCTGGAGGTGCGGACCGATCGGGGTCATCCGGAAGTCCCCGGCGACCTCCTCGGTCAGCTCCAGGCAGCGCTGCTCGCTCATCCCGTTGGCCCGGGCAAAGGCCCACCAGGCCAGCGACGGACCGAACATGACAAACGGGTTGCGACCCTCGAGCGGCTCCGGGTCAGGGCCGGTCACGACCGGGTGGAGGACATGGTGCACGTCCCCGACGGGCGCGGCCGGGCACCGGAACGGGTGGACCGTCTCGATGCCGACCGCGGTCCCGCAGGTCGCGCAGCGGTAGCCGGTGACTCGGCCCCGCGCATACTGCTGCGTGGCCGAGCCGGTCACTTCGCCGCGACCTTGGCGTTGAAGTCCTCGATCATCGCGTCCCAGCGGGCGATGAACGGGCGCAGCCCGATCCAGAAGTCCTGCGAGCGGCGCTGTTCGAAGAGCTCGAACGGGGTGCCCTGCTGCTCGACCCAGGTGTAGTAGCCGAGGTTGAAGACGCGCTCACGTTGGGTGTGCGTCATTTCAACCATCAGGTCGGTCGTGGTAGCAGCCAGCGAACGGCCCCAGACTTCGGCAGCGGAGATTGCATCGAAGCCCTTGGCGTAGTTCTTGGCGA
>RRZU012869809.1_pt1 | contig 10677 bp, 9 predicted proteins | sample 2165561 | NCBI WGS metagenome assembly RRZU01 (sample SAMN10456909, study PRJNA506462) | wastewater metagenome | isolation source: wastewater sludge | place: USA: Moscow, Idaho | reverse complement strand
GTACTTTCTGTAGTAGGAGGGCTTGTAATACCCCAGTTTATTGATTCCATCCAAGTAGTGATACAAGGACTCCCCCAAGTAGCCCAGGGGCTTTGGGATTTTGCCGTAGAAAGAGGGCTTCATCCGCAAGAGTTGGGAATCAGCCCTGACCTATGGAACAACCCAAGCTCTCAAATGGTTCAACGAATTATGGAGATGAGCCGGAACTTTCTTGGGGGATTCTTTTCTGTGATCACTTCAGTCTTTGGTCTTTTTGCCAATATTTTAATGGGATTAGGGTTTGCGGTATTTCTTTTAGGGGGCAAAGAAAAGATTCTTTCAAATATCGGCCGTCTTATAAAGGCTTATCTGCCAATAGAACGAGTTCGAATGATTTATAGAAACGCCGCTGTCATAAACGAGACCTTCCGAAACTTTTTTGCAGGACAGTTTACAGTAGCGGCTATTTTAAGAATTATTACAACCATTGCCTTATTTGTTTTTCGATTTCCTCATGCAACGATGATCGGTTCTGTGATTGCTCTTACAGATATCATTCCTATAGTCGGGCCCTTTATTGGAGGAGCTATTGGTGCACTGATACTATTTTTGACAGATCCTATTAAAGCCCTGTGGTTTATAGTTTTCGTCCTTATATTGCAGCAAATTGAGAGCAATATAATTTATCCTCGTGTAGTAGGAGGCTCTATTGGTCTTGGTGGAATCTGGGTATTCGCAGCTGTTATTTTAGGGACAGGGTTGTTTGGAGTAATTGGAGCCTTGTTGTCGGTACCGATTGTGGCTTCTGTTTATAAAATACTAAAATATGATGTGGAAAAAATAGAAGAATCCAGAAAAGCAAGGATAGAGAGAGATATCAATCCGGAAATCGAATAGGCAAAAACATTAATTGGTTTTTAAGTCTATGAGTGCTATAATGAGATCAATTGAATAGATGCAGGGGGACATTTTGTTGAGAAGGCACGGCCTGACCCTTAGAACCTGTCAGTTAATACTGTCGTAGGGAGCAAAATATGAGAAATAGATGTTTTGTCGTTATGGATGTTAACTGCAAGCATCTTTTTTTATTCTAAATAAATAATTTGCAGGGGAACATTTTGTTGAGAAGGTATAGCCTGACCCTTAGAACCGGTCAGTTAACACTGTCGTAGGGAGCGTATGAGAGACTATGTTTTGCCCTGGCTATGGGCAGAACATTTTTTATTTCTATAGGCGGTATCTATCCATATATAAGGGCTTTCTTATAAGCTTTCTAAAAAAAGGAGGAATTATGAAAAAAGTACTAACAATAGCAGGCAGCGACTCCAGCGGAGGAGCAGGAATCCAAGCGGACTTAAAGACCATGACGGTTCATGGTGTTTTTGGAATGAGTGCCATAACAGCATTAACAGCTCAAAATACAGTAGGAGTACAGGGGATCTTCAACTCTAGTCCCGAATTTTTAAAGCAGCAATTGGATTCGGTTTTCGACGATATCTTTCCAGACGCTATTAAGATCGGAATGGTTTCTGGAAAAGAGCTGATTCAGACAATTATTCAGTCATTAAAGGAGTGGAAAGCAGAAAAGATTGTCGTAGATCCTGTGATGGTGGCAACGAGCGGCGGAGTTCTTTTGGAAGAAGAGAGCATCGAGAACTTAAAAGAACTATGCAAGATCGCAACTATAATTACACCGAATATTCCAGAAGCAGAAGTCTTATCCGGCATCTCAATCGAAACAAAAGAGGATATGGAAAAAGCAGGATCTGCCTTAAGCAAGGATTTAGGCACAGCTGTTTTAATAAAGGGCGGCCATGGCAAAAATGATGCAAACGACGTTTTCGTCCAAGGAGAAAAAATACTGTGGTTTTATGGAAAGCGAATCGACAACGATAATACACATGGAACAGGATGTACATTATCATCGGCTATTGCAAGCAATTTGGCCAAAGGGTTTTCTTTAGAAGAAAGCATTGAGAAGGCAAAGGATTATTTGTCGAAAATACTGGCTGATGATTTAGATTTAGGAAAAGGAAGAGGTCCTTTGAATCATATGGCATAGATACCCTGAAAAAAAGAGGAGAGTAAGAGAGGGTGGAAAAGGGGAAGACCTCCATCTTTTCTTCCTTGTGATTCAAGTGAAGTCAATTTTTTTCGGCCTATCTAAATGGGGAAATTTATTATAGAATCTTTTATATGAGGTCGTTGAAAAGAATTACATGGATATTTTAGAATGAATATTCATATTTACGGAAAGGAATCAATATGGAAAAGTTTTTGGAATTTATCGAAGAGGATTTTAATCAAAAACGATTTACCTCCTGTTTAGCTTGAGATCCTGGGAAGGTCTACGAGGTCTTGTGGACAGTAGAACAGGAATGGGAAGCCGAAGAAGTCCCGGAATTAAAAAAATATCTAAAAGATGTGAATAACCAGGTTATTGAACTATGGGATGGGACACGGGCAAAGATCTGGGAAGCCTATGTAGAAGAAGGGGAAAAAAAGGTTCTTCATCTCACTTATGAAATGCTTATCTAGTCGGGTAAAAAGATAGGGAGTAGGGAGTAGTGGTTAGGGGTGGTGGAGAATGGGAAGAGCCCATTCTCTTCTTTGATTTAAAGACTAAGAGAAAGAGATTTAAAAAGAGGGAAGTGTTGAAAAGATAAAATTGAGAGTGGGGAGCTGGAATAGAGAAAAAACCGCATAAAATGCGGTTTTAATCATCCTCTAATCCTAACGGCTTAGTGCTTTTTAAAAGTCTTCACTACTTACAATGGTTCCTCCGCCTAAGAGATAGTTATCTACATAAAATACTGCAGACTGGCCGGGGGTGATGCCTCGTAAGGGTTCTTCTAGAAGTACAGTAACTTCATCTTGTCCTGTTTTTTTAATGGTGCCATAAGTTCCTTTATGATTGTAGCGGATTCTTACGAGAACTCTCAGTTCTTCGGTCAAGTCTTCTATGGCTAGGAAGTTCAAATCTTTGACTAGAATTCCATTATGGCGGCTTTCTTCATCCCTTCCAACGACTACTTCATTTGTCTGGGGACGGATTTCCAGGACATAGGCAGGATAGCCTAAGGCAAGGCCTAAGCCTTTTCTTTGGCCTATGGTATAATGGATGATCCCCTTATGCTCGCCGAGAATATTGCCTTTGGTATCGACGAAGTTTCCTTTTGGAGGGATATTTGTCCGCCCTTTAATAAAGGCGCCATAGTCTCCGTCAGGAATAAAGCATATATCCTGGCTTTCTGCCTTATGGGAAGTCTTCAATCCGATTTCTGCACCGATTTCTCGGATACGTGGTTTTTCATAGGATCCCAGAGGAAGAAGGATTCTTGCGATTTCTTCCTGGTCTAGCTGATAGAGAACATAGGACTGGTCTTTTTCAGGGTGATCTGCACATTCGATAGTGAGCCTTCCGTTTGGAAGCTTCAGTACATTTCCATAATGGCCTGTTGCTACATATTTTGCCCCTTGTTCATCGGCGTAGCGAAATAGTTTTTTCCACTTCATAGTCCGATTGCATTCTACACAGGGATTTGGAGTACGGCCTGCCTTATATTCTTTTATAAAATAATCTATAACATTTTTATGAAAATCTTTTTGAACATCTATGGTTTCATAAGGAATATTTAATTGTTTTGCGACAGCTGCTCCATCTTGTATAGCGATCTCTTCCTTTTCAGGATCATCATTGCACATGGTCATATGAACACCAAGCACATCGTAATCTTTTTGCAGCAGGTATGCTGAAACGGAAGAGTCTACACCGCCGGACATGCCGAGTACTACTTTTTCTTTCATAATAAGCTCCTTTCAATTTGCTACAAGAATTATAACATAGTAAATCGATAGATTAAAGGGGTAAGAGAGAAAATACTAATAGGCTGGCGGGAGGATTTTTTATCTTTAGCCAAAATTCCCGGCAGAATAGAAGGTTTTATCATAGATGCAAGATAGAATTTACAAGTAAAGATGTAAAAAAACTTAAGGGACATATTTTTTACAGATACAGAGCCATAGGAAAGAACGCCAAATAGAAGGATTGACATAAAAAAGCATCCCGAAGGATGCTTTTGAGTTTATTTATTTTCTTTGATTTCTTTCCAGACATTACCTACAAGGTCTTCGCTAGGTGTTAAGGCTTTTTTACCTGTATCCCATCCAGCCGGCATAGCTTGTGTTCCGTTAGACTTGCGAACCTCTTGAGCAGCTTTGATTTGTCGAATGAGCTCATCAATATTGCGTCCTACCGGAGGAGTTAATACTTCTGCAGTTTGAACAATTCCCTCAGGGTCGATAATAAAGCTTCCTCGAATGCAAGTACCGCTGTCGTCGTCATATACTAGATAGTCTTTTGATACTTCGCCTTTTTGATCGGATGCCATAGGATAAGGAACATCCTTATCAAGGAGTTCAACTAATTCCTTGTCGTTCCACATTTTATGAACAAATACACTGTCCACACTTACAGAAATAACTTCAGTGTCTAATTCCTGGAATTCTTCATATCTGTCAGCAACTACTGAGACTTCAGTAGTTCAGACAAAAGTGAAATCGCCAGGATAGAAGAATAATAAGGTCCATTTTCCTTTGTTTTCAGAAAGAGTGACTTCCGTAAATTTACCATTATGATATGCGGGTAATGTAAAATCTGGAGCTACCTTACCAATTTTTACCATTTTTTCTTCGCCTCCTGTTAGTTAGATAAAATTAATAGTTAAATGTAATCAATACAACATTAGAATTGTTACATCTTCAAATACATCTTAACACCCTTTGCAAAAATTTGCAACTCGGCTCTTTATATATATACACAACTTATAGAGGTAACAAACATTTTGTTTATAAAGAAAGGAAATATGTAAAAAACCATACAAAGAAACTAATTTTATCAGGAAATCTTATGGTAGTACCAGTGGTTTTGAGCTTTCTTAGATGACTGGCCTATCAAAAGTTTTTTTCGATAAAGCATTTAATGAATAGGCCAGGCGCTGGCATGGGTATGGTTTTTCTAAAAACGATACTATGAAAAGGTAGAACAAAACTAGATAGGGGTATTAATTAAAGGTATAATAGTAAAAACAAAGGGAAGCAGAGCTTAAATAAAGTATAGTCATAAGCAGCTCTTGTGGAAGAGGAAAGATCTTATAGGTTTTTTCTTTAGGAGACCGACAAAAACTCGATACTCTTTGTTCCTATTGAAAAGATATTGGTCTTCGTTCATGTTAAAAAATTTATTATATCAAAAGGAGCTAGTAGAATGGATCGATTATTAAAGGGGATAAAAAAATTTCGGCTCGAAGTATTGGAAGAGCAAGAAGAATTCTATGAAAGTTTGAGAAGAGAACAAAATCCTCATACATTATTTATTACCTGCTCTGATTCTAGGATTCTGCCTAGCAGGATCACAGGTACAAATCCAGGTGAGCTGTTTGTTATTCGAAACGTGGCGAATATTGTTCCGCCTTATCGTATAACAGATGAATATGTCTCCACTACTTCGGCTATCGAATATGCTGTAAAAGTCCTAAAGGTAAAGCATATTATAATCTGCGGCCATTCTAATTGCGGAGGATGTTCTGCTAGTCTCCACCAATCTGCAGAGAAAATGGATCTTCCTCATACAAAAAAATGGCTGGAATTATTAGACGAGGTTCGGGATAAGGTTATTGCTTTGGAGAAGGAACCTTTGATACAAGAGGTAATGATGGAAGAGGCGAATGTTTTAGCTCAGCTGGAACATCTTAGAACATTTCCTGAGATTAAGGAAGGAGAAGAAAAGGGAGAAATTGATCTCCACGGCTGGTATTACGATATCGGGACCGGCGAGGTCCTGGAATATATAGAAGATATAGGGAAATTCACTGTAATAAACGAGATTGATTAAAGAGATAGGCCTGATCTTGAAGAAACAGAGTAAAAAAGGAAATAGGGAGCGGAAGAAAGAATAAAGGCGTTTCTTCTGGTCCCTATTTTATTATTCTTTTTTATGGGGTATATATAACATAACTATCATTTAAAGGAGGACATTATGAGATTTGAAAACAAGGTTGTCTTATTGACAGGAGCAAGTTCCGGAATCGGTTATGCTGTAGGGAAGGCTTTTGCAAAGGAAGGGGCTCTTGTCTATGCAATGGCTCGAAGAATTGAAAAGTTGGAAGGGTTAAAATCGGATTCCCAGGATCTGCCAGGAGAAATTATTCCGGTAGCGGGAGATGTGGTAGAAGAGAGGGATATCGATAGTGCTGTCAAAAAAGCCTTGACAGAACAGGGTAGGATTGATGTTTTAATCAACAACGCAGGTGTATTAGACGACTATAAGTCAGCCGAAACCATCACTGATGAAATTTGGGAGAAGGTAATCGATGTCAATGCCGGCGGTATTATGAGAATGGTAAGAAACGTAATTCCATCTATGTTGAAAAAAGGTTCCGGTGTTATTATCAACACAGCCTCTGTGGGAGGTCTTAACGGTATGCGCGGGGGGCTTGCTTATGTGGCTTCAAAACATGCCGTCATCGGAATGACAAAAAATATTGGTTATACCTATGCGGATAAAGGAATTCGATGTGTTGGAGTAGCTCCAGGCAGTGTATCAACAGAGATCGGGACGAAGGTAAAAGAACCGGATGAAGATGTGTTAAATAAACTTATGGCCGGATTCCAAATGTTTCCCATAACAGGAACACCGGAACAGATCGCTGAAGTTTATCTTTTTTTAGCTTCTGATGCCGCTTCTTTTATAAACGGCACAACAATTGTTGCTGATGGAGGATGGACAGCCTATTAAAAAGAGAAGTGTGCTGGTGTAGGCAATACTGGCAAAACCCCCTAACGGTATGCAAAGGAGACATCTGCAGTGGTCAGGGAGGATTGCTGCAGGACTTGGAAAAATACAGAGACATAAAAGAACCCTTGTTAAAAAAACGAGGGTTCTTTTATAAATTTCCAGTTTTAAAGGAAAGAGACTATGTAAAATTACTTTCAATCTTATGCAAAATATAAATGCTTTATTTATTTTATCCCAATATTTCCATTTGTTTTGTTTATTCGGGGACAATGGTTACGATATGTTTGGAGTGTTGTACAACATAAGTTGTGACAGAACCAATTATTCGAGTCCAGTCTTTTTTAGTGGATTTTGTCATAATAATTTGATCGATTTGTGCTTGTTCCGCGTATTTTAAAATTTCTTTTCCTGGGGTACCATAGCGGACTTCTGTATGATAATCATACTCTCTTAATTTTGCCTTTGCAGGGGCAAGGATATCCTCTGGAATCGGTTTTCTTTTTCCGTGCTGTTCTGCATAGCGGACTTCATCTTGTTTATCCATTATAGTAATGACATGTATGCTTGCTTCATGGGGTCCTAATATTGAAATTACCCAATCTAAGGAATGAAGGCTGCGCTCGCTGCCGTCAATTGGTACTAAAATTCTTTTCACTTTGATCACCTCATTATATTACTTGTATCATATTATATAGATTATACCCAATTAAGTTCGAATCATAAGTTTAATCGATTTCTATTTTTTCTCGAAACATTTCATTTTCGCTTACAACAAAGGGAACATTCGCTAAAAATTCCACAGCGATCTTTAATGCACCATCTTTCATATTGTAGATAGGAGAATGCCAAGGCTCGCTTCCCTCTACACCTATAAAAACAAAAAATCCAGGTATTTGTTCTTGATAGAAGGAAAAGTCTTCTCCTCCAGAGCTTGGTTTTGCCTCTACCGGCTTATAGCCTAACTCTAAAGTCAGATCCTCTAAGGTTTTTCTAAATTCTGGTGTATTATCCACAACGGGGTGGAGACCTTCCCAACGAAAATCAGCGTAGCCGTCGTTTGCTTCGGCAATTCCGTAAGCGTATTTTTTCATCATAAGTGGAATGATTTTTCGAGAACCTTTTTGGAAGGTTCGGACAGTTCCTTCTATAGTTGAGTGATCTGGAATAATATTCCAGGTACTGCCTCCTTCGATATGAGTTACACTAATAGCTGCATTATCGAAAAGATTGATTCTTCTGGAAATAATAGACTGAATATTTGTTACATATTCTGCTGCAATGATAATGGGATCGATGGTTTTATGGGGAACGCCTGCATGACCGCCACGTCCATGGAACACCACTTCAAAACGGTCTACCCCTGCCATTAAACCTCCTGATTTAATTCCAATGGTACCTAATGGTAATGTGGGAATATTATGAAATCCAAAGATTGCATCTACACCGTCGATGGCTCCTTTTTTGCAGATGTGCTGAGCTCCTGTCGCTACCTCTTCTGCAGGTTGGAATATTAGACGAACAGTACCCTTTATAAGATGCTTGTTTTTCAAAAGCAGTGCCCCTGCACCCAGTAGTGCAGTAGTATGCATATCATGACCGCAGGCATGCATAACACCGTCGCAAGAGGAACGGTAAGGCGAAAAATTATCTTCCTGCATAGGAAGGGCATCGATATCCGCTCTAAGAGCTATAACAGGACCAGGTTGTTCCCCAATAATATCAAAAATAGCCCCTGTTTCCAGCCCTAAATTTACAGGAGTAAGGCCTAATCTTTCAAACCAGCCGATAATTTCCTTTGTTGTATTATATTCTTTATAGGAAAGTTCGGGGAATTTATGAAGATGATGGCGAAATTCTATTAAGCGTTTTTCGAAATCCTTCTCAACTTTAATCATAGTTTGATCTCCTTCTTATCTTCTTTTCTTATATGTACCCATTATAAGATCTCATTATTTAACTTATAAGGAATAGAATGCATAATATAAAAGAAATAGGGCATATAATAAAAAAAACTTGAGGTGATAAAATGAGCTGCCAATGCTGCGAACATCAAACATGTGTAAAAAACGTACCGATTTTTAAAAATTTGAAAGACAAAGAAATTTATAAGATCAGCCAGTTAATCGAACAGAGAAACTACACTTCGCAAGATGTGGTATTTCACGAAGGAGAGCCGGTTGATCGGATGCTGATATTTAGAAAGGGGAGGATAAAGCTTATGCGTTATGGAGAAGACGGAAGGGAATTTCTTCTTGATATCCTTTCTCCAGGAGATATCTACGGGGGAGATCAGCTTTTCAGTCAGTCTAAATATACAGAAACAGGAATAGCTTTAGAAGAGGTTGGAATTTGTACAATCAAGGCAGATGCATTGAAAGAGGAAATTATAGAAAATCCTCAGATTGCTTTTGATATTATGGAATATTTAAATGATAAAATGACGGATTATCGAGACACGTTGAAAATTGTGGGAACAAAAGATGCTCTTCAGAGGATTGTTCTTTTTTTATTAGATCGAAATCGAAGGATAGGCAGTACTGAAATAAAAATGACACAAGAAGAGATTGGAAACGCGATTCATCTAACAAAAGAAACAGTCAATCGAAAATTATCAGAATTGCAGAAAAGAGGCTGGATAGAAATACATGGAAAGAAAAAAATAAAAATAATTGATGAATTTTCTATGAGAAAGTATGAAAGTTGATTTGAATCATATTTTTACGTAACATTTGTCCTTATAATAGAATCAACGAATAAAACATTTAACATTTTGGAGGGCATTATGAATCATTTAGACAGACAATTAAAAGATTTAGTAGCGGAAAATACAATATTAGTAGACTTTTTTAATGACGAAGGAATCGACTATTGCTGTGGCGGTGGGGACACATTAGGAAAAGCGCTAGAAGAGAAAAAGGTCGATACAAAACCCTTCTTGGAAAGAATGGATGTATTTATAGAAAAGGCGAAAGCAGAAAGAAAAGAAAAAGGGGAACTCAATGTTTACGATATGGAAATCGATGACTTAATCGATCATATCGAAACCACTCATCATAGAGAAGAAAGAGCTTATATTAAACAAGTTGATGAAGATTTAAATAAAATTCTTATTGTTCATTTCGATCACCATGGAGAATTATTGTTAAAACTTCACAGCTTATTCAGTGATTTAAAGAAGGAACTAGAAGAGCATTTTGTAAAAGAAGAAAAGATTACATTTCCAATGATATTAAAAGATTACAAAGATGGAAATATTACACAAGAGACTTTGAAGAAAGTAGAAGAATTAGAAGAAGACCATGAAGGAGCAGGAGTGATTGTAAAAGAAATGATCGATATCACGGATCATTTTGAAGTGCCAGAAGATGCATGTTTCACTTATAATAGAGCTTTTGAAACGCTCCATACTTTAGTAGAAGATGTTTTTATTCATATCTTCAAAGAAAACTCTATACTTTTTGAAAAATTAAAAGGAGAAGCGAATGAAAAAACAAGTCAAGAATAATATCTATTGGGTTGGGAAAATCGACTGGGAATTAAGAGAGTTTCATGGAGCAGACTATTCCATCCACAATGGTTCCAGCCAGAATGCATATCTTGTTCAAGAAGAAAAGACATTTTTAATCGACACAGTCTGGGAACCTCATAAAAATGAATTTTTAGACAATCTAAAAAAAGAAATCGATCTAAAAGATCTAGACTTTATCGTTATTAACCATGGAGAAGTCGATCACAGCGGTGCTCTTCCGGCCCTACTGGAAGAAGTACCAGATCTTCCTATCTACTGTACACAAGCTGGTGTAAAATCCCTAACAGGAATGTATCATCATCCAGAATGGAACTTTAATGTTGTAAAAACAGGAGATAGTATCGACATTGGAAATGGAAAAAGTCTTGTTTTT
>RRZU012776741.1_pt1 | contig 10677 bp, 10 predicted proteins | sample 2165561 | NCBI WGS metagenome assembly RRZU01 (sample SAMN10456909, study PRJNA506462) | wastewater metagenome | isolation source: wastewater sludge | place: USA: Moscow, Idaho | reverse complement strand
GACGGATAAATTAAACGCAGATAAATCCGTAAGAGTGATAGTTATTACCGGAGCCGAACGATCATTCGTTTCGGGAGCCGATATTCAGTCTATGTCGGTGATGGGCTATGCTGAAGCTAAAGCATTTGCGGAATTGGGAACTTCCGTTTTACGAAAAATTGAAACTTCGCAAAAGCCGGTCATAGCTTCGGTCAATGGTTATGCTCTTGGCGGTGGCTGTGAGCTTGCCCTGGCCTGCGATATCCGGGTTGCTTCCGCTAAAGCAAAATTTGGTCAGCCGGAAGTAAGCCTGGGCATCAACCCCGGTTTTTCTGGAACTCAGCGTTTGTCGAGGCTTGTCGGTTTAGCAAAAGCCAAAGAAATGATTTTCACCGGAAAAATAATCAACGCGGAAGAAGCAATGAATATCGGACTGGTGAACAAAGTGGTTGAACCCGAATTACTGACCGAAGAAGTGATGGCAATGGCTCAGACTATTGCAGCTCAGGCACCTGTGGCAGTAGCAAATGCAAAAAAAGCTATAAATGATGGCTGGGATTTAGACATGGAAGACGGAATTAAACTGGAAATGGAACTTTTTGCCCGTTGCTTCGACACACAGGATCAGAAAAAAGGAATGAATGCATTTTTAAATAAGCAAAAAACTGAATTCGATGGAAAATAATCAGAAAAATAAAAAAGTTGCCGTTATCGGAACAGGAACCATGGGCAACGGAATTGCTCAGACATTCGCTCAGGGCGGATATCGTGTTGTGATGAAAGACCTGACTGACGAACTCCTGCAGCGGGCAACGGGCAATATCGATAAAAGTCTGTCACGAATGGTTGCCAAAGAAAAAATGACCGAGGCTGAAAAACAGACAATCATGAGCAGAATTAGCACCACGCTTGCCTACGAGGATGTGAAAGACTGCATTTTGGTAGTTGAAGCTGTAGGCGAAAACATGGAACTTAAGAAACGCATTTTCACGGAATTGGATAAAATATGCAATCCGGATTGCATGCTGGCAACCAACTCATCCTCGCTTTCCATCACCGAAATTGCAGCCGCTACAAAACGACCCGAAAAAGTTATCGGGATGCATTTTTTCAATCCGGTTCCGGTTCTACGGCTGGTAGAGCTAATTCGGGGACAACTAACATCCGATAGTTCATACCTGTTTATTTCGGATATGGCAAAAGAAATCGGCAAAGTACCTGTACAGGTGAATGAAGCTCCCGGTTTTCTGGTCAATCGTCTGCTCATTCCGATGATTAACGAAGGAATTGGTGCGCTGGCAGATGGTGTTGCAACAAAAGAGGAAATAGATGAAGCAATGAAACTGGGTGCAGGTCATCCTATTGGTCCGCTTGCATTAGCCGATCTGGTGGGCCTTGACGTTTGTCTTGCCATTATGGAAGTGCTTCATAAGGAATTTGGGGACGACAAATACCGGCCTCATCCTTTGCTGCGTAAAATGGTGAGAGCAAATCTGCTGGGACGAAAAAACGGTAAAGGATTTTATGAATATCCGGGTTAGTTGTTAATTCTTTTATGTAAAAAAAAGGGTATCTTTTCTCAGGATACCTTTTTTTCTGCATTTTTTTAGCAGGTTAAATGTTATTGTTTAAGTCGTCTTGACTTTTCTAATAAAGCGATAATATCGCTCCTTATGCTGGAAAGGAAGCCTCGTAGAGGCGATATTATGGTAGATTATTATTGGCGTTAAAAATAAAGCCTCGTAGAGGCGGCATTATAAAAAATCAAGACCACTTCGTTCTTTCAAATTCAGATTTCTATTGTCCCAACAGTGATTTTGGGGTAGTTGCCTGAAATTCCTTCAGATAAAAAGGCTCATAGTATGCCACATCAGCAAAATCGCCGGCTTCAAATTTTCTTTCGGCTAATGGAATCATATTTTTAGCCAATGGCTGAATGTCGGTCAGGAAATGAGCGTTGGGGTGGGTGAGTGTTGCCGCACATTTTGCCGCACCATTTCCGAAGAAATAAACCGGATTTTCCGCCAGTAAATTATCAAACGACCCTTCAGTGATGATTTCAGCTGAAATTTCCTGTTTTACTTCCAGCTTTGGGGTGTAAAAGGCGGTATATACTTCCATCCTCCGTGCATCTATCATGGGGCAAAGAAGCACATTTTCTTTGTTTTCCAACTTTTTCAATGCTTCGACACAGAGCACTTCGAGCGTACTCACCGCTATCAACGGAATATTAAATCCGTAGCACAATCCTTTGGCGGTGGATACCCCAATTCGCAATCCGGTATAGGAACCGGGTCCTCCGCTTACTGCAACGGCATCAAGTGGCAGATTTAATTCCTTTAGTTTATCCAGTGCCTGTTGCACGAAAAGACTTAGCAGTCGGGCATGATTAGAACCTTCGCTGTTACTGATTTCAAAAATACAGTCGCCATCGTGGCTTAACGCCACTGAGCAAACATGGGTGGAGGTTTCTATATGAAGAATAGTCATAAAATAGTTTTGTGCGTGAAATAAATGATGAGGATTTGGCTTACTATCGATTTTTTCAAATTTTCAGCAACGTATCATTAATCTTTTTTGCCTGTAAGTTGAAAGTAATATCCCAGGCTTACGGAGACATTCAGAAAATTGGATGCTTTGAAATAATCTGTCTTGGCATCGGCAAAAATATTGCTTAGTCCATAGTAAGCTCTTGTTTCCAACTGAAATACACCAGCCTTTCGGGTATGCAGGTTATATCCAAATCCGGCAGCAATTCCGTAGTCAAAGGGATTGTAAATGGGAGTTTTCTGTTGTTCTTGTGGTTCGGCAACGGTATTTATCAGATCAGTTTCTTTGAGTAAATAACTTAGTTTGGGACCGAGATTAAATATAAAACGATTCGTTTTTCCCCAGTATAAGTGTGTCAACAACGGAAATTCCACATAATCCGCTCTTCGAGAATAATTTCCGCCTGCTTCTTCCCAGCCCCGCTGCGAATAGTTGGCCTCTATCTGGAGGCCGCAATGGCTTTCGGTAACATAGCGGATCGACAGTCCCCCGTTGTATGCCAGCAGTGGCATGGACTGATTGACAGTAGGATTGAACATAACCATCGATCCGGTCATCCCACCGGTAGCTCCGATATATATTTCGGGTGGATCGAGTAATACAGTTTGCGCCCTGAGGGCAGGAAAAGGGATAAGCAATAACAATCCGGGCAAGAGGATGTTGAATATCTGTTTATTTACGTTTTGGAGCATCTTCAATTAAATATAGCTGTTGATTGATAAAACCGCCACCGTCGCGGGTGCGTTTGAAATTGTAATCGGACTGTATGCCCTGATCAAATTTCACTGAACTGGTCGTTTCGTTGAACCGGAAACCGTTGTTGGTCATTTGTTTGACAAAACCATTGGTTATATCGTATCCGAGCATATCGAAACGTGGATTTTTCTCCGACCTGAACTGTTTGTAGAAAAGTCGGTAATCATTTTCGTACTGAATTTTTTCAGGTGAAGCATCGTTGTGATCGAAAGGTGCAATGTAGTACATTTTCGGTTTTTTCCCGTTTTTGCCCCGCCAGGAATACTGTCCCAGTACACTTACATCGTTGCTGCTGCTTAATTCATACAATTTGTTCAGATAAGTTTGTACGGAACTCAAATCTTCCGTGTCAAAAACAATGACGTTTCTTTTAGCCGTCGAAAGATTGGTTTCAATCGTATTAACGGAGAGAATATCAGCAGCTATTTTGGTGTAAGATACGTTGAGTTTGTCAAGTTTCTTTTGCAAAAACCGGAAGAAATCGGTTCCGTCTTCCGACCATTTTGTGTTGCCGGTTTGAGCAAAAACAATATTGGCATCGCTGAATTTATTTTTGAGTACAGCAGCTGCATAATCGTTGTGTATATCGTTGTCGGGATTGAACTGGAATACATACGGATTGGTTTCAATATTTTTTATACTGGAACTGAAAGGTATGACTGTGGGTATTTTTCTTCGGTTCGAAAAATCAATCAATACCGGTATTTGCGCCGTATAAGCCGGGCCGATGATCAGATCCATTGTCTGCATTTCAGGCTTATTGAGTACTTCGTTGATTTTTACTTCGCTCTTTTCGGTGTCGTAGGTATAAACATCAATTTTGAAATTTCCACTTTTTGCATTGTTGATGGCAAGGAGTGAACCCATATAGAATTCAAGAAATTTTTCTACTGTTGGGTCCTGTTTTTCGCCATCGAGCATAAAAGGAAGCAAGTAGGCTATCTTGTAAGAAGTTTTCTCAGTAACCGGTTTTAATTTCACCTCACCGTTTCCATTTACGGTTGTCCGGGTGTTGTAGGGGATTTTAAGTTCGGTTCCGGTCTTGAGTGTAGTGGCCGATTCGGGATTTAACCGTACGATGTCATCCACCGCTACATTATATATTTTACTTATCGAATAAAGGGTTTCCTTGATTTCTACCCGGTGAATAAAATACGTCTCATTGGTTCCGATATGCAGTGTAGCAGGAACAGGAGCGGATTTTGCAGTCGTGGATTCCACTGGTTTTGGTAATTTATCAGCCTTTTTTTCCTCCTTTTCTACTTTTGGCTTAACCGAAGTATCCTGATTTCTTCTTTTCACCGGGATGCGCAGTACATCGCCCGTTTTCAGTCCGTTGGCTATTTGTGGATTAGCTTCACGGATATCTTCCTGACTCACATCGTACTTGCGGCTGATGGCAAAAAGGGTTTGTTTTTTCTCTACCGTATGAAGTATAAACCCATCTTTATCATTAGAATTATTCGTTTCGGGCTGAATTTGTTTTCCGGTTTTCGGAATCAGTATCTCCTGGCCGGCTTTAATCCCGTCGTGAATTTGGGGATTGGCATTGTTAATGTCGGCCTGCGATACACCGAATTTTTTGCTGATGGTATATAACCCTTCACCCGCTTCCACCTGATAAATGTAATACTCCGTACCATCAATAACTTTGGTGGAGTAAACCGGCTTCTGCGCATATATTATTGCTGAGCAGAGAGTTAGTATTATCAATAAGGTTACACTGATTTTTAGTTTCATAGTGTTATATATGAATTAAAATGATCGTTCAATTTCCGCGATTAATTTGCAAATGTACAAAAAATATAGATTGAGAGGCTACAAACAACAATAAATCAGCCGTTTTTTTGTTTATCAACATAAAAAAGATGTATTTTTGCAACAGGAATGCATACAGAACTGAAATTTCAGATTTCGTATTTTCAGTTGCAAATATGTAGCTGATGTATTATTACAAAAACCACACCAACCCCCGACAGACATGAAACGAACTTTTCTATTTTTCACACTGCTTTTATTCACTGTGATTTCATTTTCGCAAATTCAGGTCAGGGGAAATTATACCAGCTACGATGAAGCCTCCGGATTGGACCACATTTATATTTTTTCGGTTATTGACAATTCTTCCGAGATTCATTACACCAGTACCGGTAATACGGCTTTGGTTAAATGGTTCACTTTTCTCAACGGTGTGAAAACCGAACTCACCAGCGTATCAATAGTATCACCCACCGAAACATATATCGATCCCAAAAATAATACAGGTTACATCATCAATGTCAACGGCACGGATATTGCCCGATTTTGGGTGTTCGATTATTCGCAGTATATTCCCGTTTTCACTTCACTGAATGGTACTGATGGCGAATTTCCCTGCGAAAATGTAGCGTTGCAACTTGTAGGCAATGTGCCGGAGTTTAAGTATCAAAATACCGGTGGAGGTATTTTCACAATAGATCGTTACTTTAATATTGAATACAATACGCTGGAGTGGGATACCGAAAAAAAGGAATGGAAAGTAAAAATTCAAACCGAAGAGATTAAACAACCCGGATCGGTAATACCGGTGCCAACCCCATCAACCAATACCAATTTTACGCTGAAGGGCGATCAGTTTGCAACGCAGCTCAGCGTACCTGAAGCAACTGTTACTTCTGGTGAGTACGCAACCAAAGCTGTAAAATGCAGGATAACAACGGTAACTTCGGTACGCGAGGCAAAGAATGAGAACGACCGTCCGGAGAAAGAAACCGATATTGAAGGTTCGGCACCGCTCGATATTCAATTCTACAGCAATCCCACTCCCAATGTGCGAAGTTATTTCTGGACTATTTACCGCAACGGCGAGAAACTCATGGCGCGCTCCGAAAAGGATCATTTATACACTTTTTCTAAAGCTGGAAATTACAAAATAGAACTGAGTGCAACCAATGGTATCTGTACCGATTCATCCTCGGTCAATGTAGTGGTGATGGAATCGTCCATCATTGCTCCAAGCGTGTTCACTCCCAACAACGATGAGTATAACGAGGAATTTCGGGTGGCATACCGCTCTATCATTGAGTTTGCCTGCACCATATACAACCGCTGGGGTAGGGTGGTTTACAAGTGGACCGACCCGGCCAAAGGCTGGAATGGCAACATTGGCGGAAAACCTGCAGCCGAGGGAACTTATTTTTACATCATCAATGCACGCGGATCGGACGATAAGGTGTATAAACTGAAAGGACATCTCAATCTGCTCAGATAAATAAAAAAAAGGCTTCGAAAGAAGCCTTTTTGGTTGAGTTCAATTGTGTGAATGAAGTCGTTATTCTCCAAGACTTATCTTGAAATGAGGCAATTCAACACTTAACATTACTTTTGCCTGCAATGCATTAAATACTCTCATTAGAGTTTCTATAGTTACATTACTGGCATTGTTTTCAATTCTTGAAATTTGAGCTTTTTGCACGCCAATAAGTTTGCCAAGTTCTTCCTGTGTCAATTTTCGCTCTTGTCGTGTCTGTTTAATAGCCTGACCAATCAGGTCCATTTGTAATTCATACTCAAATTTGTCCCGATTTGGAGTTCCAATTTTACCGATAAGTTTATCCTGAACTTCGTCTAATGTATGAGTTTTCATTGTGTTGTCTTATTGTTAATTTCTTTGTCGTAAAAATAACGTAATCGAATTTGTTTTGCTTTTTGGATTTCGCTATCAGGTGTTTTACCGGTTTTCTTAATTATTCCATGTGTTGATATTACTAGTGTATTTCCTGAATTTGTCTTGTCCCAAAACGCAAATAATCTGTAATACAGCCCGTTATATAGAGTTCTGAACTCCCATATTTCGTCTTTCAGTTTTTTGAATAGTTCAGGATCATGTCATGTTTGTGCTTTACGAATATTGAAAAGTATTTTTTCGTAATGCTTTTTCTCCAAACTGCTTAGAAATTCAAAAGTTTCGTCCAAAAAAACTATGTCAAAGAGTTTTTCCATTTATTTATTTAATGAACTTACAAAGATAAAAAAAAGTTTCATTTTAATGAAACTTTTTTTTGATTTTATATGTTGACCGATAATGATTTTTTACATCATTATTTTACAATCACCGCTTCCAGGTTTTTATTTCTGATTTGAATGAAAATGGGTTCTCCGTTTTTGAAGTATGGTGCATTCACATAACCCATTCCAATCCCTTTTTTACTGTCGGGAAGCATGGTGCCCGAAGTTACATGTCCGATTATTGTACCTTCAATGTTCACAATATCATAACCGTGACGCGGAATTCCTCTTTCCTTTAATTCAAATCGTACCAGCTTGCGGGTGGTGCCTTCTGCTTTTTGTTTTTCGAGCAGTGCACGGTCTGTAAAATCTTTACCATCAGCAAATTTTGTGATCCATCCCAGACCGGCTTCAATGGGTGAAGTAGTGTCGTCGATGTCATTTCCGTACAGGCAGAAACCTTTTTCCAGTCGCAGGGTATCACGTGCTCCCAGCCCGATAGGTTTAATGTCATATTCTTTTCCGGCTTCGAATAAAGCATTCCAGATTTGTACTCCGTGTTCCGGATAAAAATAGAGTTCAAATCCACCTGCACCGGTATATCCTGTGTTGGAAAGAATGACATTGGCCACGCCTGCAAATTCTCCTACCGTAAAATGATAGTAAGGCACTTCCGACAGATTGACCGGGGTAAGTTTTTGCAGCAGTTCTGCAGCTTTGGGTCCCTGTACAGCAAGCTGAGCGGTGTGGTCGGATGCATTTTCGAGTACGGCGCCAACCGTATTGTTGTCGTTGAGCCAGTTCCAGTCTTTTTCCACGTTGGAGGCATTTACCACCAGCATATATTTTTCTGGTTCGAAGTAATAAACCAGAATATCATCCACGATACCGCCTTTGCCATTGGGGAAACAGGAATATTGTGCCTGTCCAACATTCAGTTTTGAGGCATCGTTGGAGCATAATTTTTGTATCAGATCAAGTGCTTTCGGACCTTTTACCCATATTTCACCCATGTGCGATACGTCGAAAACGCCTACTCCGGTGCGAACGGTCAGATGTTCGTCATTGATACCACTGTATTCGATAGGCATATTGTAGCCTGCAAATTCGTGCATCTTGGCACCCAATGCAATGTGAATGTCTGTAAATGGTGTACTTTTCATAGTTTTGTGTTCCCTTTGTTTTATTGTCAAGGGAGTAAATTAAGATTATTATTGATTGTGATTAGTTTATATTAAAAGCAAAGTATTGTTCTTATGTTTTTTGCGTTTATCAGGATTTCTGTTCGAGCAGTTCGGCTATTTTTACTATTACCATCATGGCTTTTTCCATGGAAGGGATGGGCAGATATTCAAATCGTCCGTGGAAGTTGTGACCGCCGGCAAAGATATTCGGGCAGGGTAGTCCTTCGAATGAAAGGCGTGCTCCATCGGTGCCGCCGCGTATGGGTTTCACATTGGGATTTACGCCTGTGGCATTCATGGCTTCGAATGCAAGATCCACCACGTGCATCACCGGCTCCACTTTTTCGCGCATATTGTAATACTGATCGCGCAATTCCACCACAGCGGTATTTTCACCATATTCGGCATTTATTTTATTCGCCAGATGTTGTATTTCTTTTTTCCGACGCTCAAACCGATCGCGGTCATGATCGCGGATGATATAGGTGAGCAGGGTTTTTTCCACCGTTCCTTCGATATTTGTGAGGTGATAAAATCCTTCGTAACCTTCGGTATGCTCGGGCGTTTCGTGGCGTGGAAGCATGCTCACAAACTGGGTGGCAATTCGCATGGAGTTTTTCATTTTGTGTCGGGCGTAGCCGGGATGTACATTTAGACCGGTGATGGTAACCTTTGCCGATGCGGCATTGAAATTTTCAAATTCCAGTTCGCCTATTTCACCTCCATCCATCGTATAAGCCCACTCAGCATCAAATTTTTTGACATCGAAATGATCGGCTCCTTGTCCAATTTCTTCATCGGGAGTGAATCCAACACGAATTTTTCCGTGTTTAATTTCCGGATGTTGGATCAGGTACTCCATAGCAGTAACAATTTCGGCCAGTCCGGCTTTGTCGTCAGCTCCGAGCAGTGTGGTTCCATCGGTTACTATTATATCCTGACCTTTATATTGCAGTATTTCGGGATATTTTTCAGTTTCAAAAACGATGAGTTTTTCTTCGTTGAGCAGGATATCGCCGCCGTCGTAATTTTCTACAATGCGTGGTTTTACATTTTTGCCGCTGGAGTCGGGGCTGGTGTCCATGTGTGATATAAAGCCGATGACAGGTACTTCCTTGTCGGTATTGGCAGGCAATGTCGCCATTATATAGCCGTTTTTGTCAAGGGTTATGTCTTTCATCCCGATAGATTTCAGTTCGTCAGCCAGGTATTTGGCAAAAATCATCTGTCCGGGTGTACTCGGTGTCATATTTGTATTTTCATCCGAAGTAGTGGTAAAACTCACGTACTTCAAAAAACGGTCGGTAATATTCATGAATATTTTTGGTTAATTTGGTTAATAAATATGGAGCACAAATTTATAAATTTTATCTGTATTAAAACCTGAATGATGGTATTTTGTTTAATCACGACCCAAAATATTTTGTTCCAATCAGATTTACAGCATAGTTTCCGATGCAAATGTTCGGGTGATACCCTTCCTGTAATGCACTGATGAATGGCCGAATATTACCACCAAGCCTTCACGGCTTTTATATTTTATCTGATATTTTTCTCTGAATTGCCGGGCTTTTTTACCGTATTGAATAAATGGATGAATGCTTCCAATCATGCATGTGCCCAGTCCGAGTGACTCTGCGGCTATCATGGCATAAGTGGCTGCTATGAGCGGATCGGCTGGGTCGCAGTAGGGTGTCCCGTAAAAGTACATCATCAGTGGTGCATCGTAGGTGAGCCAGTTTTTGCCTTCGGCGGTGCTTGTAACGAAAAGATCAATCATCGGAGCTATGAACGAGGCGAACATCTCAGCATTTGTTTTGCTCATAAATAATCGCATCAGTGCCAGTGCCGGTTTTGAAGCCATCCATTTCATGCTTTCAAGTAAGTGCGAGAAGTCGTTGATAAATTCGGTGTTTTTGTCTTTACTGTTTATAACCAATACGTTAACATCGGATGGTGGCAATCCCATGGGAGCTGTGCGGGCTGCTTTCAGTATTTTTTCCGTCGTCACATCATCAATCGGTTGATCCTTGAATTCCCGAATGCTTCTACGGTGTTGCAGCAGGGCCAGGACTTGATCATAGCCTGCCATTTGCTCTTTATCGGGAAGTTCAAACAAGTCAGCGGCCGATGTAGTTCTGCCACTGATGGTGATGGCTCCTTCCGGGCAAATAGCCATACAGTGACCACAGGCAATGCATCCAAATACATCCGTATTGCT
>RRZU012452142.1_pt1 | contig 10678 bp, 11 predicted proteins | sample 2165561 | NCBI WGS metagenome assembly RRZU01 (sample SAMN10456909, study PRJNA506462) | wastewater metagenome | isolation source: wastewater sludge | place: USA: Moscow, Idaho | reverse complement strand
GCATAACCGAACATCATGCCCTGGTCACCAGCACCCTGGTTCATCTCATCCTTGCGGTCAACACCCCGGTTGATATCCTCACTCTGCTCATGGATGGCTGTAAGGACACCACAAGAGTCACCGTCAAACTGATATTCAGACTTCGTATAACCAATCTTCTTAATAACGTCACGGGCTATAGTCTGTAAATCAACATAGACCTTAGACTTTACTTCACCCATAATCACTACTTGGCCAGTAGTTACAAAAGACTCTATCGCGCAACGGGCATCTTCATCATAAGCAAGAAACTGATCAAGCAAAGCATCTGAAATCTGATCAGCCACTTTATCAGGATGACCTGCTGAAACAGATTCAGATGAAAACAAATATGACATAATTATCTATCTTTTAATTCTTTATACTATATTGTGTGCAAAGGTAGCTTAAATCTATGGAATATCAAAGTAAAACTATGAAAAACGATTATCCGTTCACGTTACGTGGATGATGCTCAAGAATCTCTTTTCTTAAGTCAGAAGTCTCCATATGGGTATAGATTTCCGTGGTGCCTATATCCTCATGCCCCAGCATAGCCTGTATAGCTCTCAGGTCAGCTCCGCCTTTCAATAAGGCCGTAGCAAAAGAATGACGCAACGTATGAGGGGAAATATTTTTGGTGATACCTGCCAATTTGGCTTGCTGTTTGACCATGATAAGGATCATCGTACGGGTCAGGTGGGCACCTCTCCGATTAAGAAAGACATAGTCTTCCTCACCGGCTTTGATATTTGTCATCAGATTCCGGTCAAGAAACCAATACTGAAGTTCCTGTATTGCCTTGGAGGAAATGGGTACGAGCCGTTCTTTATTACCCTTGCCCAGAACCCGGACAAACTTTTCATCCAAATATAAACTGCTCAACTTGAGATTGACAAGTTCTGAAACACGAAGGCCACAACTGAAAAGGACTTCTATGATAGCCTTGTTACGCTGCCCTTCCCATTTGGACAAATCTATGGAATTTTCGAGTATATCTACCTCTTCTGTAGTGAGATACGTTGGCAAATGTTCTCCGATCTGTGGCGATTCCAGCAATTCTGTAGGATCATCCTTGATATATCCATCCAGCTGAAGATAACGATAGAAAGAGCGGATACCACTCAGGATCCGGGCCTGTGAACGAGGACCAATCCCTTTTTCGTGAATAGAAGTAGCAAAAAGTTCAAGATCCTCTAGCTCGGCATCAAAAAAGCTCTTGTTTTGCTGACTGAAAAAATCAAGCATATCACGAAGGTCATGCCTATAAGCCTCCAACGTATTCATAGAATAATTGCATTCCAGACGCAGATATTGTTCATATCCCTTAGCAATATTCGCAGGTGATTTCTTGTCTTTTCCCATTTATTTTCTTACTTTTGCCACAAAGATAATAAAAAGTTAGAAACAACAGTCATGAAGATCCAAATTATCAATGGTCCTAATCTGAACCTGCTCGGCGTGAGAGAACCAAGTATCTATGGTAATCATTCCTTTGAAAGTTACCTGCCTCAGCTTCGTGCCAAATACCCTGATATCACGATAGAATACTATCAAAGTAATATTGAAGGTGAACTGATCGACAAGATTCAGGAAGTTGGGTTCGATGATGACGGTATCGTACTTAATGCCGGTGCTTATACGCATACCAGTATTGCCTTACAGGACTGCATACGGTCGATTAAATGCCCTGTTGTAGAAGTCCATATCTCCAATGTTCACAAGCGTGAAGAGTTCCGGCATCATTCCTATCTGTCGCCGGCATGCCTTGGTGTAATATGTGGATTCGGAATGGCAAGCTATGATCTTGCCATTGCCGGTATTCTTGCTCAGAAAAAACAAGACTAAGACTTATGAATGAAACAGAAGCGATAGACCAGTATATCTTGTCACATATCGACCCTGAAGGAGACTATCTACACCGCCTCTATCGCGCCACAAATATTCATACCATTCATGGTAGAATGGCAAGCGGCCACTTGCAGGGACGTCTATTAAAAATGCTGGTAGAGATGATCCAGCCCAGAAATATTCTGGAGATAGGAACCTTCAGTGGCTACAGTGCCATCTGTATGGCTGAAGGTCTTGGTAAAGAAGGAAAAGTATTTACATTTGACATTAATGACGAACTGGAAGATTTCACCCGTCCATGGATTGAGAAATCCCCTGTTGCTGATAAAATTGTATTCAAAATAGGCGATGCATCAGAAGAAGCACCCAAACTGGGTATTACTTTTGACATGGCTTTTCTAGACGGCAACAAGCGCAATTATCTGGAAGACTATGAGATGACCCTGTCTGTATTGCGCACAGGAGGTTTTATCCTTGCAGACAATACGCTATGGGATGGTCATGTCATAGACCCCTCCTATAAGAAGGACAAGCAGACCATCGGCATCGAACATTTCAATGACTTTCTTGTCCAGGACGAAAGAATAGAAAAAGTAATGCTGCCTCTTCGAGACGGATTAACTTTAATAAGAAAAAAGTAACGGCTCTCACCGCAACAATCTCTTGCTCAAATATCTCACAGGATACCACACTGCAGCCCATCCGACAAGGACAACCGTAAAGAATATTGCTGCTACATCCATATAATGTACACTTACAGGGTAAGCATTCACTACAAAAGAACCAGCAGTGTCACCCAAGGCAACCAGACCAAAACGCTGTTGTAGGAAACAAAGAAGTAAACCAAGCAGAATCCCAACCACGGCACCAATAACAGCAATCATTCGCCCTTCAAAAAGAAAGACACGTGCGATCTGCTTGTCCGATGCACCCAGATTTCTCAAGGTCACGACATCATTCTTCTTGTCTATAATCAACATGGATAAGGAACCGACAATATTAAAGCAAGCTATGACAAGAATAAAAGTCAAAAAGATATATGCCATCAGTTTTTCCACTGACATAATCTTAAAAGTATCTTCCTGCTGTTCAAAACGATCTAGTACTTTGTATTTTACTCCGGCAATCTGTTGAATATTTGCCTTTACGGCATCCAAATCACTTCCTGGCTTTAACCGCAGTTCCAATGCTGACAACATGCCCTGCTGCCCAAATAAGCCACGGGCGAAGGAAATAGGAGCAATAATATAATTGGAATCATATTTACTTTGCTTCACGGAAAAGACTACCCCCGGTGAAAGTAATGAATCAACAACAAACGCACTGGCAGGGTTGGACATATCCAACTGTCCCTCGCGCTGTGGTGCATAAATTCTGAGATACCCATCCCATTTTGCGCCGGTGCCCAACTGTTGTGCCAAACGAATTCCGAGAATGCCATACTGCAAATTGGCAGCATGAAGTTCATACGTACCATCACCATAGAGTATGTCAGTGATATGGGTCAACTCGGGAAAATTATCTTCTACCCCCTTTACGACCACCATCGCCTGCTTATTTTGATATACGGCCAGGGCCTGGTCCTCCACCGTTTCAGTTGCAACATCCACTTGCGGCAGATGCTTTATTCTGGTAAGGATAGGATCATCTGCAGGAGCAGTCTTCCCTGTTACCGGCATTACCTCCAGCTGAGGATCAAAACTCGTAAAGAAAGAGGCCACCAGATCATGGAAACCATTAAAAACACTCAGCACAATCACCAGAGCCATGGTAGCGACAGCTACACCGACAACAGAGATTGCACTGATCACATTAATAGCATGTGTACTCTTCTTGGAAAAGAGATATCTGCGAGCAATGTAAAAGGGGAAATTCATTATTTATTTAACAGTTCATCAATATGTTCTATATAATCCAAGCTGTCGTCAATAAAGAATCGAAGTTCAGGTATAATACGAAGCTGCTTACCTACATGGCGTCCTAACTCATAGCGGACAGACTTATCGTTATTGCGAATGTTTGTGATAAGTTCCTCTCCTTTTTCAGATGGAAAGACACTCAGATAAGCCGTACAGACACTAAGATCAGGACTGACACGGACACGTGTGACACTGATCATGACACCATGCATCTTACGAGTTTGCGATTCAAATATAAGGCTCAACTCTTTCTGCAAGAGCCTTGAAATACGATTTTGTCTTGTTTCCTGCATAATTCTATTTATTTATCAAAATCAACATGTGACACACACACCTTCTCATGAAGGAAGGTAGTTGCACTTTCTTTAAATTTATCCGCATTCTCTGTAGTATAATACTGGCAAGTACCCGTACGCGTGCAGCGCTGTTCCATGTCCGGATGGCGCAGCAAATAATTTTGCAGGCTCCTGGCAACATATTCACCTTGAGGAATGATTCTTATCCCCGGATCAACATATTTTACGATTTTAGGCATAAGAAGGGGGAAATGAGTACATCCTAAAATGATGGCATCGATATTATTATCCTTCATCATCAATTCGTCAATACGTTTCTTGACAAAATAATCAGCACCGGGACTATCTACCTCGTTATATTCTACAAGAGAGACCCAAAAAGGGCAAGCTACTCCTGAAACCTTTATATCCGGAAAGAACTTTGCGATTTCGATATCATAACTCTTACTCTTGATCGTGCCTTCTGTAGCCAAAAGTCCTACATGACGTGACTTTGTCAGACTTCCAATAACTTCTGCCGTAGGACGGATTATTCCAAGTACTCTCCGTTCCGGATCTAATTCCGTAAGATCTCTTTGCTGAATACTTCGCAAAGCCTTGGCTGAAGCCGTGTTACATCCTAAGATCACCAACTGGCAACCCATTTGAAACATCTTAATAACTGCCTGACGAGTAAACTGATATACTACGTCGAAAGAACGGATGCCGTAAGGAGCACGAGCATTATCACCAAAATATAAATAATCGTACTGAGGCAGCAACTGACGGATACCATGAAGGATAGTAAGTCCTCCATAGCCAGAATCAAAAATGCCTATAGGCCCCGGGCGATGAGACAAAGAAATCATACGTACAATAACATTAAAAAACAGATCTCTATTTCAAAGAACCTTGAACAATCGTGTTAATATCATCTCCCATAGAAGGATCAATATAAGGCACGGCATCCTCATCAGTATTTAAAATGAAAGCATACCCCTTGTCCTTACCTATAATCTGGAGGATCTGATTCAACTTATTTTTCAAGGGAGCGTAAGCCTCGTCCTGTGCCTGCTGAAGCAAGCGCTGAGACTCTTCTTTGAAAGCAATGTTTTTCTCCATCAATTCCAGCAATTCATTCTGCCTTTTTTTAAGAATGGATGGAGCAAAATCCTTCTGACCTTCCAGAAACTCCTGATAGTCCTGATTGAATTCATCTTCTGACCGCTTGGTTTCTGCTTCATATTTAGCACGAAGATCAGCCAAATTACTCTGTACAGTGGCATATTCCGGCATAGCAGCAAAAGCTGCCTTATAGCTGAAGTAGCCAAAATGCAACTGCTGCGCACTCACGAAGAGTGGCAGCAGCGCTATAATGAAAACTAAAAATGCTTTTTTCATTTATTAATTCTGCTTAGCAAGTTCAGCCTTTACCTCGGCTGTAACATCTTTGCTCAAAGTTGGGCTGATATAAGGAATACCGGCTGCAGTATCCATAATATATACATAGCCGCCTTTGTCACCAACGACCTTAATGGCATTAACCAACTTTGCAGTAATAGGCTGCATCTTATCCTGCTGAAGCTTCTGAAGGGCTGTCTGATTGTCTTGATAAGCCTGCTGTATCTTCTGATAAAGAGTCTGAAGCTCCTGCTCCTTTTGCTTCTGGGCAGTAACATTCATCGTGCTCTTTCCCTTGTCATACTCATCACTTTTCCGCTGGAGTTCGTCCTGCATAGACTTCAGATCATTCTCATAAGTCTTTGCCTGAGCCTCAACATCGCCACGAGCCTTAATAAACTCCGGCATCTGCTGCATAATTTCCTGAGAATTGATGTGAGCAAATTTCTGTGCGAAAATGCTCAGTGGTGCAAAGAGCATCAACATTAAAATAAGTTTTTTCATATCACTTTTGTTATTTTATTATTTATTCTTTATTTTTGAAAATGGCAGTTGCAAATATACTATTATTTATTGGAATAGCCTAATTTCTCCAAAACTTCATTACTGATGTCTATTTTAGGTGATCCAAAGATAATACCATTATTGCTGGAACGATCGATGACAAGCGAATACCCCCTGTAATCAGAAATGTCCTTGACCGCACTATAAATTTCATCCTGAATAGGTGTCATCAACGCTTCACGCTTTTTGAAGAGCTCGCCTTCCGGCCCGAAATATTTCTTTTTCAGATCGCTGGCTTCTTTCTCTTTGTCCATAATAGCAGTCTGTCTGGTTTTCTTCTGCTCCTGGGAAAGGAAGACCACCTCATTCTGATAATTCTTATACATCGTGCTAGCCTCAGTGTTGAGAGCCTCAACCTCAGCCTGCCACTTTTTGCTGACCTGGTTTAGCTGTTCGTTGGCACGCTCATATGCAGGAATATTCTTCAGAATATAATCCATATCAACGAGAGCAAACTTCTGTGCATTTGCTGACATGGCAACAAATACAAACAAACACATTGTTATAAACTTCTTCATAGCTAAAAACCTTTCTTATCCAGTTATCACTCCTCCTTCCCATAAAGAGCAGGAAGAGAGTGTATTAGAATTCCTGACCCAAAATGAAATGGAACTGACTTCCACCCTTTGTACCAAAGACCTTATCAAATCCATATCCCCAGTCAATACCCATCAGACCGACCATTGGCAGATAGATACGTACACCGACACCGGCACTACGCTTCATCTCAAACGGATTGAAATCTGATACTTTATGCCATGCGTTACCTCCTTCCAGGAAGGTCAGGCCGTAGATTGTAGTATTGCCCAACAAGAACGGATAACGTAGTTCCAGCGTAAAGCGGTCGTAAGCATATCCTTCATAGCCATAAGGAGTCAAGGAACCGTTTTCATAACCACGGAGTCCGATAGTCTCCTCTGCATAACCAGTAGAATATCCACTCATACCGTCACCACCGACATAATAAGTTTCAAATGGTGACTTCTTATATTTGTTATATGAACCAAGGATACCCATCTCCACGCGTGTCATAAGCACGAAACATTTCTGTCCACCGGAGAGAGCAGTATAAGTTCTGGACTTAAACTTCCATTTATTATACTCAACCCAACGGTATTTCTCCTGCATCTCATCCTCATAAGTTGAAGACAAAGGATTTGTGGCCAGATTTTTGTAGTCTTTATGATCCCATGCACTCCAAGGCGGGGTGAGGGTAACACTAGCTTCGAATTCCGAGCCACGGCGTGGGAAGAGCTGATTATCTGTCGAAGTACGATTCAAGGCAATAGTCAGGTTCAAGTTATTGGCAGAACCATCGGTCATCAAGAAATATTCCCAATTCTTCAGCATATAACGCTGATAAGCCAACTGCAGTGACAATGTGAAATAGTCATCCGGCCAGCGCAAACGCTTGCCCCATCCTACAGACATACCCAACAACTTCACATATTTGTCAGGGTCATAATAATTAGTATAGCTGTTATAAGAGTTATAAGAACTGTAACCATACAGATAATTATAATAGTTATTCATATAAGAACTATTATAATAATTGTCTGATACATCAGTCTGCTTGCTATAGTAAGCACTTATACTAAACTGGATAGGTCGTTTTCCACCAAACCAGTTTGTCGAATAGCTGGCATTATACGACTGATAATAGGATCCGTTCGTCTGCGCTCCAATACTCAGAGTCTCTCCATCACCAACGGGCATAATGCCACGATGTTCCTTATTTTTATTAAAGAGATTACGCATAGAGAAATTATTCAATTTCAATCCAATGCGTCCGATCACACCGGTCTGTCCCCAGCCGAGAGAAAACTCTATCTGGTCATTACTTTTCTGTGCCAGATCCCAGTTAATGTCCACTGTACCATCTTCATAGTTCGGTCTGACATCAGGATTTACCTTTTCAGCATCAAAGAAACCCATGGAAGCAATTTCACGTGCAGAACGCTGAAGGGCTTCCTTAGAAAACAGATCACCCGGTTTAGTACGGAGTTCCCGTCGGATGACATTCTCATACAGACGATCATTGCCGCTGATTCTCACATGATCAATATGTGCCTGCTGCCCTTCTGTGATTCTCATTTCCAAGTCAATGCTGTCACCGACAATGTTAACTTCAGTAGGCTGAAGGTTATAAAAGATGTAACCTGTATTCCAATATAAGTTACCTACGGCGTCATCATCTTCCGACAAACGTTTATTTAGAAGTTTCTGGTTATAGACGTCTCCTTTCTTCATACCAAGCACATTACTCAAGTAATCTGTAGTATAAACGGTATTTCCGACCCATGTAATATTTCTAATGAAATACTTTTTACCTTCTTCTACTTTAATATCAATATCTACATGTTTTTTATCATAATTCCACACACTGTCGCTGAGAATAGAAGCATCACGGTAACCATATTCATTATACATATCAATAAGGTTTTCCTTGTCTTTCGCCCAACGCTCAGGAGTGTATTTTTTTGATTTCAGGAAAGTAGCTAGCTTACCAGCCTCATGAGTTTTCTTAAAAGCACCTTTGACAAAAAGTCCTCCCTTGATTTTACGATCACTTAAAGCTTTGTTGCCTTCTATAATGATCTGATGGACCTTCATCTTCTCTTTCTTGTCGACAGTGATATCCAAAATCACTTCATTCTTATTAGCAACATCCTCACGCTGATTAATCTCTATATCAGCATTCTTATATCCCTTATCATCAAAATACTTTTGAGCCAGAATTTTAGCACGATCAATCATATTTGGAGTAATCTGGCTGCCTTTCAACAAGCCGAGCTTTTTCTCCATATCCTCCCGTTCCGTCTTCTTCAGTCCAATATAGTTGATATCGGAAACACGGGGACGAACAGCGAGATAGATATGCAGCCAAATCTTATCACCAATAATAGAATCAGCAGAGATTGCGACCTTGGAGAAGAGGCCATGGCGCCAATAGCGCTTCACAGCATCTGTAATTTCAGTACCCGGCACAGTGACAGATTGCCCTACAGACAATCCTGAGATACCAGTAAGGACATAATCTTCGTATCCTTCCACTCCAGATACATTGATGCCGCCAATAGTGAGCGTGCGTGGTGTACCTGCATAACTAATGTCCGGATTGATAAATTTGTCCTGTGCCTGCATCCCCGAAAAGGCAAACAGACCAGCTATCAGCATAAGTATTTTTCGCAAATTCTTCATTCTATTATAAGAAGTCAATTTTTATTGTTTGTTGCTTTCATTAAATTCATGCTCAATTTGAGATTCCGTTTTTCCATAGCGGCGTTGTCGTCCCTGATAACAGAGAATAGCCTTCTTTAAGTCCTCTTCATCAAAATCAGGCCAATAAGTATCACAAAAATAAAGTTCAGAATAAGCTATCTGCCAAAGCAAATAGTTAGATACTCTCAATTCCCCGCCCGTTCTTATCAAAAGATCCGGATCTGGCATAAAACTAGTCTGGAGATTTTTAGAGATCAGATCCTCATTAATATCCTGAACATGAATAACGCCTTGTTGAACTTGTTCTGCAAGTGTTTTTACAGTTTCTTTTATTTCCCAGCGTGAAGAGTAGCTCAAAGCCACGACCATTGTCATCGTTGTATTGCCAGCAGTATGTTCCTCAGTTGCCAGAAGTTTATCTTGAACTTCCTGAGAAAGACGACTACGATCACCAATGACGCGAAACCGGACATTATGCTTTTGAAAAATTTCATCTTCCAAAGAGGTCAGCACCAATCCCATCAAGGCATGAACCTCATCCTGCGGGCGATTCCAGTTTTCCGTAGAAAAAGTATACAAAGTAAGATACTTCACACCAAGTCTGGCACATTCAGCAGTAATACGGCGCACCGTATCAACACCTGCCTGATGCCCATAGCTACGGTCTTTTCCCCGTTCCGTTGCCCAACGGCCATTGCCATCCATAATAACAGCAATATGTTTGGGGATTCGGTTCATATCCAGTTCCTTCTTCATATTCTAATCTTTATTGCAAGTCTGGCACTTAGGACTGAAGCTATAAGTCAGCGTAGCCTGAAGCAAAGAATAGCAGTCAGTATTTTTAAAGAGTCCACTGCTTACAATACCATAAGGATCTTTTGCTCCATCCAGTTTGTCGCTCATGGAAAAATGCATTGCCCATTCAAGACCCAGATTCAATCGCTCTGCCACTTTATATTTCAATCCGATGCCTAACGGTACATTAGCCGTAAAAGCACTGCCACTTTTGCCTTCAATATCCTTGCCATATTTAGCATAGGTTGTGCCTAATCCTATTAATATATACGGTGTAAGGCGCCTGGCACCTCTATAGTCTCTTCCTGTACCATAGGGCCAGAAATTATATTCATATATCAAACTGACATCCACCAGAGAACTGGAAAAGTTATAATCTACTTTCTGACTGACATTATTGGAGAAGTCAGGATAAAAAGTAGAGACATTTTCCGATGAACCTTTAAGTTTACCATATCCGAGGGAAAGTCTGAAGTTTGAATAAGGATTCATCACATATCTGCCAACAACCGAAAACATCGGCTGCATGCTACTAAAAAGTTTTCCATTGAAATCCCCTTCATAATTGACAAGCCCTACGCCTGCACCCAATTCCATCCGATACTCAGGATCATCCTGAGCCCATATCAGATT
>RRZU012938905.1_pt1 | contig 10679 bp, 9 predicted proteins | sample 2165561 | NCBI WGS metagenome assembly RRZU01 (sample SAMN10456909, study PRJNA506462) | wastewater metagenome | isolation source: wastewater sludge | place: USA: Moscow, Idaho | reverse complement strand
ATAATGTCTGATTTTATTAATGATTTTAATGTTTTATATATCTCAATATTAGTTCCTGCTAGCATTCCATCTTTTGATATATCTGTATATATTATTGTTTTCACTCCTATGTCCGATAATTTTTTACAAAATTCTACAGAGTCTATTTCTACAACTTTTTCCCAACCACTAATCGCTACTTTTTGATTTTTAGCATCTACACCAACGGCAATTTTATCTCCATATTTTTTTATCATTTCAATAAGAAATGCTTCATTTTCTACTGCTATTGTTCCTAATATTACTCTATTTACACCTAATTCTAAATATTTTTTTATTCTCTCTTCATCTCTTATTCCACCACCAACTTGAACAAATAAATCACTGTTTTCAACAATACTTTTTATTGTTTCAAAGTTTTTCGTATTTCCATCTTTTGCTCCATCAAGATCAACTATATGTAAATTTTTCAAATTATTCGCTGAGAAAAAATCTAAAACTTCAAGTGGATTTTTGAAAAAAACTTCTACTTTACTGTAATCACCTTGTAGCAATCTAACCGCTTGTCCATCTTTCAAATCTATTGCTGGAAATATTTTCATATTATAATTCTCCTTTTATTTTTGATTTTTAACTATATTTCCCCAATTAGTTAATAATTTTAGTCCTATTTCTCCACTTTTTTCTGGGTGAAATTGCATTCCGTAAACATTTTTATTTTTAACTACTCCTGGTATTAATAATTCATAATCAGAATATGCAATTATATTCTCATTATTTGTTTTTGCATAAAATGAATGTACATAATATATAAATTCATCTTTTTTAACATTTTCTAATATGCTATCATTTTTGTTTTCTTTCGTTATTTCTATACTATTCCATCCCATATGTGGTACTTTTAATTTTGATCCTTCACTTAAATCTTCTTTTATACTTCTAATTTCTCCATTTATTAATGAAAGTCCTTCATATTCACCATATTCATAGCTTTTATCGAATAGTAACTGCATCCCTAGACATATACCTAAAAATGGTTTGCCTGATTTAGCTTCATTTATTAGTAATTGTTTTAAATTTTGTTTTTCAAGACTAGCTATTGCATCTCTAAATGCTCCTACACCTGGTAATATAATTGCATCCGAATTTTTGATTATTTCATGATCATTTGTTAGTACCGTTTCTAATCCAATAAAATCTAATGATGATTTCAATGAAAATAAATTACCTAATCCATAATCAATAATTGCTATCATACTAAAACTCCTTTTGTAGATGGTATTTCGTCTCTATATCGATCATCAATTGTAACAGCTTCACTAAGTGCTCTAGCAACACCTTTAAATATTGATTCTATTATATGATGCGAATTCTCTCCATACATTGTATTTATATGTATTGTTACATTTATGTTTCGAGTAAACGCAATGAAAAATTCTTTTACTAATTCCGTATCAAACTCTCCAACTTTTTGTGTTGGTATATTTACATTAAATACTAAAATTGATCTTCCACTTAAATCTATTGCTACATTTGTAAGTGTTTCATCCATTGGCAAATAAAAATTTCCGTATCTTTTTACACCTTTTAAATCTCCTAATGCTTCATTAAAACATTTTCCTAGTGCTATTCCTATATCTTCTACAGAATGATGAAAATCAACTTCAACATCTCCATCACAAATTACATTTAAATCAAATCTACCATGTTTTGCAAATAAATCAAGCATATGATCTAAAAAGTACACCCCTGTTTTATTATTATATTTCCCAGTTCCATCAATATCTAATGTCATTTTTATTTTTGTTTCATTAGTATTTCTTTCTATTTCAGCTTTTCTCATATGTAATCAGCCTTTCTTTATTATATTATTTTATAATAATTTCTTTTAATTTATCAACAAATGTATTCATTTCTTCATCAGTTCCAATAGTTACTCTCAAATAATTATCAATTTTGTCTTTACTAAAATATCTAACTAAAATCCCTCTATCTCTAAGTTCTTTATATAAATCAGCTGCATAAATCGATTTGTGCGATATAAATATAAAGTTTGCTGATGAATCTAACACTTTAAAATTTAATTTTTCTAATTCTACAACTGTGTTATCTCTTGTTTTTATTATCATTTTACACGTTTTTTGGAAATATTTATCATCTTTTATTGATTCTATAGCTGATTCTATTGATATTCTATTTATCGTATATGAATTAAATGAAAATTTTAGTCTGTCTAATCCTTCTATTATATTTTCATTTCCAATCGCATACCCTAATCTCATTCCTGCATATGATCGTGATTTCGAAAATGTTTGTACAACTAATAAATTATTGTATTTATTAACTAATTTCACTGCACTTTCTGCTCCAAAATCAACATATGCTTCATCTATAACAACTAAGTTGTTAGGATTATTTTTAACTATTTCTTCTACTTCATTTAAGCTTAACGCAATTGATGTAGGAGCATTTGGATTTGCAATTATTATATGTCCATCAAGATTAAAATAATCTTTTATATTTATTTTAAATTCATCTGTAACATCTATTTTTACAGCATTCAAATTAAATAAATCAGCGTATACTGGATAAAAACTATATGTTATATCAGGATAATAAATCTTATCTTTTTTATTGAAAAATGCCATAAATATGAATGCTAACACTTCATCCGATCCATTACCTATAAACACTTGTTTATTATTTACGTTAAAGTAATTTGATAATTCGTTTTTTAATAATGTTACATCTGGATCTGGATATAATTTCAAATCATCTAAATTCATTGATTTTATTTTATTTATCGCATTTATAGATGGTGGATATGGGTTTTCATTTGTATTTAGCTTTATATATTTTTTATCTTTTGGCTGTTCACCTGGAACATATGGTTCTATTTCTTTTATTTTATCATTCCAAAATTTACTCACAATTACTCCTCTCCAAATCTTTTTCTAACAGAGTTTGCATGTGCTGTTAATCCTTCTGATTCTGCAAATTTTATAACTTTATCTTTTACTTGTCTTAATGCATCTTTTGAATAATATATTAACGATGATTTTTTTATAAAATCATCAACTGAAAGTGGTGATGAAAACTTTGCTGTTCCACTTGTTGGTAATGTATGGTTAGGGCCTGCTAAATAATCACCTAATGGTTCTGGTGTATTATGTCCTAAAAATATAGCACCTGCATTTTTTATTTTTGAAACTAGTAAAAATGGATCTTCAACTGCGAGTTCTAGATGTTCTGGAGCTATTTCATTACTTATTTTTATTGCTTCATCAAGTGTATTTACAACTATTATTCTACCATTTGTTTCTATTGATTCTCTAGCTATTTCTTCCCTTGGTAATTCTTTCAATTGTTTTTCTACTTCAACTGCAACTTCATTTGCCAATTTTTCTGATGTTGTTATTAGTATACAAGCTGCTAGTCTATCATGTTCTGCTTGTGACAATAAATCAGCTGCAACATGTATTGGATTTGATGATTCATCTGATATTACAAGAACTTCACTTGGACCGGCAATCATATCAATCGCAACTTCTCCATATACCATTTTTTTAGCCATTGCAACGTATATATTTCCTGGTCCTACAATTTTATATACATTTGGTATTGATTCTGTTCCATAGCTAAGTGCTGCAACTGATTGAGCACCACCAACTTTAAATATTCTATCTACTCCTGCAACTTTTGCTGCAACTAATATGGCATCTGCAATAGTTCCATCTTTACTTGGTGGTGTTACCATTATTATTTCTTCAACACCTGCTATTTTTGCTGGTACCGCATTCATAAGAACAGTTGACGGATATGATGCTGTTCCACCAGGAACATATATTCCAACTTTTTCTATTGGATTTATTATTTGTCCTAATATTACTCCATCATTATCTTTATCTAAGAAATCTTCTCTCTTTTGTTTTTTGTGATAATTATATAAATTATTATGTGCATATTTTATTATTTCAAGCAATTCTTTATCTATTCTGTTATACGCAGTTTCTATCTCTTCATCTGTTACTTCTAATGATGACAATTCTACTTTATCAAACATTTTATTATATTTTAAAACTGCAGCATCTCCATTTTCTTTAACATCTTGTAATATATTTTTAACCGTTTCATTTACATCATCATATGAAAATTGACTTCTTGCTAAATCTTTTTTTATTTCTTCAATATTAGCATTCTTAATTATTTTTATCATGTTATTTCCTCCAATTTTCTATTTGTTTTTTCTATTTTCTTCTATTTTATTTACAAGTTCTGTTATTATTCCATTTTTAAATCTATAGCTTGATTTATTTGCAATTAACCTAGCACTTATATCTACAATATCATAAAATACTTTCAAATTATTTTCTTTCAATGTTTTCCCAGTTTCAACAATATCTACTATAACATCAGAAAGTCCAACGATTGGTGCTATTTCAATTGATCCATTTAGTTTTATTATTTCAACATCTCTACTTACTGAATCAAAATATTTTTTTGATATATTTGGAAATTTTGTTGCTACAACTAACGGTCTATCTAAATCTTCTACAAAATCTACTTTACTTGCTACTGAAAACTTACATCTACCAAATCCTAAATCGAGTAATTCATATATATTGTGCTCATTTTCAAGTAATATATCTCGTCCTACAACACCTATATCAGCTGCTCCTTTTTCAACGTATATTCCTACATCAGATGGTTTAACTAATAAAAATTGTAATCCTTTTTCTTTATTTTCAAATATCAATTTTCTGTTATCTTCTTTTATTTCTTTACAATCATATCCAAGCTTTTCAAGCATTTCATAAACTTTATTTCCTAATCTTCCTTTAGGTAGAGCGATACTTAGCAATTTTACACCTCCAAATTTTATTTTAAACTTTCTAAATGAATAGCAAATCCTATTGCACCTTTATTTATTCCAAATTTATTAAATAATTTATCGTATCTTCCACCTGTTAATATTGCTTTTGATGAATTTTTTATATATCCTTGGAATATTATGCCGTTATAATAATCTAAATTTTTTGTTGTTGATAAATCAAATACAATTTTATCTTTATTATCATTGTTATTTTTTATTAATAATTTGTATGTTTCATTTAATTCTAACAATGTATTTTTAGTTTTTTTATCTAATTTATAAGATAATAATTGTTTATACACGTTATCAAATTTACCTGTAAATTTATGCATATCATTAAGCAATTGTAGAGATACATTATTATTATTGTTAACCTCTAATTTTTCTAATATTCTATTCAATTCATGAAAACTTTTTTGCTGTATATTAAATATTATTTCATTAACAGTATCATTATCGATGCTATATTTTTCAGCTATTTCATCTATTATATTAGACAATATTCCAACATGTGAAAATACTAGTATATTCTCATCATCTATTTTGTTAAGTGATTTTATAGCAAGATCTAATATTTCTTGATCTGTATGGATATCACAGTTACATATTCTTTCTATACCTAATTGATTCTCAACTTTATATCCATCAATTTCATGACTTGAAAACTTATATACATCTTCAATATAGTATATTTTTTCATATGTAAAGTTCTTCTCTTTATATACTTTTTTAGCTATTGATAACGTTATATCCGGTCTTAATGCTAAAAGCTTTCCATTTGGTGACATTAATGTAACAATTTTCTCTGTTTTTATATAATCTCTGTAATCCATATATAGATCATAATCTTCAAATGCAGGGAGTGATATTTTTGTATATCCATAATCTCGATATAGCCGTCTAAGTTCTAGTGCTATATACTCTTCTCTTTTTAAATCTGCTAAAAAATCTTTCATCTTGCCTCCATCCATATTTGTATTGACTAATTTTTATATTTTTCTTATAAAATTAACATTATTCATAATTTCATTTACTGCTTGTGATTTATTCATTGTATACAAATGAATACCACGTGTATCATTTGCTACTAATTCTATTATTTGTTCTGTCGCATATGCTACTCCTGCTTTAAACATTGATTCATCATCATGTCCATATTTATCTAATATTTTTTCTAATTGTTTTGGCACTTCACAATGACACAATTCAACAATACGTTTTATTTGATTTGCATTTATGACAGGCATTATTCCTGCAACTAACGGAGTATCTATCTCTATTTTTTCTGCATTTTCTTTAAAATCGTAGAAATTATTATTATCAAAAAATACTTGTGATATTAAAAAACTCGCACCTTTATCAACTTTATTTTTCAAATGTATTAAATCTAAAATATCGTTATTTTCATGATGAACTTCTGGATAAAATGCTGCTGCTATTGAAAATTTCTTTGTTTTATTTATATCTTCTATAAGATCAGACGAATATTTATAATCACCTCTATCAAATATTGATTCATCTTCTCCTTTTGGTACATCTCCTCTTAATGCTAGGATATTTTGTATATTATTTTCTTCTAATTGTTTTAATATCTTTTGTATATCTTCTTTTTTAGATCCTAAACAAGTAAGATGTGCAACTGTTTCTATATTAAGATTATTTTTAATATATGATGCTATTTCAACTGTTCTATCTTTTGTACTTCCTCCAGCTCCATATGTAACGCTTATATAATCTGGTGTGTGTTTGCTTAACTCATCGATTACTGTGTAAAATTTTTCTAATGGGAATGATTGATTTGGTGGGAATATTTCAAATGAAAATACTAATTCTTTTTCATTAAATAATTGTTTTAATTTCATAACTCTTTTATCTCCTATCGTTTTGTATTATTTTATAATTTTTAATTTATCTTATTAAAATAAAAAATCTACGTAACTGTGCACGTAGATTTCTCTTTTTATAGCACAGTCATTTTATATAACAAAATGTGTCTGTACTATAAATATATAATAGATATATAATTTATAACAAACACTAATTTATATGCATATGATGATGTGCGATATTTATAAATGTCTTCATTTTTATCTCCTCGTAGTACGTTTTATATACTAATAGAATATCAAATTATATATCATTTGTAAAATTTATTATTTAAATGTTAATGATTAACAGTGTATATTATTGTTTTTTATTTTTAAAACCTAAAATATATAAATGGATTATATGTAGCAGATGCTATTAAAAATATTGAAATAATTAATGTAAATATAGATAAAACATTTGTCATAAGTTTGTATATTCTTTTTTCCTTCTCTTTAGTTAATGTCTTGAATATAGAAAGTGATACTAAAATTCCTATACATAATAAAATGATTACTTTAATATCTAAAAAATCACTCAACATATATTCTATTTTTGAATTATGAGATACCCCAAACATTATTTTTATATACTCGATACATGATATCATAGAAGGTGCTCTAAATATTACCCATCCAATAATGAATACCAAAAATGTATAAATATGCCTTATTATTTTATGATAAAGTTTATTATATTGTTCTATTTTAATATATCTTTCTAATATAATAAAGAAACCATGCCATAAACCCCAAATGATAAATGTCCAATTTGCACCATGCCAAATACCAGTCGCTAAAAATACTATAAATAAATTTATATAAGTTCTTTTAGTCCCTTTCCTGTTGCCTCCTAAAGGGATATAAAGATATTCTTTAAACCAAGTACTTAATGAAATATGCCAACGTCTCCAAAATTCTGTAATACTTTTTGATATATATGGATAATTGAAGTTTTCGAGAAATGTAAATCCAAACATTTTCCCCAATCCTATAGCCATATCTGAGTATCCACTAAAATCAAAATAAAGTTGCAGAGCATAACATATTGCGCCTAACCATAATATTTTACTATCTAGTGAATGTAAGTTTGTTGCATAAATATTATCTACTACTTCTCCAAAAGTATTTGCTAATATTATCTTTTTACCTAATCCAAATATAAATCTTTTCAATCCTAAATATATATTATCTAGATTAATAGATCTTGTTATAATTTCTTTCTCAATATCATGATACTTTACAATTGGACCAGCAATTAATTGTGGAAAGAAAGTTACATATAATGCTACATTATAGATATTTTTTTGTGCCTTCACTTCACCTCTATAAACATCTATTACATATGATAAAGCTTGAAATGTATAAAATGATATTCCTATAGGCATAACTATATCTAATGTCGATAAGTTTAATGAAAAAAATCTATTTGCATTCTCAATAAGAAAATTAAAATACTTGAAGTAAACTAAAAAACTTAAATTTCCTGCTATAACTATAGCTAAATACAATTTCTTATTTTTTGAATTTTCAACTAATATAGCAAAAAAATAATTCATCAGTATCACAATTAGCATTATAGCTAGATATCTAGGCTCTCCCCAACCATAAAATATTAGACTTGCAACTAATAGAACATAATTTCTTAATTCTCTTTTAACTGTAAAATATATTAATAATACAATAGGTAAAAATATTGATAAAAATAATAATGAACTAAATAACACTATTTTACCTCCTTTAATCTTGTTTCTGTTGATTCTACTTTATAAATATAACGTCCTACCGACTCTTGAATAACTATATCTGGTTTTTCTTTTAAAATAATTTCTCTTAATTCATTAAAATACTTAGTTCTAAAATAGTGAACTTCACCAAATGTCTCAGATAAATATTGTCCCATTCCAGTACCAAATGAATCTCTGATTATAAAAACTTTCAATGGTTTATTTGATTTTGTTTTTATATAAGGCTTTAAAAATAATTTAAATAAATCAGTAGTAGTATTAGGGTGTATATCTACATTTTGTGTGTTCTCATCATCTTCTAAATTTAGTGTTTTCTCATTTATTTTTACTACTTTAAATGAATATCCTGTTTTTTTAGTATATTTATTATATTTTATAGTCTTGTATTTTCCATTATCTAAGCCCAATATTTTACTTAAGTCATTGTTTTTACTTGTATATGATAATTCTTTATTATAGTCTTGTTCATTTAATAATTTTACTTGAGGAAAGTCTTTATTTATCGCATATAATAATGCAGAAGTTCCTACAAATGCTCCTTGATCATTCCAATGTGTATCATCTTTCCAATATAATAATCCTCTATTTTTACTTTCTATTAACTCTGAAATTGGGTAAATGAAATTTATATTATCTTTATTTACATATTCTTTTATTTGATCTATTTTATCAATATTACTTATTTTTTTAATTTTTTTTGGATAAAACTCACCATATATTTTATTTTTATCCGGTGCAATGAATATATAATATTTTATTCCTAGTGAATCTAGCCATTTTTTTCTTTCTAAATATATTTTCTTTGTTCTTTCTAACTCAAATTCTGTGTATATTTTTTTATTTTGAAAATTTTCTATCGAATTATCTGGTCTATAAAATAACCATTCATTCTCACCTAATAATACTTTATCATTTTCATTTTTTATTTTTAAATCTATTTGATTCTTTAATTTTAATATTTTTTTTCTTTTAAAAAAGTGATCATTAAACCAACTTTCAGCATCTTTTCCAAAATTTAAATTTGGTTCTCCATTAATCATTAATCTTGGTTTATCTGCAAGTCTTCTATTCTCTACTTCATCAATATCAAAATTGTCAATATTGATACTTGGAAGTATTAATATTAATAGTACAAGAACTATATAAATCATTTCAGACCATTCACTATCACTTTTTATTGACTGTAAATACATTAAAAGTCGATATACTGTAAAATATAATATAATGAACATGGATACTAGTACTAAGTTATCATTCAATTGATATATCGCATGATTTTGTTCATTTTTAGACGCTAATGTAATTATAGGATTATCACCTTTACTTTTTAATAATATATTTCCATTTATTTTAGACACTTCTATATTAGATGTTTCAAATTTGTCTATGTTTTTATATGTAATCATTTTTTTATTTTTACCTTTAACTTCTATTTCTTGTAATACTATTTCACCAAAATTAGGATCTAAATTCATTTGTAAAGAATTTATATTTTCTGATTTTATTTTAAATGTTATTTTTTTGAATGAATTAGAATTTATACTCCCATTTATCTGATTTTTTATTGATTTATCATCTGTTATTTTTTCGTTTTTATTCTCAGTGTACAGAAGATTAATATCCATATCTTTGTTGAATTTAGCTAACATGGTTACTTTTATTTCTTTTGAAAGTATAATATTTTTCAATAGTATTAAAATTATAATTACTATAACTAAAGACAATATTTTGTATTTTGTATTTTTCACTTATAGACTCCTTTTCAATATTTTATAGATAAGTTTTATTATAAAAAAACCACTAATAGTTTATCACATTATGAATGCTTAAACCAAGTGGTTTTTTATATATTATTTTTGATGAGCCCTTAAATAATCTACTTTCATTTAAGTTGGAGAGTCTTTAATCCATTTTAAATTGGCTCCTATAGTTTCTTGTAGTGATAAATTTATAATTAAGAATAATTTATATACACCATTAATATTAATTTTTTCAACATAAATCCCTATTTTATTAAAAATATTTTTTATTAAAACCAAATTTTTGTTGACTTTTATCTTTATCAGAAATTGTTAATTCTTCTTCATTTATATTAAATTCTTTAAATTTCCAATCTATATTTATTGTTTCATCATTCCATATAAGTCCACTATCATACTCTGGTGAATAAAGATTTGTGCATTTATATAAGAATTCTGTATCATCTTCTAATGT
>RRZU012721897.1_pt1 | contig 10680 bp, 7 predicted proteins | sample 2165561 | NCBI WGS metagenome assembly RRZU01 (sample SAMN10456909, study PRJNA506462) | wastewater metagenome | isolation source: wastewater sludge | place: USA: Moscow, Idaho | reverse complement strand
TGATGCCCGTAGCGTTTGAGCGAAAAGCCGCGCTGATTGAAGTCGTACTCGTCGCGCAGTTGAATCAGCGCATCCTCTACCTCATGAATCGGCACATCCAGCGCCTTGGACAAGTCCTCTACACGCACCGCCTCGCCCGCGACGAAGAGAATCGCCTCGATGCGCCCGGCAAGATTGCCGCCCTCCTCCATGATATCGTCGGGAAAGCGCAATTGCTCCTCGTTCTGTGTCTCGTTCATTCCGTTTCCTCCGTTGCGCTTTCGCCGTATTCGTCAACATCTTTGCCACGGCCTGGATAGAGGACGATTTCGCCCCAAGTCCCCTCCTGCTCGGCGTGGATTTCGCCCAGCTTGAGCAGCTCCAGCAGCGCCAGAAACAGCGTCACGACTTCTTCCTTCGACGGCGCAGCGCTGAACGTTTCCTCAAAGCGCAGGCAGCCGCGGCTGGACACGCCCTTAAGCAGCGTCAACATGCATTCCTGCACATTGTGCTCGTCGCGGTGAATGTCGCGCGGCGCGTAGTGGTTCGTCTCCGGGGAATCATCCGTAGCGGGCTTGCGCGCCCAGATGCGCAGGAACGCTTCCGTCAAGCCTTGCAGCGTCAAGCCGACAAGCTCCGTTTCCTGCGGCGGCAGCGGGTATTCCTCCGGCAGCTTCGTGAACAGGTTCGCCGCCGCCCGCTCGAACTGCTTCATGGCGGATGCAGTCTCGCGGAAGCGCTTGTATTCCTCCAAACGGCGAATCAGCGCTTCCTCCGGATCCTCCTCGCCCTCCTCGATGCGCGGCGGACGCGGCAGCATCGCGCGGGATTTGATTTCCAGCAGCGTAGCCGCCATGACCAGAAAATCCGTCGCGTCGTCCATATCAAGGTCTGGCGCATTGCGAACCGAATCAATATACTGGTCGGTAATCTGGCTGACGAAAATATCCTTGATGTCGATTTTTTCCTTGTTAATCAGGAACAGCAGCAAATCCAGCGGTCCGTCAAAATCCTTGAGCTGAAACGTCATTGCCATGTTTTATGCCCTCACGACAGCCCGAAAACCGCCAAGAATCCCTTGAGGAAGAACTCATAGACGGCAAAAATTGCCTTGCTCAAGAACTGATCCAGCGCGCCGGACATGAAGATGAAAATCAGCACAATCTGCGCAATAACGAACGCCTGCCGCTTGAGCTGCAGTTTGCCCTTGAACAGCAAATCGTTGACGAGATGGTAGCCATCCAGCGGCGGGATGGGCAGAATGTTGAACAGCGCAAGCCCCAGATTCGTCTGCGCCATCATCAGCAGGAAGCGCTCGACGTACCGCAGCCACGGCACAGCGAAATCCGCCAGCGCGCTTTCGGCGAATATGCCGTTGGTAATGCTCAGAATCACATTGTCCCTGCCATCCGTGAACTGGTAGAACGGGCTGAACAGGTGCGGGAGGGAGCTCGACGAGAATTCCCCCAGCATTTCCGAGCCGAACATGATTTTGCCGACGACGACGCTCAGGAACATGCAAATCAGGCACAGGCAGAGATTCGTCGCAATGCCGGCAATCGACACAAGAAAGTCGTCGCGCCGCCCGTGCCGGAAGTTGCGCGGATTGACCGGAACAGGTTTCGCCCAGCCAACGCCAATCAGAAACATGCTCAGCGTACCGATCAGGTCAAGGTGCGCCTTTGGGTTCAGGGAGAGCCGCCCCATCATCTTCGCCGTCGGGTCGCCGCAGCGGTATGCCACATAACCGTGCGCGCACTCGTGCAGAATCAGGCTGATAAGAATGACAGCGACAGCGTATACCAGCGTCAGCAGAAATTCCAGCGGGCTGGTACGGAGCGCTTCCAGATAAGTGTCCAAATTGGAAAGCATTTTTTCCCTCTTTTCATCATGAAGTACGTCCCTGACGCATAGAGTGAAGCAGCAATTTCAAGGAGGTGCTTGTTCTATGAGCGAGCAGGGAACGAATCAGATCCAGCAGCTGCAGGTTCCGCCGGCACAGAATTTCGACACAGCGAACTTTCAGGGATCGATGCAGGAGGTCTTGCATGAGAACATCGGAAAGTATGTACTGGTGGATTTTCTCATTGGTACGTCGAATCTCGTCACCCGTCAAGGCTTCCTGTACTACGTCGGCACGCAGTTCATCGTCCTCTATGACAGCCTGAATCTGCGTTATGTCGTCTGCGATATCTTCTCCATCAAGTTCGTCACGTTCCTGCTGCCCGGCTATCAGCCCGGTCAGATTCAGACGCCGGCGGAATTCGAGATGCACCCCGGCACGCCGAACACGCAGGTCGTTTCCGAAATGACACAGGCGAGCGAAGGCACGTCCGACAGCACGGCACGCGATGCCGACGCAGTCGAGTCATTCGCCGCGCGCCCCGCCATGACGCCCGCGCAGGCTGCCCTCGCCCACGCCATCCGCCGGAAGAATCCGACCGTGCGATAACAATTCTACCGCACTGCCATATTTCAATCCACACTTCCCATGAGTGGGAAGTGACAATTCTCAGCAAATTGCTAAAAAATTAATTATGAAGAAACCCGGCGCAGCAGCTCCGCTTCGTCAATCACTTCGATACCCAGCGTCTGTGCCTTGGTCAGTTTGCTTCCTGCCGCCTCGCCTGCAACGACGAAGGCGGTTTTTTTGCTGACCGAAGACGCGGGTTTGCCGCCGCTGCGGGCAATCAGGTCTTCCGCTTCCTTCCGGGAGAGCGTCGGCAGCGTCCCCGTGACGACGATGCTCATGCCGGCGAACACACCGCCCTCCACCTTCTGCTTTTCCGCCGGGGTCACACCTGCCGCCAGCAGACGGCGAATCATCTCGCGGTTCTCGTCGAAGGAGAAGAATTCTGTGATGCTCTGGGCAACAATGTCCCCCACATCATCGAGGGCGACCAGCTCCGCCTGTGTCGCATTGGACACCTTCTCCAGCGTCCCGAAGGCGTTCGCCAAGTCACGCGCGGTCTTGCGCCCGATATTCGGGATGCCGACCGCGAAGAGGAACGCATCAAGTTCGCAGTGCTTGCTCTTTTCCAGCGCGGACAGCAGATTATCCGCCTTCTTGTCCTTGAAGCCGTCCAGCGACAGCACCTGCTCACGCGTGAGGGTGTATAAATCCGCCGGATCGCGGACGTTCATCTGGTCGTAGAGCTGCCCCGCCGTCTTTTCTGACAGACCTTCAATATCCATGGCATCACGGCTGGCGAAGTGACTGATACGGGCAACCGCCTGCGGGCGGCAGGAGACGCGGTTCATGCAGAAAATGTGTGCGCCGCGCTCAATCAGCTTTTCGCCGCAAGCCGGGCAGACCTCCGGGCGGACAATCGGTGTTTCGCCCTCTTCGCTGTCCCCTACATGCCCCATACTTTCGGGAATCACGTCGTTCGAGCGGCGAATCCACACGCGCGCGCCAATGGCAACCCGCTTGCGCTGGATATCGCCCCAGTTGTTCAGCGTCGCCTTGCGCACGGTCACGCCGTAAAAATCAACAGGTTCGACATGCGCAACGGGCGTCAGCTTGCCCGTGCGGCCCACATCCCACGTCACGTCGCGGATGACGGTCGTCGTCTCCTCCGCCTCAAACTTGAACGCAATCGCCCAGCGCGGGAAACGGTCGGTGTAGCCCATCATCTCGCGGGTGGAAAGGTCGCTGACCTTGATGAGCACGCCGTCAATCAGGAAGTCGAGGCTGCTGCGTTCCTCCTCGATGTGGTGGATGCAGTCCTCAATTTCGCGAATGCTCCGGCACTGCCCCAGATACGGGCTGACCTGAAAGCCGTTTGCGCGCAGGAAATCAAGCATCCCCTGCTGCGTGGTGTACGGCGGATTGTCAATCGTGCCAATCTGATAGAAGAACGCATCGAGATGGCGGGAAGCGGTCACGGCGGGGTCAAGGTTGCGGAGCGCTCCGGCGGCGGCGTTTCGGGCGTTTTTCAGCGGTTCTTTCGCCGTCTTGTTGTAGGTATCCAGTGCGGACAGGCGCATGATGCATTCGCCCTGCACTTCCAGCAGTCCCTGATACGGTATCGTCAGCGGCACGGTGCGGATGGTCTTTGCCTGCGGCAGAATCGCTTCACCGGTGATGCCGTTGCCGCGCGTCGCCGCCTGAATCAGCCTGCCCTCGTTGTAGGTCAGGTTCAGCGTCAAGCCGTCGAATTTGTACTCTACGCAGTATTGCAGGTCGTCCTGCCCGCTGAGCTTCTCGGTGCGGCGAATCCAATCCTCCACCGCGCCGATGGACTGTGCCTTATCCATGCTCCACAGGCGGTGGATGTGCGTATGCGGCGCAAACGCCGTCATCACTTCGCCGCCGACCCGGTGCGTCGGGGAATCCGGCAGGACGATGCCCGTTTCCTTTTCCAGCGCCGACAATTCGTCATAGAGCTTGTCCCAATCCATGTCGGACATAATCGGCTCGCTGCCGAAGTAGTACGCCTGCGACGCCTGATTGAGCGTGTCCGCAAGCTGACGCATCCGCGCCGTCTGGTCTGCCATGCTTAGTCCTCCAGCTTGACAATCGGCGCCGTCGCCAAAGCAAATTCCTTGGTGCCGTATGCCGTGAATTCAATCTTGATGCGGCTCATGCTGCCCGAACCCGTAACCTCCACCACCGTGCCCTCGCCAAACTTCAGGTGGCGGACGCGATCGCCGGGGCGATACAGGTTCTGCATGGCGCTGGTGGCCATATTGCGCGCCGGGGACTGCACGAAGCCCTTCTGCACGCCGGGGATATTCAGCCCGCGCAGGCCGGTATTGCCGCTGCCGGGGCGGATGGGCGCACTGCCGGACGGCGCCGGGCGATTCGTGCCGCCGCGGTTGTATGCGCTGCGAGAGCGCATCTGCGGCTGGACGCGGTCGCCAAAGCGCTCCTTCATGCCCGCCATTTCGTCGGACAGCAGGCGTTCCGGGATTTCCGCCAAAAAGCGGCTGGGCGCGTTGTGATTCACCTGATTATACAGCATTCGCTGATTCGCGCGGGAGATGAACAGGCGCTTCTGGGCGCGCGTGATGCCGACATAGCACAGGCGGCGCTCCTCCTCCATCTTCGTCTCGTCCATGAGGCTGCGCGCGGACGGGAAAATGCCCTCTTCCAGACCGGTCATGAACACATCGGGGAATTCCAGACCCTTGGCAGAGTGCAGCGTCATCAGCGTCACATAGCCGCGCTCGTCCTCCTGCTGGTCAAGGTCAGTCACCAGCGACACGTTTTCCAAGTAGTCTTCGAGCGTCGCATTTTCCGTTGCTTTCGCGTATTCGCTGACCGCACCCATGAATTCCTGAATGTTCTCCACGCGCGAGCGGGCTTCCTCGGTATCTTCCTTCTGGTACTGCGCCAGCAAGCCCGTTTTTTCCACCAAAGTAGATACGAACTCCTCCCGCGGCATGGTTTCCTTGAGCGCCAGCAGCATCGTCATGAGCATAAAGAAGTCGCTGAGGCACTTTTTCGTGCGCGCGGAAAGCGAATCCGGAACGTCGGACAGGGCGCTGTACAGCGGCATGTTGTTCTGCTGCGCGCGATCCATCAGCTCCTGCACGGTGCTGTCGCCGATGGCGCGCTTGGGCACGTTGATGATGCGGCGCAGGGACACATCGTCCGCCGGATTGACCACAACGCGCAGATACGCAATCACGTCGCGCACTTCCTTGCGGTCATAGAACTTCTGACCGCCGAAGACCTTGTAGGGAATCGCCGAGCGCATCAGCATTTCTTCCAGCACACGGCTCTGCGCGTTCGTGCGGTAGAGAATCGCCATATTGCCATACGGTTCGCCGTGGCGGTTGAGCTGGCGGATGCGGTCGGCAACCCACGCGGCTTCCTCGCGTTCGTCGCCCGCGTCGAAGAGGCGAATCGGGTCGCCCTCGCCCTGCTCTGTCCACAGCTTTTTCTCCTTGCGCCCGGAATTGTGCGCAATCACCTGATTCGCCGCGTCGAGGATATTGGCGGTCGAGCGGTAATTCTGCTCGAGCTTGATGACGGTCGCGTCGGGATAATCCTTCTCAAAATCAAGGATATTGCGGATATCCGCGCCGCGCCAGCCGTAAATCGACTGGTCGTCATCGCCCACAACGCAGAGATTCCGGCTCTGGTCAGTCAGCAGTTTGACGAGCATATACTGCGCATAGTTCGTATCCTGATATTCGTCCACCATGACATATTGGAAGCGCTTGCGGTACACATCCAGCACAGGCGGATGGTCGGCGAGCAGTTCCAGCGTCTTGACGAGAAGGTCGTCAAAATCCAAGGCATTGAGCGTTTTCAGGCGCGCTTCGTACTCAACGAAGACCGTGTGAATCTGCTGGCAGCGGAAATCGCGGTCGGAATGGTCGAACCACTCGTCCGGACCCATCAGCTTGTTCTTCGCGTCGGAAATTTTTGCCTTCAGTTCGCGAATCGGCAGCAGCTTATCGTCAATATTCTGGCGCTTCAAAATTTCCTTCAGCACCGCGCCCTGATCGTCGTCATCATAAATGACAAAAGAACGGGTATAGCCGCCGAGTTTCTCAATATCGCGGCGGAGGATTTTGGCGCAGGTGGAGTGGAATGTGGAAATCCACGCGTCGTTCGCCTGATCGCCCACCAGCGCGGCGATTCGCTCCTTCATTTCCTTCGCCGCCTTGTTGGTGAACGTCAGCGCCAGAATATGGTACGCCGCCACGCCGTGCGCCATCAGGTTCGCCACGCGGCAGGTCAGGGCGCGGGTCTTGCCGGAGCCTGCGCCAGCCAGAATCAGCACCGGGCCTTCCAGCGTTTCCGCTGCCAAGCGCTGCTGCGGGTTGAGCATACTTAAATCCATTTTTGTTTCCTCAATCTTTCTTTTCCTTTTCCGCGGCATTTTCCATGGCATCCAGCACCGCCGTATAGCCGTTCGCCCCGTAGAGCAGCGCCCGGTTGACGCGGCTGATGGTTGCGGAGGATGCACCCGTCTGACGGGCAATTTCCTGATAGGTGGCATGTTCGCGGAGCATCTTCGCCACCTCGATGCGCTGCGCCATGCTCTTGATTTCCGCAATGGTACACAAATCCTCGAAGAAGCGATACGCCTCGTCCGTTGATTCCAGCGACAACAGCGCCTTCATCAGCAAGTCCGTCTGTCCGTTCTTCACGCGGGGCTCAAACATATTTCGCACTCCTTCACCGCAAGGGGTCAGCCCCCCTGCGCATAGGTACATTATAGCACATTTTTGCCCAAATGAACAGGGCAAAAGCAGGGCAGAAAACGCGGAAAATTACGTCTTTCCACGCAAAAAAGGGGGAAAGTCTGTTTCTTTCTCCCCTTTTGCTTTGGGCAGATTACCCTTCCAGTGGAACGGTCAGCACGTCTTCGAGTTCATACGGATGGCCGTAAATCGTCACGCTGATCGGTTCACCGGAAATCAGTGTCAGCGTCACGCCTTTGGGCTTCACGCGCAGTTCGATGATGCGCCCGCGGTAATTGAATTTGTAGCTGTATCCATTCCAGCAATCCGGCAGAAACGGTTTGAAACGCAATCCGCCGAGCGTGCGCATTCCCGCAAAGCCCTTCGCAATCGCCAGCCACGAGCCGGACATGCTGGTGATATGCAGCCCGTCCTGCGAATCCTGATTGATGTTGTCCAAATCATAGCGTGCCGTCCGCTTGTACATCGCCACGGCGAGGTCTTTTTCACCAAGCTGCGCCGCCATAATCGAATGGATGCAGGGCGACAAGCCCGATTCGTGCAGCGTCAGCGGCGCATAGAAGTCGAAATTCCGCCGGAGCGTTTCGGTGTCGTAGACGTGGTTGAGGAAGTACAAGCCCATCAGCACATCCGGCTGCTTGATGTACCCCGAACGCAGGATGCGATCCCACGACCAGTGCATATAGATAGGGCGCTCCTCCGCCGGGATGTCGGACGCGGGGCGCAAATCCTTGTCCAGAAAGGCGTCATGCTGCGGGAAAATGCCCAAACCGCGGTCGTCAGGATAATACATGCGGTCGGCAATGTCCTGCATGTGCTTGATGTCGTCCGGCGTAATCTGCAAGGCTTCCAAGCGGTCGTCATCCAGCTTGGCGCATGTCTCCACAAAATACTCCAGACACCACGCTGCCATGCGGTTGGTGTACCAGTTGTTGTTGACGTTGTTCTCGTACTCATTCGGGCCGGTCACGCCGAAAATCATGTACTTCTGCGTCCGCTGATTGAAATGCACACGCCCGACCCAGAATTTCGCGATTTCCGCCATCACCTCGACGCCCTCGCCAAGCAGGTACGTTTCGTCCCCCGTGTACATCGTGTACTCAAAGATAGCGTGGACAATCGCGGCATTGCGGTGGATGCCCTCGAACGCGACTTCCCACTCGTTGTGGCACTCGCTGCCGTTGATGGTCGAAACGGGATAGAGTGCGCCGGGCATACCGAGGTTCGCCGCGTTGCGCTTCGCCGCTTCAAGATGGTGATAGCGGTAAAGCAGCAGCTGGCGCGCCGTGTCCGCCCCGCGAATCGCCAGAAACACCGGCAGGCAGTAGGCTTCCGTATCCCAGTACGTCGATCCGCCGAAGCGCTCGCCCGTGTAGCCCTTCGGCCCGATGTTGAGGCGTGCATCGCTGCCCGTGTAGGTGCTGAGCAGCTGGAAGAGGTTGAAGTGGATGCCCTGCTGCGCGCTGTCGTCGCCCTCAATCTGCACATCCGCCATTTCCCAGCGCTCGTGCCACGCTGCCTGATGCGCTTTGAGCGCCTTCTGCCACCCCTCGTCGCACGCCTGCTGCGCCGCCGCCATCGCCAAATCCATCAGCTGGTCTTTGTCGTGGTCACGGCTGGTGAACACGGCGACGTACTTTTCCACCGAGACAGTCGTGCCGGAGTGAATATCGCCCGCATAGAGCGCAGCGCAGTAGCCGGCTTTGGACGCCATATCAATATAGTCGATGCCCTCAACGCGGTTCGTCATTGCCGCCGCGACGGTGAAGCGCTGCACGCCGTAGGGATTCGGCTTCGTCTGCACCAGCACGCCGCCGCGCTCATCCCAGCCCTCGCCATCCACCATGTTCCAGAAGGACTGGTCGTAGTTCGCATCAACATTGCGGACGTTGCCATCCAGATAGGGCGAAACCTCCATCCGGCAGTCAAACGACGGCGTCACCTGATAGCGAATCGCCAGCAGCTCCTTCGTATCCATCGACACGAAGCGCCAAGTGTCCAGCGTCAGGCTGCCCTTGTCCATGTCCACGCAGGCGTGGCGGTACAGCACGGCCGTGCGCATATCCACCTCGCGCTCATATTCCCAGACCGTCGCGCGGCTGAGGTCGAGCGGATGCTGGTCGATGATGACGTGGATGCCGATGAGGTTGATGGTGTTGATAACCTTCGCATAATACTCCGGATAGCCTTTTTTCCACCATCCGACGCGTGTCTTATCGGGCTACCACACGCCGCGCAGATACGTTCCCTGAAAGCTGGCGCCGGAATAATCTTCCTCAAAATTGCCGCGCAGACCCATATAGCCGTTCGCCAGCGACATCAGCGACTCGGCGAAGCGCTGGGTATTGGGCTGCCAGCCGCGTTCGACTACTTTCCACGGATGCACGGGAAAGCTCATTGTTTTTCCCCTCCCTTGTCGGCTCGAATGCATTTCCAGCCGGTGCAGAACTCTTCCTAATACAATAATGCTTTTCCGCTTTTTTGTCAAGGGAAACCGTGTTCTTCTGTGTTTGTCCGTTTCGCTGTATTTTCGTCCCGTTTCCTGCATTTTCAGTTTCATCCTGCACTTTTTTGCTTCATCGGCTTCGGGCTGCGAACAGCAAGATTCACACCAGCGCCCATTTTTTCCGCATTCGGGGCGTTTGCAGCTTTTTGCGAACGTTCGGCATTTTCGTTTTTTCTGTCGTTTTTGAAGGGAAAAAACAGAATCAATGCAAAAAAAGCCCTTGACAAATCCTTTCCAAGCCGCTATACTTGTTGTCAACAGCAAGGGCGCTGTGAGATGAATTTCATTCGTTCTCGCAGTTGCCCTTTTCTGCGTAAACGCGAAAAAACGCGTTTTACGAGAAGCGCGACGGAAAGCAGAGCCGCTTTCCCCCGCCGCTGGAATGCTTTCAAGAGCGAAATGACTTTGGAGGAGGAATCCCGGATGGCCAACATCGAAGAGCTTTTCGGCAGCAGCGTTTTCAATGACGCCGTCATGCAGAAGCGTCTGCCCAAGGATATTTACAAGGCGCTGCACAAAACCATCACTGATGGTACGCCCCTTGACCCGCAGGTGGCCAACGTCGTGGCAAACGCCATGAAGGACTGGGCAGTAGAACGCGGCGTTACGCATTATACGCACTGGTTCCAGCCCCTGACCGGCATCACCGCTGAAAAGCACGACAGCTTCATTTCGCCCAAGGACGGCGGCAAGATTATCCTCGAATTCAGCGGCAAGGAACTCGTCCGCGGCGAGCCGGACGCTTCCTCGTTCCCCTCCGGCGGCCTGCGCTCCACGTTTGAGGCGCGTGGCTACACGGCGTGGGATCCTACCAGCTACGCCTTCATCAAGGATGGCGTGCTGTGCATCCCGACGGCGTTCTGCTCCTACGGCGGCGAAGCGCTCGACCAGAAGACGCCGCTCCTGCGCTCGATGGAGGCGCTGTCCACGCAGGCGGTTCGCGTGCTGAAGCTCTTCGGCCGTGACGCAACGCGCGTGACCTCCACCGTCGGCCCGGAGCAGGAGTATTTCCTTGTTGACAAGGCGCTCTA
>RRZU010494096.1_pt1 | contig 10680 bp, 5 predicted proteins | sample 2165561 | NCBI WGS metagenome assembly RRZU01 (sample SAMN10456909, study PRJNA506462) | wastewater metagenome | isolation source: wastewater sludge | place: USA: Moscow, Idaho | reverse complement strand
TCAGCTCGGCGGCTTCCTGGCCCGCAAGGGCGACGGCGAACCGGGTGCGAAAACCCTCTGGCTGGGGCTTCGCGAGATCAACACCTTTGTTCGTGGCGTTCAGTTCGCTCGGGAGATGGGGGCTTGTGTGTAATGCGATGGGCTCAATCGTGAAAGGCTATGCCGGCAGTGGAACCGAGAATGATCCGTTGCTGATCCAGTCCGTGGAAGACTTGACGGATCTGACTCGAACCGATGTCGGCGCCCTCGGATACTTCTTCCGCCAAACCACCGATCTGGACATCAGCGGCATCAGCACATGGCCAATCATTCATTTTAGAGGCCACTATGACGGAGCTGGTCACACCATCGCGGACCGACAAAGCCCTTCTCTACGAAAATTATTCACATCCGCAAAAGCAAGCCATATAAAACGACTGAATCTCATAAATTTTGAGCTGGCTTCCACTCTAGGGGAAGCCGCCTCATCACTGATGAGTTCATTTCTACTTCATTTAAACCAACAAACAACCAAACAGATCACGTGCACCGTTGTCGAATGCAAAGCATCCGGCGGAAATCTTATCTCTTCAAATGCCGAAAACTGCGAAATATATTTATGCTCAGCCGACGGCAACATCGTCGGCGACAAAGCGACCGGGTGCAAAATAAATTCCTGTAGAAGTGGTGGCACCATCGCCTCCGACGCTGTAGGATCAGAAATCAGCGAATGCACCTCCCGGTTGCCACTGATATGGAATCAAGCTCGTCTATGCACCATCAAGGACTGTCTTGTTTTACTGGATGCAAGCTATACAGAAGATAGAGGCCAAAAAGGTGGCATCGCAAGAGATTCAGCAGATTCATCGATCGAGCGCTGCTTTATTTCCGGAAAATGGGACGGCAGCGTTCGACTATCAGGAATAACCACATCTGGCGCACGAATAATCCATGATTGTATCATCGGAGATATCAAAATTGGATATGGTGCATCCATCGAATCAATAATACAAAACGAGGTACGGCAACAGCAACAGCAACAGCAACAGACGATGCATAGCTTGTATGAACCGAAAGTGGATCAAAAGCTACATCAAAGAGGCCAGACAAACAAAAACCATGCGGTCGACACCACCTGCACATTAAAAACAAAAAATAAAAACCAGGGGGATAATCAAAAAGATTACGAAGCCATTTCAGCAACAAGACTTACTCAGAGATTTTTCGAGACCACTCTGGGTTGGGACTTTTCCCATATATGGACCTGGGACAACCAAGCCCACCGTCCCGCATTACGTCGAATCGCAGAATCCATATCTCTGCAGTCCAGTCATGCCCAGAATTCCGGCGCACTCCAAAGCACAACAGATCAATTGACCCAGCAAGTCAAATCCAACATCTGGCTCTGAAGCCGGGCGCACCATGCTGAATCCGCTCGCCACTCTGCTCGTCAAGGTGATCTTCAAGCCCCTCAAGTATTTCATCGACAGCACTTTCCGCGACAAGGTGAAGCCTGTGCCGGGCAGCGTGGTGTATTGCGATCTGCTGCTGGCGGTGGAGCACTCGGGGATTCATGTCCGGGACGGATGGATCGCCAACATCGTCGTGGACGCATTCGCCGAAAGAACGGTGCTGCTGGATCAGGCCGGGGACTTCACCAGCGGGAGCAAGCTGGGACGGAAGATCTATGTCTCGTGCAACAGCCAAGGCCCGGTCGGTCATGACGCAGTGGCCCAGCATGCCGAAGAGCGCGTGGGCGAGCGGGGTTTCTACGGCCTCGTGATCAAGAACTGCCATCAGTTCTCGACGGAATGCGTGCAAAAGCGCCAGGGCGCCAGCCGCGGTTTCTCATTGATGGACAGGCTCGACGCCTTGCTGCCGGAAGAAACCTGGGAGCCCACGATCCAGATGCTCAAGCGCAGCGCCAAGGAAAAACTCGGCACCACGAAATGGCGCCTGTGGGACTGGGAAAACGAGGCGGGCGCCCCGCCCGCGATCGAAGAAGAACCCGACTGGGACGCCATCAACCAGCAGGCCAGACGCCTGCCGCTGACCCCGGACAGCATTCTTCATCTGCGCCAGCAACTGGCCGAGGCCCGCGACTACGAAGCAGAAATCGACGACGAAAACCTGCCTGAGCCCATCCGCCAGCGCCTGCGCACCTACCGCCAGACGCTGAATGACATCAGCGAGGTGTACGAACAGGCCCGAGATTTTCTGGCCGCCTGCCCCGGCGCCGGTTTCTCCTACGACGACCTGAAATCCGCCCCCGAGGATTTCACCGCCTTGGCCCGCCAGATCGCCCAGAACCCGCAGATCCGCGAGCTGGTGCGCAAGATGGGCCGCCAGCATGTCTCGGAGGAAATGAAGCGTCAGACCCGCATTCCCGAGGCCAGCCGCAGCGAAGTCCACGGCACCCACCGCAGCAACGACCTGATGCGCCTGCTGCCCAGCGAGTTGCTCAACCTGGAAGACGAGACGCTGGAAACCCTGTTCTACGCCCGCTTGCTGGAACACGGCCTGCTGACCTACCAGCTCAGCGGCCAGACGATGGTGGCCGGAGAAACCGCCGAGACCCGCTCACGGCGCACCGGCCCGGTGGTGGCCTGTCTGGACACCTCAGCCAGCATGCAGGGTGAGCCGCTGCTCAAGGCCAAGGCCCTGCTGCTGGCGGTGGCCGGCATTCTGAAGCAGGAAGACCGCTCGCTGCACGTCATCCTGTTCGGTGCCAGCGGCCAGCTTCGCAGCTTCGAGATGGACGCGAACAACGACGCGGTCGGCCTGCTGGCCTTCCTGCGCCAGGGCTTCGGCGGCGGCACCGACTTCGAGACACCCCTCAAGCAGGCGCTCCAGCTTGTGGAAAGGCATCCCGGCTACATCAAGGCCGACGTGCTGATGATCTCCGACGGAGACTGCAGCCTGAGCGACCCATTCACCCAGCAGCTGAATGCCGCCAAGGCGCGGCTGAACTGCCGCGTCCATTCGGTGCTGTGCGCAGGCCAGCGGGTACCGGACCGCTTCAGCGACGAGATCGTCGTGCTCTGACCCACCTGTAAGAGAGCGCAACGGGCAGTGCCCGCGACATCACCTGTCGCGGGGGCTTCATACGCTCGCCGCTCGATCTGAACCTGAACACTCGTTTCAACGACATCTCATCCCATGCTGCTGACCTCCCTCCTCCCCCTGCGCTCGACCCCGACCTCGATCCCGGCTGCATCGCCCCGTGCCTGCCCCGCCCTGTGGCGCCAGCTCCCCGTGCTCGCGCTGGGCGGGCTGATGACGCTGCAGGCCCAGGCCATCGAGGTCTGGCACAGCAACACCGTCTTTGGCGGCCAAGGCCAGTGCGTCGCCACGCTCACGCTCGACAGCGGCCTCGAAGAGTTCCGGCAGGTGAAGCTGCAGGCCGCAGTGCTCGACAAGGCCGGTCGCCGGCTGATGACCCAGACACTCGACCTGCCCAGCATCGGCTCCAGCTCCGCAGAGCGCTTTGCTGAAGTCATGCTCGAAGGCGAGGCCTTGTGCGACGAACAGCTTCAGCTGCAGATCACCTCGGCCACGGCCGTCCTCAACGGCAAGCGCATCGACCTGCTGCGCGCCGGGCAGCTCACGGCGCGCACGTTCCGCCCGATGCCCATCCGCATCTCGACCCCGGCCACGGCCGCGGCCCCCGCCCCGAAGCCGGCGGCGCCCGCCGGACGGGTCATCGACCTGCACCTGACCGCCGCGCCGCAGCTCAGCCAGGAAGGCATCCACATCCAGAGCGCCGAGGGCCGACACGCGATGTACGCGGTGCACGCCAGCGAGGCGGTCTGGCGCGCTTTCCAGAAGGCGCGTGCGGGGCAGTGCCTGCGCTTGCAGGTCACCCCCGAGTTCGACTTCAGCAACGCGGCACACATCAGCAGCGTCAGCCCGAATTGCCGTTAATCAGGACCCACACCATGACCGTTCTCGCCGCGCGCCAGCAGTTGCTGCTGCAACAGCTTCCTCAGGCTCGGGCCATTCACAGCCGGAACGGTTTCGACCAGGGCCGTCTGGATGAGCTGGAGGCCTTGGCTTCCGATTTCGAAATCCGCATGCCACTGATCGGGTCCTTCAGTTGCGGCAAATCGAGCCTGCTCAATGCGCTGCTGGGCGAGAAGCTGCTGGCGACCGCCGTGACGCCGGAAACGGCCGTCCCCGCCGAGCTGCGCTTCGGGACCGAGCGCCACCTGTCGGGCCAGCGCCCCGACGGCAGCAGCCTGCCCGTGAGCATGGCTGATCTGCACGACAGCCAGCTGGCGGTTCTGGTGGACGGAGGCTGGGTGGCCGCCCGGCTGCCCTGCCCGGTGCTGGCCACCCGACCGCAACTGGTGCTGGTGGACCTGCCCGGCTGGGATTCGGGCGTCGCGGCACACGAACGGGTCATCGACGACTACGCCAGCCGCAGCCTTGCCTATGGCGTGGTGGTGAGCGTCGAGGAAGGGGGCTTGCGCGACAGCCTGCGCCGCGCCCTGCTGGAGCTGGCCATCGCCCAGATGCCGGTCGTGCTGATCCTCTCCAAGGCAGACAAGCGCCCGCCGGAGGATGTCGAGGCGGTGGTCGAGCGCCTGTGCAAGGACATCACCGCGCTGATGGGCCGCGCACCGCTGGCCGTGGCCATCACGTCGGCGCGCAAGAAACAGCTCGGCCAGCTCGAAGCGGCACTGGACACCCTGCAAGCTCGGGCTGCGGACATCTTCGAGGCCCGTGTCATCGCGCCCTACCAGCACCAGCTGGAACATGCTGCCCAGCACCTGAGCCGGCTGGTCAATCAGGACCATCAAGATGCCGCCCGCATCCAGGCCGACATTGACACGCTGGAGCAAGACCTGCGCGCCTTCGACGCCCGGATGCACCAGGAATCCGGCGCGCTGCAAGCGCAGATTCCCGCCATTCTCGGCACCATCCGCCTGCGGGTCGAAACCGCCCTGGGAGAGCGCCTGGACAGCCTGACCGATCGGGCCTTGAACGGCCAGGACATTCGCGATGACATGCTTGGAACAGCCCGGCTGGTGGTGACCGAAGCGGTGCGGCAGGAGTTCGAGCCGGTCATGCGGCGCTATCTGGATCGGCTGGTGGATGCTGTGCCCAGCAGTCTGGATGTCCCGGTCGACTTGGGTCGCCTGCCTCAGCGCGAGGAGACAAGCTCGGATGGCGGTGGCTTCGCGTGGAAAGCGCTGGCCACGACCCTGGCGCCGCTGCTGGTGGCGCTGCCACACCCGATCGGCAAGCTGCTCGCCCCGGTGGTGCTGATGCTGAGCGAGCTGTTCTCGGGCTCGGGCGACGAGCAGCGCCGCGAAGTCGCGCAAGCCCGGCAGCGCGAACAGGTCCGCAGCCGCATTCACGCCACCCTGGGTGAGGTGGTCCGCCAGATCGAAGGCCGACTGCAAACCGCCCTGGGCGAACAGGTCCAGCGCGCCCAGACCGAGGTGGCCCGGCGCATCGGTGCCGAACGCGACGAGCTGACCCGGACACTGGCCACCCTCGCGGACAGCCTGCAGCAGGGCGAGGCGCAGGCCGCCGCCCTGCGCGAGCGCGCCCGTCACGATCTCGATCAGATCGAAACCCTGCGGACCGCGCTGCGTCCCGCGGCCTGATCCACCTGATTCGACGGTTTCCCCAGCCCTGCCCCAGACCCAGCCCCTTCGCCATGCACGACCACATCCCGGAAATGGCCAGCTCAACCCCACGCTACAACCTGCTTTGCCGGGCCTTGCAAGCCACGCCCAGCGCAGAGGATCCACAACCCGCACTGGAGACGGTCAGCCGCCTCGACGCGCTGATCCACCAGGAACTGCTGGCGCTGGCGCGCCTGGGCAGCCCCGACGACTTCGCCGACATCTACCTGGGCTTTGCCCGCGAGCTGGGCCGCTTCCGCGAGTTCTGCGCCGACCCGCGTCTGGCGACCCGCAGCATCGTCGCCTTTGGTGGTCCGTTCTCGGCGGGCAAGTCCAGCCTGATCAACGCCCTGATCGGCAAGCGGCTGATGGTGGTGGAAGTCGATCCCACCACGGCACTGCCTGCTTACGTGCTGGCGGGCGAGCACGACGCCGTTCACGCGCTCAATCTGCACCGCCTGCGCGTGCCGCTGGCCGACGACGAGTTCGCCAGCCTCACGCACGACGAGGTGCCCCGCCACGGCAGCCAGGTGTCGCGGGCACTCAGCGCCGCCTTCGTCACGCGGCGCGATTTCCCGTGGGCCAACCTGGCCTTCATCGACACCCCCGGCTACACCGGCCGGACCCAAGGGAGCGAGCGCACCGACGCCGATCTGGCTGCGGCGCAACTGTCGGGCGCCCACGCCATCGTCTGGGTGACCTCGATCAAGCAAGGCAACCTCAGCGAGGAGGATCTGGCCTTCCTGGCGCGGCTGGATCCGGAGACCCCGCGCCTCATCGCCGTCAGCCATGCCGACCAGCTCACCGACAGCGACCGTGCCGCGGTGGTGGAGCGCATGAAGGCCACCCTGGCCGCCCGCAATCTGCCCGTGCTGGGCGTGCATGCGGTGTCCGCCCGACCGCGTCATGCCGAGATGCTCGCTCCGCTGCGCGCCCAGCTCGATGCCTGGAACCAGACACCGCGCCAGCAGCGTTTTGCGCACCGCTTCAAGGCGCTGTTCACGCGCTACCAGCGCGGGCTGGAGCGCGAGGCCACCGCCGCACGCTGGCAACTGCACCGCATCAACCGCATCGCCACCCTGGCCAGCAGCGATCTGATGGGCGATGCCAGCGAGCTGAAGGCTTCGATCGACGAACGCCTGGAAGCGCTCAAGACAGTGGAAGACCGCCTGCGCGAACTGCGCGGCCGGTTCTTCGGTGAACTCAAGCGGGCGGGCGACGCCGTCGGCATGGCGCTGCCCGAGCCGCACGAGGTCGATCTTCTGGAACCAGGGCGCAGCAATCTGCTGGAGCAACTGGTCGCGCTGCGCACGCAGGCAGGTCACGACGAGCCCGACCGGCGGGTGGCGCTGGGGCGGCTGCGCAAGAAGGGCGATGCAGTGTCGCGCCTGTGGCTTGCGCGCCACCCGCACCGCCAGATGCACGCCACCTTGGCGGCGCTGCGCTCACCCAGCGACGCCCTGCATCACGACCTCCTGCTGCGCCGGCGCAGCCTGCCCGCCGACGGCGCCCTGAAGGCGCTGCAAGCCTGATCGAACACACCGACTGACTTTCCTCGACGCAAGACAAGAACCATGAATCTGCTGGATACCCTGACCCGAGCGGCTGATGAAGAACAGTTGCGCCTGCGGCCCTTGCCTGAACACGCCGCGGCCACGCAGGCGGAACACCTGCGGCGGCACTACGCGCTGCTTCTGGCGGCGGTGCTGACCGCGCAGCCGACCGTGTCCGAGCCCCAGACCCGGCTGCTGCGGCTGCTGCTGGATGCCTTGAAGCTGGGGGATATTCGTGGGCCGCTGTTCGAGCAGGCGCGCAAGCTGACGCCTGAGCCGCTGCTGGAAGCGGCGCGCCTGATCCGCGAAGCCGGTTTTGCGCGGCATCTCGTGCTCGATGCGATGGTGCTGCTGCGACTGGAGGCGCCGCTGGGCGATGACACCGTGCGCCTGGTCGGGGAACTCGCGTGTTTTCTGGACCTCAGCGAAAGCGAACTGGCCTGGCGCGCGCATGACGCGGCCGACATTCTGGGGCTGCACGCGGATGAGACGCTCAAGGACACGACCGAGCATGATGGTCCGGCAGCGGAACTGGCCTGGGAACGCGCACGACTGCTGGCGAATATCTGGCCAAACCGGCTGACCCAGCCGCTCACGGCGGATGCGCTCAGACAGGGGCTGAAAAACAGTTTCTACATGCTCGACGCCGATCTGGAGGTCGATTTTTCCTGGTCCGCAGAAAACGTCACCTTCCTGTTCCGCAACGGCGCGACCTTGCGCACCTTCGGCTCGAACATCAATATCAAGCTCAGCGACTGCCAGCTTTTCAATGCCGCCCTGGAAATCGAGGGTGGACAAGGAGAATGCCAGGCCACGCTGGAGCGCTGCAACTGGCGCGGCGATTATGATTCGATGGCCAGAATCAGCGCTTTGAAATGTCGAAGAACAGCGTTGACGGTGCGTGACAGCAGTTTTGTCACCCTCAACGCCCGCGCCATCCGGGCTCAGCTAAAAACGCTGACAGTGAAGAGCAGTACCTTCACACACTGTGGTCATGCCGAGCTGTACGGCGGAGCGATCTGGCATTCCGACGAAAGTCGCAGCATCGAAGACTGCCAGTTTGATCGCTGCGTGGCAGCGCTCGGCGGCGCCCTTCGGTTCAACAGGATTGCAGACATCAAGAAATGCAAGTTCCTGAATTGCAAATCCAAAGAAGAAATCAAAGGGTTCAAGAAGAATGAAGCCACGATTGCCATCTTCGCGAATGAGGGAGGCACACACTCAATATTTGAGTGCGAGTTCCATAAAAGTTCATCATTCATCAAAAATGGGATCAACTCAGACACCATTAGCCACAGCGACTTTAAGAATTCAACCTGCTATTTCAACGACACGCACTACAACAGGGCAGTCAGCGCTTGCGGCCTCATCGAAAGTAGTGAAATCAAAATCAATACGGAATCACGCGGACCAAGAAGGTCTTCCATATGGTCGTGGAGTGAAGAGCCGGAATTCAATGAAGATTGAAAAACAATAACCAGCACCACAGTACCAATTTCATGTCATACCCAGAAAGCCTCGCGGCCTACCGCCCCGACTTCCCCGAAGCCTTCGCCGCCATCGACGAATGGCAGCGCGATGCGACTGCCCGGCGAGGCCGCTGGACCCTGGCGCAGACCCCGCTGTCCATCGGCGTCATGGGCCAGATCAAGGCCGGCAAGAGCAGCTTCCTGAACCAGCTGCTGTTCGCCGGCCAGCCCCTGCTGCCCGAAGCCGCCACGCCCAAGACCGCCAACCTGACGCGCATCCGCCATGCCGAGGCGCCGTGCTTCACCGCGCATTTCTACTCCCCCGAATCCTGGGCGGCGCTGGAGGCACTGGCGGCCAGCACGGCGCAGGATCTGGCCGCCTGCTCCGCCCGCGAGCTGGTGCAGCAGGCCCGGCAGGCGCACGGCCCCGGCGTGGCCGCGCTGCTGGCCCAGGGCCGGGCGGAGCTGCACGCCCGCGACATCGGCGAGCTGCTCGGCCGCATCAACGACTACGTCGGCGCCGAAGGCCGCTTCACCCCGCTGGTGGAGAGCAGCGAGCTGGCGTTGCCGCTGCCGGAGCTGGCGGGCATCGAGATCGTCGACACCCCCGGCATGAACGACCCGGTGGTCAGCCGCACCGACAAGACCCGCACCTACATGGCGCAGTGCGATGTGGTGTTCTTCCTCTCGCCCTCCGGCCGCCTGCTCGACGACAGCGACCAGCAGCTCCTGGCCGCCCAGTTGCCCGCCAAGGGCGTCAAGCGCCTGGTGCTGGTGGCCTCGCAGTTCGACGCCGCCATCCTGGACGACGGCTATGACCGCGCCAGCCTGCAGGACTGCGAGACCCGCCTGCGCCAGCGCCTCGGCGACCACGCCCGGCGCAACCTCGACCCGTTGGCCCGGCAGCGCGAGCAGCAGGGCTTCCCGGACGTCGCCGCCCTGCTGCGCAGCATCGGCGCCCCGCTGTTCGCCAGCACCTATGCGCAGGCCCTGGCCCGACTGCCCGCTGATCAATGGAGCAAGGGCCAGCGCCACGTCCACCAGCAGTTCAGCGAACTGGCCGAGGACGCCTGGAACGGCGCCGCACCTGAGCCCGCCGACTGGATGCGCATCGGCGGCTTTGCCGGTCTTGAAGCGGCGCTGGCTCAGGCCCGCGCCGACAAGGAAGCCATCCTCGCCACCCAGCGCGCCCGGCTGGAAAGCGAACTCGAAGACGCACGCCAACGCCTGCTCGACAACCTGCAGGAACAGGCCCGCCAACGCATCGCCTTCCTGCACAGCCACGACATCGCCGACCTGGACGCCCACGCGCAAAAGGCGCAGCGACGCCTGAAAGCCATCGCCGACACGCTGGGCGGCTATGTGCAGGGGCAGACCCACGCCGCCCGCACCCAGGCACGCCGCATTCTCCAGGACCTGCAGCAAGGTGCCAGCCGTGCGCGCAAGCTCGATGACCGCACCGGGCAGGAAACCGAGGTCCGCAGCATGGAGGTCAGCAGTTCGACCTGGTACAAGCCCTGGACCTGGGGCAACACGCGCACCGTGCACTACACCGTGACGACCACCTACCGCTACCTGGCGGTATCGGATGCGCTGGAACAGCTGCGCCACTACTTCGAGCAGTCACGCCACCAACTGCTGACCCTGTTCGACGAACTGATCGCACCGGAGCACCTCTCCGCCGGTCTGCGTCGGGAGCTGCTGTCCGCCCTCGATACCCGCAGCGACGACTTCGACGCACGCGGGCTGCGCGCACTTGTCGAGACCACGCTCGCCCGACTGTCCTGGCCGGCGCTGGATCTCCAGGCCCCACCCTTGGGCGACGCCCTGGCGGGGTTTTCAGGCGAACTGCGCGAGACCAGCCAGATGTCGGCGCTGCGCGACCAGATGGCCCAGCTCGTCGGCGCCATGCAGCAGACCCTGGCCGAGCAACTCGATCAGGCCGTCGAGCAGACTTGCAAGCAGGTCGACACACTCGCGCACCACCTGCGCGAAGCGCTCTCTCAGGCCCTGGCCGATGACCTCGATCAACTGCGATCCGCC
>RRZU012907129.1_pt1 | contig 10682 bp, 13 predicted proteins | sample 2165561 | NCBI WGS metagenome assembly RRZU01 (sample SAMN10456909, study PRJNA506462) | wastewater metagenome | isolation source: wastewater sludge | place: USA: Moscow, Idaho | reverse complement strand
CGAATTAGGCCGCGAGGTCACAGCTTTCCAAGACTTATTGCTAACACAAAGAGAAGTTAGTGATAAGGGACCCGAATATGCCTGGCGGCAATAGCGCGATGGAACCACCTGTACCCATGCCGAACACAGAAGTGAAACGTCGTAGCGCCGATGGTAGTGTGGCATTCGCCATGTGAGAGTAGGACACTGCCAGGCTTCTAAATTGAAAGAAGACAAAAACCCCGCTTATGCGGGGTTTTCGTGTTACATCTGATTTTTGTAAAACTATATTTTAGGCTGTGCTATCAGCTTTGGTTGCTTTTCGTGGCGATCTAAGTAAAATTGCGCGGCTTATTCTAAGCTGGGGCTCGTATTAGGTTGTGAGCCTGTTCAATCAAAGTTAATGAGGACGATATGGTAACCATTCGTTTACAACGTGGCGGCGCGAAAAAGCGTCCTTTCTACCAAGTGGTAGTTGCCGATGCACGCTTCGCGCGTGATGGTCGCTTTATTGAGCGTGTTGGTTTCTTTAACCCACTGGCTGCTGGCCAGGCTGAGAAAGTAAATCTGGACCTGGAACGTATCCAACATTGGGTAGGTCAGGGTGCATCTCTGTCTGATCGTGTTGCTAAACTGGTTAAAGACGCGTCTAAAGCGGCTTAATTGCGATCTGGTAGGTGGGAGTCAGCGTGGATAGTTCTATCGTTGTTGGTCGTCTTGGTGCTGTTTATGGCATCAAAGGTTGGCTGAAGGTCAACTCTTTCACCGATAATCCGGAAAGCATTTTTGATTATGCTCCTTGGTTTATTATGGACAAGGGGATGTGGCGTGAAATTCAGCTGACCGGTTGGAAACGTCACAACAATGGTCTGATTTGTAAGATAGATAGTGTTGATTCCCGTGAAGATGCGCAAGCACTGACCGGTGCTGATATCGCTGTTTTATCTGATCAGTTACCAGCTTTACCGAAAGGTGATTACTACTGGCGTGACCTGATTGGTTGTGCGGTGGTAACTACTAAAGGCTATCAACTTGGATCGGTTTCTGAACTGATGGAAACTGGTTCTAATGATGTGTTGGTCGTTCAGGCTAATTTGAATGATGCCTTTGGTATGAAAGAACGTTTGATTCCATTCATTGACGAACAAGTGATTAAACATATTGATATCACTGCTCGTTTGATTGAAGTCGATTGGGATCCGGGATTCTGATTCCGAAATTTGTTGTTGTGCGGAGGTAGTATGTGGATCGGGGTAATTAGCCTTTTCCCGGACATGTTCCGTGCTATTACGGATTTTGGGGTAACAGGCCGAGCGGTTAAACGGGGTTTGCTGGATATTAATTGCTGGAACCCTCGTGATTTTGCCCATGATAAACATCGCACTGTGGATGACCGCCCATATGGTGGCGGGCCCGGAATGCTGATGATGGTGCAACCGCTGCGTGATGCTATCCAGGCTGCGAAACAGGCTGCCGGAGATGATGTGAAAGTGATTTATCTTTCACCTCAGGGTAAAAAATTAACGCAATCAGGTGTAACTGAGCTAGCTCGTTGCAAAAAGCTGATTTTAGTCGCAGGTCGATACGAAGGTATTGATGAGCGTATAATTCAGTCTGATATTGATGAAGAGTGGTCAGTGGGTGACTATGTGTTAAGTGGCGGTGAATTACCGGCAATGACCTTAGTCGATGCTGTATCACGTCTTGTTCCGGGCGTTCTGGGCGATATGGCCAGTGCTGAACAAGATTCCTTCACCGATGGTCTGCTTGATTGTCCCCACTATACGCGTCCGGAGAGTCTGGATGGAGTAGTGGTTCCTGATGTGTTACTGAGTGGTAATCATGAGTATATTCGTCGCTGGCGTCTGAAACAGTCATTGGGGCGTACATGGCAAAGAAGACCGGAATTACTTGATAACCTAGCTCTGACTGACGAGCAAGCTAAGTTGCTTGCCCAGTATGTTCAGGAGTTGAATGCTGAACAGCAGTAGAGTTTTCAGTTTATTCTAGGTAGGAAATACAATGAGCAACATTATTAAACAACTGGAACAGGAACAATTACGTACCGATATCCCTGCTTTTGCTCAGGGTGATACTGTTCGTGTACAAGTTCGTGTTATCGAAGGTGGTAAAGAGCGTCTGCAGGCGTTTGAAGGCATTGTTATCGCTAAGCGTAACCGTGGTCTGCATTCTGCTTTCACTGTTCGTAAGATTTCTAATGGCGAAGGTGTGGAACGTGTATTCCAGACCCATAGCCCGCTGATTGCAAGCGTAGAACTGAAGCGTCGTGGTGATGTTCGCCGTGCGAAACTGTACTACCTGCGTAATCTGTCAGGTAAAGCTGCTCGTATCAAAGAAAAGCTGAACTGATAAAAATAAAAAAGCCTACTTCGGTAGGCTTTTTTATTACTGGTATCTAATTTTATTGCGGAAGTACGCAGACAACGGAATTTTCTCCGCCATATGGGTTACCGCAATAACCATCAGCTTGCACATCGTTCTCAAATTTTTCCGAACCGTCAGGTAAAATAAAACGATAGCGGTATTGGTAGCTCTCCTGCTGATTGGTTGGCAGATTGATGGTTGTTTTGAACAAGCCACTTTTCAGTTTTTTCAGTTCAACTGGTTCCCAGCCAGCAAATTCACCAACGACATAAACCTTTGATGCGCTCTCTGTTGAGTCTGGTTGTATTTCGAATGTGACCTGTACTTCAGGCTTCGTTTTTAAAAATTTCTTTGTAACTGCCATGTCAACTCCTTGAGTCTTAACCGTAGAACTACTACCGATATTCTTTTATAAATAATAAGACAAAAAATAACCACAGATATTGTTAGCTGCATAGCTTTATTCAAGTCCATGAAATCTGTATTACATAGGTGTATATCGCGACAGACCTCACAGATAAAACTGCATATGGAGCAATTCTCGGGTAAAAGAGCTACGTAAATAAAATCCTCTTGGTCGGGTTTGTATTATCGTGCCTTCGCTGCCGATTGCAGGTGTCAGTGATTGGCCATTTGCAGCTTTAGGTCGTAATTGTAATGCTTCTCCGTGACGGGCACTGATTGATTCTACTTTGCCAAGTGCTATCAATTCCATTATCTCTTCCCAATCCCGCCGGATGATTTTTTCCTGTTCAGTCGTCGGATGCCATAACCATGGGTTACCAATCATGCGGGAAGCGATATCCTGCTGACGATCTCCGAAGACAGGGATCCATAGCACGGCCGATAATTTATGATGAACACTTGATGTCTCCCAGGTAATTTTTTGCTGGTGTAATAATGGCGCTGTACAAACGAAAGTACTTTCGAGAGGAATACCATTATTAGCAATAGGTAATGTTTTCAATTCTACGCCGAGTTCAGGGAAATCCTGTTGTGGTTTACTGCCAGCGGATGCGCCCAATGCAAACTCCAGCAGCTGCCCTATCCAGCCTTTTTCCCGGCGTAGCGATGATGGAATCATGATCCCGCATCGTTCTGCCAGTTCTGCCAGTGTTAATCCTGCGAGCTGATTCGCTGCATGAACAAGTTCGTCAATATTCTGGTACATGAGAGTATCTATGGGATAGGTACAATTATCAGATCATAGTATGCACCTCATTTTCCCTGATTACAGAAATAGAGCAAAGATCTGCTGCGATGGGATACTTGGTTGCGGAGAGCATTCGTTGTAGCTCTCACTCTGGGAATGTCTGTTTGCTGATCTGAAGTTAATATGAAAGAATCGGGTAAGTTCAAGTTGTTACATCAGGTGATTGCGTGATTGATGGCGATGGTTTCCGCCCGAATGTAGGTATTGTGATCTGCAATCGCAATGGACAAGTGTTATGGGCTCGTCGCTATGGACAACATTCCTGGCAGTTTCCCCAAGGTGGTGTAGATGATGGGGAAACTCCGGAACAGGCTATGTTTCGTGAGTTGTACGAGGAAATAGGGCTGAAGCAGGATGATGTTACTATCCTTGCTACCAGTCGCAATTGGCTGAAATATCGGCTACCAAAGCGTTTGATCCGTTGGGAAAGCAAGCCGGTATGCATCGGACAAAAACAGAAATGGTTTTTACTGCGTCTGGATGCGGCCAAAGAAGCCTGCATCCAGTTTGGCTGCCATGGTCAGCCGGAATTTGATGATTGGCGTTGGGTAAGTTACTGGTATCCGGTAAGACAGGTGGTATCGTTTAAGCGTGAAGTCTATCGTCGGGTGATGAAAGAATTTGCAGCTATCGCGATGCCTTATTTACCACCTGTTGCCAAAAAAGAACCCCGAAGAAAAGGGTACCGCTAGTAATCCCGAATAAATGAGAGGAGAAATATTGTGCTGACAACATTGCGGCAAATCGTGGAAAGTGTAACGGCTGCACCATCTTTATTTGATGCGATGTGTGCTCTGGTACAGCAAACCCGTGCTGCCATGCATGTTGATTGTTGTTCGGTGTATATTTCAGAACCTCAGCGTCAGCGTTATCGCCTGGTTGCAACTGATGGCCTTTCTCAGGAAGCGGTTGGTAAAGCGGTATTGCCTTTTAATGAAGGTCTGGTTGGATTAGTGGGGCGTCGTGAAGAGCTGATTAATCTGGCTGATGCGCCGGCTCATTCCAGTTTTAAATACTTGCCGGAAGTTGGCGAGGATGAGTTCAAAACATTCCTGGGTGTGCCGATCATGCACCAGCGCAATGTGTTGGGGGTGCTTGTCGTTCAGCAAACCTTGTCCCGGCAATTTACTGAGCTTGATGAATCCTTTTTGGTTACCCTCGCAGCACAGCTGGCTGTTCGTATTGCACATGCGGAGCTGAAAGGGCTTATCAGCTCTTCCTCCAATAATCATCGGGCCGTACACGGTATTGCGGTCTCATCTGGCATGGCCATCGCTAAAGCCTGGGTATGGCAGCCTAAGATGGCGCTGTCACAAGTTAATCTGAAGCACAGCGATGAGCCGGAATTGCAGCTGGAATTACTCAATCAGGCTGTACTGCAAGTACAAATGGATCTTGATTCGCTAGCTATGCGCTTTCAGGATGCCGTTCAGATCGATTCACAGTCTATCTTCGATATCTATCAGCATATTCTTGCAGATCCGAATTTCATCTTACAGATTGAGCAGGAAATTACTGAGAATCAGTGGAATGCTACATCAGCTGTAAGACAGGTAAGCGAACGCCTTATTGCTCAGTTCTCGGCTATGAGTGATCCTTATCTGCGGGAAAGAGCATTGGATATCCGTGATGTTGCACAACGCTTGCTAAGCTGCCTGGCGCACAGTCACATGGAGCAGTTTGACTTCAAGGAACCTGTTATCTTGTTGGCTGAAGAGGTTACTGCGACCTTATTAGCCGAGATCCCAAAAGAGCGTTTAGCGGGAGTGGTCTCTGTTCGCGGGGCAGTGAATTCTCACGCTGCTATTCTGGCCCGGACTATGAGTGTCCCGGCTGTGATGGGTCTGGAACTTCCAATACAGGAGCTTGACGGGCAGGAGCTGATTGTTGATGGCAGCAGCGGTGATGTCATTATCCAGCCAAGCAGTGCGGTACTTGCTGAATATGAGCAGTTAATTCAGCAAGCCAAAGCATTTGATAATTTGGTTGCTAAGGAAGCGCAATTACCCTCAGAGACCTTGGATGGATGTCCGGTATCTGTTTTACTTAATGCAGGTTTGAGTCTGGATGTTGATAGTTGTCTGATGGACTGTTCTGACGGTGTTGGCTTGTACCGTACCGAGATACCGTTCATGTTGCATGACAGCTTTCCTTCTGAACAGGAACAAACGAAACGTTACCGGACGATACTGGAGCAGTATAGCGGGCGTCAGGTGTGCATGCGGACACTGGACATCGGTGGTGACAAACCGCTACCTTATTTTCCTATCAGTGAAGAAAATCCTTTTCTGGGCTGGCGGGGTATCCGTATTACGCTGGATCATCCGGAGTTATTCCTGGCGCAGTTGAAAGCCATGCTAAGAGCCAGTGAGCATAATGATAACCTCGCGATCATGTTGCCAATGATCTCTTGTGTCAGTGAGGTCCAGTCGGCCCGGCGTCTGCTGGATCAGGCATGGCTGGAGGTATCTGATGAACTCAGAGAACGGGGTGGTGCAATCCGTTATCCTAGTCTGGGGGCCATGATTGAGGTACCGGCTGCAATTTATTTATTACCCGACCTGGCTCCTTATGTCGATTTCTGGTCAGTTGGTACGAATGACCTGACTCAATATCTGTTGGCTGTTGATCGTAATAATGCCCGTGTTGCTGATATGTATGATGGTTTGCACCCTGCCGTTCTGCGTGCACTGCAACAAATTATTCAGACTGCCAATCAGCAGGCTAAGCCTGTTTCTGTTTGTGGCGAGTTAGCCGGTGATCCTATTGGGGTGCTGATTTTGTTAGCGATGGGCTATCGTCGTTTCAGTATGAATCTGAATAATATCGCTAAAATCAAATATCTTCTGCGACGGGTACGGACAGATGCATTGGAGCCGTTACTTGCGCAGGCGATCCAATTAAATGACTCGGCTCAGATAAGGAAGATCTTCTCGGCCTATCTGGAATCACTGGGCTTGCAGAGTTTTCTCAGTAAAAAAGCCTAAGTAGTTTACCTGTGACTAATTCAGTAATCCGGAGAGGCGTGATGCTTGGCTCTCCGGGTTTCCATTGGTGCAATACGGATATTAAACCGAAAATGGGTACTTGATTGCATCGTGATGCTGATAGCCGGTAACATTGAAATCATCCAGTGTTACCCAGGTTTCCAGATCTTTTAATCTCTTGATATCCGGATTGATTTCAAGTTTTGGCGATGGATAAGGCTTGCGTTTTAACTGAACATTGCGCATCAGTTCGATCTGATCTTCATAGATATGGGCATTCACGATCTTATGATAAGCCAAACCTGGCTTGTTTCCGGTGATTTGTGCCATGAGAGCCAGCAGTGTAAATACTTGAATCTGATTGAAGTTAAGTCCGAGCGGAACATCGCAGGAACGCTGATAGCTGGTTAGGTAGAGCGTATCACCTAACAGCGAAAAGGTATGGGTATGCATGCAAGGGCGAAGACAGCCAAGGTTAAATTCACCTGGGTTGTGAAAGGTTAGGATCTCCCCCCGATCGTCAATCCCCTTCGATAAATTGGCAACAATCTTACCCAACTGGTCCAATTCAGTTCCATCATGCGTTTTCCAGTGGCGGCCCTGAACACCGTAGACGCGCCCCATATCATCAAGACCCTTACGTGCGGGGTTTTTCAGCCACGCTTCATTCTCGTTCGCGTTGGCATCCCATGATTTTGTTCCTAATGCCCGAAAATCGGCTGCATTGTCATAACCTCGAATGTAGCCAAGCAGTTCTGCAATTGCGGCTTTCCAAAAGCTTTTTCGGGTCGTGATAATAGGAAATTGGTTATTTCTGACGTCATAGACTAAGTCTGCATTGATAACAGTCAGGCAGCGTTTGTTTGTTCTCTGGTTCTCGATCCAAACGCCTTCATCAATAATTCGTTGGCAGAGGTCTAGATATTGCTTCATTTTTTTCCCCTATAATTTCATATCGAATAGGTCATGCAACTGATCAATCTTTTGTAACTGTTTTATGGCATTCCTGTTGAAGCTCTTTTCCATAAAAGATGTTTGATTTGGCTGCTGTTTGCGGGCGATTTGAATCAACTTCAACGACCTCTCCGGGTTAACCGTTTTATTATATCAGTGCTGCCAGAAGGTCTGTAATTAAACTGTAAATTGGCGGTTTTACCGCAATGAGTGATCAGGAAAAACCTGGGGAGCCCCCCAGTTTGTATTCATAATCAATTGAAATTTAATAATATTATTTTTATTCATTAATAGAGAACTAGTTGGATAACTGGTCTGTTTATCGGTAAAACCGAGCAGTATGCTAGGTTAAACAGATTTTTTCTGATCTGTAATCATCGATATACTTCCCAGATTATTGTAAGGAGCGTATCAATGGTCGACTTAGTTAAACGTTTTCTGCAACTGGAGGCTGCCAGCGGGATCATACTGTTCTTTACTGCGGTACTGGCGCTGATACTGGCCAATTCTCCATGGTCTGAAATTTATTTCTCATTTTTGGATATTCCGGTGCAGTTCCGGGTTGGCAGTCTGGATGTGCATAAGCCTTTATTACTCTGGATTAACGATGGGCTCATGGCCATTTTCTTTCTGCTGGTTGGCATGGAAATCAAGCGTGAAGCTCTGGAAGGGTCTCTGTCCAGTATGCGTCAGGCGGGTTTACCGGTTATTGCTGCGATAGGCGGTATGATCGTTCCTGCGGCGATGTTCTCTTTTATTATCAATGACGCCCCGCAGTTTATGGCGGGGTGGGCGATTCCGATGGCGACGGATATTGCGTTTGCGCTGGGTGTGTTGTCATTATTAAGTGGCCGTGTTCCTCTCTCGTTGAAGGTTTTTTTACTGGCTCTGGCGATTATTGATGATCTCGGCGCTATTATGGTCATAGCACTGTTTTATACGGCTGAATTACACACTATTCCGCTGTTGTTTGCTGTCGCACTGAGTGCCATGTTGTTAATGCTGAATCGCAGCAGAGTAATGCTGCTGACACCGTATCTGATAGTCGGTGCTCTGCTCTGGCTGGCGGTATTAAAATCAGGCGTTCATGCCACTATCTCTGGTGTCATTCTGGGGTTTGCTATTCCCCATATCAGGGGTGCGGCTCATACACCGTTACGGCAACTTGAACATCAACTGCATCCGTGGAGTAGTTATTTTATTCTGCCATTTTTTGCGTTTGCCAATGCGGGATTGTCATTCACGGGGTTGTCCTGGACTGATCTGGGCTCTGGTTTACCGCTGGCAATTATTGTTGGCCTGTTTATCGGTAAACCGTTGGGGGTTATGCTGGTTTCATGGCTGGCCGTGAAAGCTAAATTAGCCGCTTTGCCGGAAAATGTTGGGTGGCAGCAACTTTTTGGTCTTTCCGTGCTGTGTGGTATTGGCTTTACCATGTCTATATTTATTGGTGGATTGGCGTTCGGCACTGCTAGCGAAGCCTTTGCTTCCTCACGTCTTGGGATCCTGTTTGGGTCATTAATTGCTGCGGTTTTCGGGTATATTTTATTAAGGAATGCAACCCGAACTTGTCAGCGTAAGGAACAGAAACGTGTTTCATCTCAATTATAACCACCTGTATTACTTCTGGATGACACAGAAAAAGGGTTCAGTAACCCAGGCTGCTGAGGCCTTGTATCTGACGCCACAAACGATTACCGGACAAATCCGTCAGTTAGAAGAGCGGCTGGGAGGGCGGTTATTTAAGCGGAAAGGACGTAATATCGAAGCGACAGAGCTGGGACAGCTGGTTTTTCGCTATGCGGATAAAATGTTTTCGCTCTCTTATGAAATGCTTGAGGTCGTGACATTCCAGAAAGAAAATGAAAGTTCATTTAATGTGGGGATTGCTGATGTACTTTCTAAGCGTATTGCGTCGAAAGTATTGCTGGCGGCCTTACCTGCAGACAGTGCTGTGCATCTGCGCTGTATTGAATCGACCCATGAGATGTTGCTGGTTCAGTTACGTGAGCACAAGCTGGATGTCATTCTTTCCGACTGTCCTCTGGATTCAACGCAGCATCCGGATTTACTTTCCAAAAAATTAGGCGAATGTGGCGTGAGCTTTTTCTGTCAGGCACCACTGCCGGAGAAAGCTTTTCCGGAGTGTCTGATGGAGCGGAAACTGCTGATTCCGGCGAAAAGAACGGCGATGGGAAGACAACTGACCCGCTGGTTTGATGAGCAGGGGTTAGCGCCGCAAATCTTCGGTGAATTTGACGATGCGGCATTAATGAAGGCATTTGGTCTGTTTAACCAAGGGATCTTTGTTGCGCCGACGCTTTATCAGGAAGAATTTCTTGATGGTCAGACGGTGGTTTTGCTGGGACAAACGGATGCGTTAAAAGAAGAGTATTATGCTATTTTTGCGGAGCGTATGATTCAGCATCCGGCAGTTAAACGACTATGTGAAAGTGACTTCTCAGCATTATTTGCCGGATTAGAGTAACAATCGTTATCCCTATTTATTCTCATTCTCATATTTGCTGCTATGATGACGCACTTTTTGGCACGGAGGAAAAAGATAAATGTCCATCGAAGAAATGGAACTTGGCGCCGATCAAGCAGTGTCGTTATTAAAGGCCATGGCGAACCGTCATCGGCTGATCATACTGTGTTGTTTGCAGGGTGGTGAGTTGTCCGTCGGCGAGCTGAACCAGAAAATTGGGCTTAGTCAGTCGGCATTGTCGCAGCATCTGGCGTTGTTGCGCCGGGATCAGCTGGTTAAAACCCGCAAAGAGGCTCAGACAGTCTATTATTCACTGAGAAGTGCTGAGGTTGAGGCAATTATTGCCACATTACACAATTTATATTGTGCTTCGTAATGACTGGATCTCCGTGTAAAAACAAAAAACCGGCCGAAGCCGGTTTTTTTGTCTGAACGGATCAGCAGTGCATTACTGCATTGCAACGATCTGAGCAGACAGGCGCGATTTATGACGAGCAGCCTTGTTCTTGTGGATCAGGCCTTTAGTCGCCATACGGTCCAGAATTGGCTGTGCAGCCGCGAAAGCAGCCTGAGCAACAGCTTTATCACCAGATGCGATCGCTGCTACTACTTTCTTGATGAAAGTACGAGTCATGGAACGACGGCTGGCGTTGTGCTTGCGGGCTTTCTCTGCCTG
>RRZU010965241.1_pt1 | contig 10683 bp, 10 predicted proteins | sample 2165561 | NCBI WGS metagenome assembly RRZU01 (sample SAMN10456909, study PRJNA506462) | wastewater metagenome | isolation source: wastewater sludge | place: USA: Moscow, Idaho | reverse complement strand
TATAAAATGGTCACAGTGATTGGGGAAATCCCGTTGGGTACGGCTGAGCGTATTGCTTTATCGGTGCATGACGAGCAGGGTGTGATTGATGATTGAAGAGCCGGGTGTGGTATTAGCTGTGGATGGACAGGATGTTTGGGTTGCCACGCAACGTAAAACAACCTGCGGTAGTTGCGCAGCTAAAGCCGCGTGCGGTCAAGGTATTGTCAATAGCTTGTCAGCGGATAAAAAACCTCACACCATTAAAGTGCGTTCTGATTTGCACCTGCAAGAAGGTGATCAAGTCACCTTGGGTATCAGTGAAGATTCGTTAATTCGTGGTGCCATATTGGTGTATATGTTGCCGTTATTGGCGATGTTTGCTGCAGCTTTAGCGGTCAATGCTGTAAATGCAGCCGAACCTTGGGTGATTTTAGCTGCAGTGATGGGGTTTCTTGGTGGTGCAATTTGGGTGCGTTTATTTAGCGCGCGTTATATGGACGAAACAACAATGCAACCTGTTGTTCTCAGGGCGCAGATTGTTTTAAATTCTGTGTCTGAAGTGTAATTTTAGTAATGGAGACTCTTATGCTACAGAAAAAAACTTCGTTATTGCTGAGCGCCTGTATGGCACTGATGGTGCTGGTGATGCCTACAGCGCAAGCACAATTACCTGATTTCACTGTGCTGGTTGAAGAGTCAGCGCCGGCTGTTGTGAATATCAGTACACGACAAACGGTTAAAGCCCAAACCGGTCCCGGTGGCTTTTATTCCTTACCCGAGTTAGAAGGCTTGCCACCTATTTTTCGTGAGTTTTTTGAGCGTAGTATACCCATGCCACGCTCTGAGCAAGGCCCGCAGAACAAAGGCAGTCAGCGCGAAGCACAGTCACTGGGCTCAGGTTTTATCATCTCCAACGACGGTTACATTCTGACTAACAACCACGTGATTGCTGACGCAGATGAAATCATTGTGCGTCTTGCTGATCGCAGTGAGTTGCAGGCGAAATTAGTGGGTACTGATCCGCGCACGGATGTGGCGTTATTAAAAGTTAAAGGCAAAAATTTACCTACAGTGAAGTTGGGTAAGTCTAAAGATTTAAAAGTAGGCGAGTGGGTATTGGCGATTGGCTCGCCTTTTGGTTTTGATCACTCAGTCACTTCAGGCATTGTTTCGGCTAAAGGCCGTAACTTGCCCAATGACAACTATGTACCTTTTATTCAAACCGATGTCGCTATTAATCCTGGTAACTCAGGTGGTCCGTTATTTAACTTAAAAGGCGAAGTGGTGGGGATTAACTCACAAATCTTTACCCGTTCGGGCGGCTTTATGGGCTTGTCTTTTGCTATTCCAATGGAAGTGGCCTTGGATGTGAGTGATCAGCTTAAAGCCAGCGGTAAAGTGGATCGCGGCTGGTTGGGTGTGGTGATTCAAGAAGTGAATAAAGATCTGGCCGAATCCTTTGGTTTAGACAAGCCAGCCGGTGCTTTAATTGCACAAGTGTTGGAAAGTGGTCCGGCAGATAAAGGTGGGTTGAAAGTCGGTGATGTGATTTTAAGTATGAATGATCATCCCGTGGTGATGTCTGCTGATTTGCCGCATTTAGTGGGCGCAGTGAAGCCTGGTAAGACAGTTAAGTTAGAAGTGATGCGTGAAGGATCACGTCAAACCTTAAAAGTGAAAGTAGGATCTTTACCTAATGAAGGTGAGGAGATGACGTTAGCTAAGAGTAAAGGTGATGTCAGTAGAAGTGATCGTTTAGGCATTACTGTGGTTGATTTGACTGCCGAGCAGAAAAAAGCCATCGACCTACAAGGTGCTGTCTTGATTCAAGAAGTGCGTGATGGCGCTGCGGCGATGATTGGCTTGCGTGCGGGTGATGTGATTACCCACTTGAATAATCAAATGATTGATTCAGCGAAAACCTTCGCTAAGATTACACAAGACTTGCCCAGTAACCGCTCGGTATCGATGCGTGTGTTGCGTCAGGGACGTGCGAGCTTTATTACTTTTAAGCTCTCCAGTTGATCTATTTGCTAGCGGATTAAATAGCCCATTGAAAAGCGACCTGCGGGTCGCTTTTTTTAATCTTAACCGGCTGTGAGTCTTGGTTTTTTCTGCGTGCAGTCGTCGATAGATGACTTGAAGCCTACTAATCAGGTAAACTCATCGGCTATTTTCTGTTGGCAGTCGGCCGACGGACTGAATTGTAGAGTGATGTTCTGTGAGTGACTTGAGTCATATCCGTAATTTTTCCATTATTGCCCACATCGACCATGGTAAATCCACTTTGGCCGACCGCTTGATTCAAATGTGCGGTGGCTTGACCGAACGCGAAATGGCGTCACAGGTCTTGGACTCTATGGATCTCGAGCGTGAACGGGGCATTACCATTAAAGCCCACAGCGTAACCTTGAACTACACTGCGCGTGATGGTCGTATTTATCAGCTTAACTTTATTGACACGCCTGGCCACGTTGACTTCAGCTATGAAGTGAGCCGCTCCTTAGCAGCCTGTGAAGGTGCCTTGTTGGTGGTTGATGCCGGACAAGGTGTTGAAGCCCAGTCGGTTGCTAACTGCTATACGGCGATTGAGCAAGGTCTTGAAGTGATGCCTGTACTCAATAAGATTGACTTGCCGCAAGCGGACCCTGAGCGCGTGCAAGAAGAAATTGAGCATGTGATTGGTATTGATGCAACTGATGCCGTGACCTGCAGTGCGAAAACTGGTTTAGGTGTTGATGAAGTCCTTGAACGTTTAGTGAAAGTGATTCCACCACCAGTGGGTGAAATTGATGCGCCGTTACAAGCACTGATTATTGACTCTTGGTTTGACAACTACTTAGGCATTGTCTCTTTAGTGCGCGTGAAAAACGGCTGCATTAAGAAAGGCGATAAAGTGTTGGTGAAGTCCACCGGTCGCGTACACCAAGTCGACAGCGTCGGTGTGTTTAATCCTAAGCACACACCCACGGCAAACCTGAAAGCCGGTGAAGTAGGTTTTATTATTGCCGGTATTAAAGACATTCAAGGCGCGCCGGTGGGTGACACCTTAACCCTGTCTAACACCCCAGATGTTGATGTGCTACCAGGTTTTAAGCGCGTACAGCCACAGGTGTATGCGGGTTTATTCCCAGTCAGTTCCGATGACTTTGAAGACTTTCGTGATGCGCTGGAAAAACTCACGCTCAATGATGCCGCTTTGCAATATGAGCCAGAAAGCTCAGAAGCCTTAGGCTTTGGTTTCCGTATTGGATTCCTGGGTATGCTGCACATGGAGATTATTCAGGAGCGTCTCGAGCGCGAGTACGACCTAGATCTGATTACCACCGCGCCCACCGTAATCTTTGAAGTGGTGCTGAAAAATGGCGATATCATTTACGTGGATAACCCATCGCGTATGCCAGACCCATCGCAGATTGAAGAGATGCGTGAGCCGATCGTCAAAGCTACTATTCTTGTGCCGCAAGAGCACTTGGGTAACGTGATTACTCTGTGTATCGAAAAACGTGGTGTGCAAGTTGATATGCACTTCTTGGGCAGTCAAGTTCAGGTCGTGTATGAGTTGCCGATGAACGAAGTAGTCTTAGATTTCTTTGATCGTCTCAAATCGGTGAGCCGTGGTTATGCGTCACTCGACTACAGCTTTGATCGCTACCAAGTGGCTCAGTTGTCACGTCTTGATATCTTGATTAACGGCGAGCGTGTTGATGCGTTAGCCTTGATTGTGCACCGTGATAAAGCTGCATCCAAAGGCCGTGCTTTGGCTGAAAAGATGAAAGAGTTGATTCCACGTCAAATGTACGATGTGGCAATTCAAGCGGCACTTGGCGGACAAATTGTTGCACGTACCTCGGTCAAAGCCTTACGTAAAAACGTTCTTGCTAAGTGCTATGGTGGTGACGTAAGCCGTAAGCGTAAACTGCTTGAGAAGCAAAAAGCAGGTAAGAAAAGAATGAAACAAGTGGGTAACGTTGAAATCCCACAAGAAGCCTTCTTGGCAGTACTGCGAGTGGATGAATAATCTATGACATTAAATTTCCCATTGATATTGGTCATTGCGGTAGCCGTGACAGGGTTTCTTGCGTTACTTGACGTGGTGTATTTTGCCCCGCGTCGCCGCGCAGCGATTGCCCAATATGAAAAAGATGCAGTGGCGCTTAATTCTGAGGTTCGTGGGCGCCTAGAAAAAGAACCGCTGCTGATCGAGTATGGGAAATCATTCTTTCCAGTGTTGGCGGTGGTCTTTGTCTTGCGCTCGTTTATTGTTGAGCCTTTTCAAATTCCATCCGGCTCAATGATTCCGACCTTGGAAGTGGGCGACTTTATTTTGGTGAATAAATTCGCTTACGGTATTCGTTTGCCGGTTATTGATCAAAAAGTCATGGAAATCAGTGACCCTAAGCGCGGTGATGTCATGGTGTTTAAATACCCTGAAGATACCCGCATTAACTACATTAAGCGTGTGGTGGGCTTGCCGGGTGACGTGGTGACCTACACCTCAGATAAGCGTATTTTAGTCAATGGTAAAGCCATTGATGAGCGCTTTTTAGGTGAAGAACCTGGTAGCTTAGGCAGTGCCGCTGTGTTTACTGAGAGCTTAGGCGAGCAAGAGCATTATATTCGTAAGGAAGCACGTCGCCGCATTGAACCCACTCGTCAGTGGTATGTTCCGGCGGGCCATTATTTTATGATGGGCGATAACCGTGATAACTCAAAAGACAGCCGTTACTGGGATGACCCCAGCATGCCTTTTGAATTACAAGGTATGGTTCCAGATTAGTATATTGTTGGTAAAGACTTTGCAATTTGGCTGACATGGGCGGATCCTAAGTTCGGTATATTACCCAGTTTCAGTCGTGTTGGTTTAATTCACTAATTCTGCGTATGACCCTCTGCAGAGGCGGTCATGCGGCTGAAGGCGTGTGTTATGCAGTGTAGTAAACAGCAGTTATAGTTCCAGTATTGGGGGGTAACTGAGCACTTGCCAGCGTCTTCACCGTAAACAGCCCTTGGTGGCTGATGTGCAATTTTGATTTGGTGGTAACTTTTGACAAACAATATCGTGTGCGTGCCTAGTGAGTGATCCATTACTGATTTTACAGAAAAGAATTGGCTACACCTTTAAAGATACGGCTTTGTTGACCTTGGCGTTAACACACCGTAGTTTTTCTGGGCGTAATAATGAGCGTCTCGAGTTTTTGGGAGATGCCATTCTAAACTTTGTTGCCGGTGAAAAATTGTTCCATCACTTTGCACAGGCCAAAGAAGGACAGTTGTCACGTCTGCGTTCGCGTCTAGTGAAAGGCGAAACCTTAGCTGTGTTGGCGCGAGGCTTTGGCTTAGGTGAGTATTTACGCTTAGGCTCAGGCGAATTAAAAAGTGGTGGCTTTCGCCGCGATTCAATTTTAGCTGACACCACTGAAGCCATTATTGGGGCTATTTACCTGGACTCAGGTATGGAAGTTGCGCGTGAGCGAATTTTAGCTTGGCTCGAACAGCACTTTTCTGAGTTAACCTTGGTCGATACCAATAAAGATCCAAAAACACGTCTGCAGGAATTTTTACAATCACGCAGTACGGATCTACCACACTATGAGGTGGTGGATATTCAAGGCGAGCCGCATTGCCGCATATTTCATGTGGAATGTCAGGTGAGCTTACTTAATGAAAAAACTCGAGGTCAGGGTGCCAGTCGGCGCATTGCTGAACAAGTGGCAGCGTCTCTTGCACTGATCGCCTTGGGTATAGAGAGTAATCATCAGCATGACTGAACAAGCAACACGTTGTGGCTATGTGGCCATTGTAGGTCGTCCTAACGTCGGTAAATCGACGTTGGTCAACCATATTTTGGGCCAAAAGTTAGCTATCACTTCGCGTAAACCGCAAACCACGCGTCATAATATGCTCGGTATTAAAACCGAAGGCGCTGTGCAAACCGTTTATGTGGACACCCCTGGTTTACATATGGGGGGGCAAACTGCACTCAATCGCTTTATGAACCGCAGTGCCTTAACCGCTTTAAAAGATATTGATGTGGCGATTTTTGTCGTGGATCGTATGCGCTGGACTGAAGAAGACGAAATGGTCTTTGAACGCATTCAGCACCTGACGTGCCCCTTAATTATTGCCGTCAATAAAGCTGACCGTTTAGAAGATAAAAGCCAGCTTTTAGCGCATCTAAAATGGTTGGCTGAGAAGTTGCCGAATGCACAAATTGTGCCGATATCGGCTTTGCACGGCCATAATCTGGAAACCCTTGAGCAAGTGGTTGCTGATTACTTACCAGAAAGTGAGCACTTCTTCCCTGAAGATCAGATCACGGACCGCTCCAGCCGTTTCTTGGCGGCAGAGTTGGTGCGTGAGAAAATCATGCGTCAGTTGGGCGCAGAATTGCCTTATCAGATTACGGTAGAGATTGAAGAATTTAAGCAAGAAGGTCGCATCTTGCATATTCACGCGCTGATTTTGGTTGAGCGTGATGGCCAGAAGAAAATCATTATTGGTGATAAAGGCGAGCGTATTAAGCGCATTGGCCAAGAAGCCCGTAAGGATATGGAGGTGATGTTTGGCTCCAAGATCATGCTCAACTTGTGGGTTAAAGTGAAAGGTGGTTGGTCTGATGATGAGCGCGCCCTGCGTTCATTAGGTTATCAAGAGTATTGATGGCTGTTTAACACAGGCTCTGCTCTGGAGTCTGTGTTGCCTTGAGGCACACCTATGCAGTCGTCGTTAGCTTTTATCTTGCACAGCCGTCCCTATAAAGAAACCAGTGCCTTAATGGATGTCTTTACTCCGGCGGGGCGCTTGTCTGCAGTCTTGCGCGGTGCGCGGGGTAAGTTGGGCAGTGTTGCACGTCCTTTTTCTGCTTTAGAGATTGAATTGCGTGGCCGCAGTGAATTAAAAACCATCAGTCGCATTGAGCCGGCTGGCGGGTTTAATTTCTTGCAAGGTCAGGCTTTATTTTGCGGCATGTATCTCAATGAGCTGCTGGTGCGCTTGCTACCACTCAACGATCCACAACCGCTGTTGTTTGAGCACTATATGCTGGCGGTACAAGGTTTGGCTCAGGGCGTGGCTGTAGAGCCGTTGCTGCGCACCTTCGAGTGGCGCTTGCTGGAGCAACTGGGCTATGGCTTTTCTTTTGAGCGAGATGTGCAGGGGCGGGCATTGGATGCGCAAATGTTGTATCGTCTGCTACCGCAAAGCGGCTTTGAAGCGGTATCGCTGTTGCAGTCGGGTGTTTTTTTAGGTGCCGATATTTTAGCCTTGGCAGCAGCAGATTGGCAGCAGCCAACTGTATTGCACACCGCCAAGCGTTTAATGCGTCAGGCGTTGGCCGCTCACTTAGGTGGGCGTGCGCTGATGAGTCGTGAATTGTTTTTGACACAAAAAGGGTCTAAGTGATGAATTTGAATAAGCGTATTTTGTTAGGCGTCAATATTGATCATATCGCTACTGTGCGTCAGGCACGTGGTACGCGTTATCCTGATCCAGTCAAAGCCGCGTTAGATGCAGAGCAGGCCGGTGCGGATGGTATTACCGTGCATTTGCGTGAAGATCGCCGCCATATTCAAGACCGTGATGTGCGTGTGTTACGTGAAGTGATGCATACGCCAATGAACTTTGAGATGGGTGTCACTGAAGAAATGCTGGCCTTGGCCGAAGAGATTCGTCCTGAACATGCCTGCTTTGTGCCAGAAACCCGAGCGGAACTGACCACTGAGGGTGGTTTGGATGTGGTTGCGCAAGAGGAGCGGATTGCTAAAGCGGTTGAGCGTTTGCAGAAAGTGGGTTGCGATGTGTCGTTGTTTATTGATGCCGATGAGCAGCAGATTTTAGCGGCGAAGCGCGTTGGTGCGACCACTATTGAATTGCACACCGGTCATTACTCCGATGCGGTGACGCCAGCTGAGCAAACCAAGCAATTGCAGTTGATTCGCAAGGCGACTGAGATTGCCTTAAAGCAAGGCTTGGTGGTGAACGCGGGTCATGGTCTGAATTACCATAACGTTGAGCCGATTGCCGCGATTGCCGGTATTAACGAGCTTAATATTGGTCACGCTATTATCGCGCACGCTTTATTTGTAGGCTTCCCAGCTGCAGTTGCAGAAATGAAGGCGCTCATCGTCGCTGCGGCCAATCGCAGCTGATCATATAACAGCTTGTGCTCGGCTGTACTTTTTGTAGTTGCTAGGCGAGCCTTGAATGGTTCGCCTAGCGCTGGGTAATTAAGACCAGCTTCTACGAGGGGTGATCGAGCTTGATTTAATGCTTTCACCTTTATGCGGGGTGGGGTGCAGCATATCTTCTGGACGCACCCACTCGCTAAACTGCTCGTCAGTCACTAAGCCAAGCTCAATGGCTGCAGCGCGCAGTGTGAGGTTTTCTTCGTAAGCTTTCTTCGCAATTTTTGCAGCATTGTCATAACCGATATGACGGTTGAGTGCTGTCACTAGCATCAAGCCATTTTCCAAGTGATCAGCCATTTGCTGCTCATTAGCTTGCATACCTTCCACGCAATGCTCTTGGAAATTACGGCAACCATCAGCCAGTAACTCAATGGATTCAAGCATGTTGTGAATGATCACCGGCTTAAATACGTTGAGTTGTAAGTGGCCTTGGCTGGCGGCAATACCGATAGTCACATCATTACCCATCACCTGGCAGGCTAGCATGGATAAGGCTTCACACTGAGTTGGGTTGACCTTGCCGGGCATAATTGAGCTGCCAGGCTCGTTCGCCGGTAGCAACACTTCAGCTAAACCTGCACGTGGGCCTGAGCCGAGTAAGCGCAAGTCATTGGCGATTTTCATCAGTGCCACTGCTAAGGTTTTCAGCGCACCAGATAGACTGACCAATGGCTCGTGACCGGCCAAGGCAGCGAATTTGTTCGGTGCTGAAGTCAGCTGCAGTTTAGTCGCAGAAGCCAGTTCGCGAGCAATATTCTCAGCAAAGTTAGCATTAGCGTTTAAGCCTGTACCGACAGCAGTGCCGCCCTGCGCCAACTGACCAACTGCGGGCAGGGTGGCTTCAATAGCGTGGGTGGCGTAGTCCAGTTGCGCAACAAAGGCGGATAGTTCTTGGCCAAATGTCACAGGCGTAGCATCCATCATATGGGTGCGGCCAGTTTTAACTAAGTTGGCATAACGCTGCGCCTGTTTATTTAGACCGTCACGCAGTAGTTTTACCGCTGGGAACAAGTCATGGTGCACCGCTTGTAAAGTAGCGATATGCATTGCAGTGGGGAAGCAGTCGTTGGAGCTTTGCGCGCGGTTCACGTGATCATTGGGGTGGACAGGCGACTTGCCACCTATACCTTGGCCTGCAATTTCGTTAGCACGACCGGCAATCACTTCGTTGACGTTCATATTGCTTTGCGTACCGCTACCGGTTTGCCACACCACTAAAGGGAAGTGCTCGTCAAGTTTGCCAGCAATCACTTCGTCAGCGGCTTGTTCGATTAACAAAGCGATATCTTTAGGCAGTTCACCGAGGCGAGCATTAACGCGCGCAGCGGCTTTTTTAACTTGGGCTAGCGCGCGCACTAATGCCAGCGGCATGGGTTGCGAGCCAATCACAAAATTGTGCTTAGAACGCTGTGTTTGTGCGCCCCAGTAAGCATTGGCGGGAACTTCAATGGCACCTAAACTATCGGTTTCTGTACGGGACATAATAATCTCCAACGATATAAACAGTGAGTTACTGGTCTTGCTGACGTTCTTGAGCTTCTAGTTCGGCATTGCGTTGACGCATGAGTTCTAGCTTCTCAGCGCTAATGGGCATTTTGTTGGCAGTACTGCGCAGCAGCATGAGGCTAGCGACTATGGATCCGAGTACTAGGGCGATTAATAACCAAATATACCAAGGCATGCGGACCTCCAAAAACTTATAAATGAGAATAGATCTCATAGAGGAGGTATGCTACACCTTTATGGCTTGGACTGCCAGAATCAGCGGCCTGCAAGAGCATTTATTTCAGTGATTATAGCACTATGCTATTAGACTTTGTGATTACCCTTGGGTATCGCTTAGATTAGAAAAACTAATCAGGGGTCAAGTCGATGCGGCACTTTGCTGTGAGGAAGGCTACAATGCAGCGCATTTTTATTGATACGAGAGCTCAGTCATGTCCAGCCCTATTGTTGTTGCCCTTGATTTCCCCAGTGCCGCTCAAGCCTTAGCCCTTGCTGAGCGCTTAGATCCACAGCAGTGCCGCCTTAAAGTCGGTAAAGAGTTGTTTACCCGCAGTGGTCCGCAAGTGGTGCAAGGGCTGCATGCGTTAGGCTTTGAGGTGTTTTTAGATCTGAAGTTTCACGATATTCCTAATACCACAGCCATGGCAGTTAAAGCTGCGGCTGAGATGGGGGTGTGGATGGTCAACGTGCATTGCTCGGGTGGTTTGAAAATGATGCAGGCCTGTCGCGAAGTCTTGGATCAGCATCAAGGTCAAAAACCATTGCTGATTGGCGTCACTGTGCTGACCAGCATGGAGCAGTCGGACTTGGCTGGGATTGGTTTGGATGTGGCTCCGGCTGAGCAAGTGACACGCTTAGCCCGCTTAGCGCAAGCAGCAGGGCTGGATGGTTTAGTGTGTTCTGCGCAAGAAGCCAGCTTGCTCAAGCAGCAATGGCCAGCAGGACAACTGGTGACGCCAGGTATTCGTCCAGCAGGCAGCGCTCAAGATGATCAAAAGCGTATTCT
>RRZU010919350.1_pt1 | contig 10683 bp, 8 predicted proteins | sample 2165561 | NCBI WGS metagenome assembly RRZU01 (sample SAMN10456909, study PRJNA506462) | wastewater metagenome | isolation source: wastewater sludge | place: USA: Moscow, Idaho | reverse complement strand
TCGTAAAAAAGCATATTGCTTCGTCGAGTCAAATTCCATATTTTCATAATTAGTATACATCAAATCGAAAAATTTACCGCTGTTAATGGCTTCTTCTTCCTTTGAAATATGTATAAGCTGTGTATAAAATTTACGCAGATTTATCTGTTCTTTGGTCAATCCGTTATTACCAAATGCTCCGTTGTTGCGCCAATTGCGGATGGAGTTTACAGACCAATAGTCAAAGATGGAAGTTCTTCCGTCTTTTCCGCTAAATCCTTCTTTATCCATCCCGGGCTCACCCAACTCTTGGCCCGAATAAATCATCACGGGATTGGTGCTTATCGTGGCTGCGACAATCATACCTGGAATGCCTTTTGTGGCATCGCCCGCAAAGAAATCGGAGGCAATACGTTGTTCGTCATGGTTTTCAAGAAAGTTCAACATCTTAGATTGCAAGCCATTTACCCGCTGCCAGCAGAAGGTAATTTCTGATGTCGGCTTGTGTCCGCATATTACATCCCGCAGGGTATCGTACAGATCAACTTTGTCGTACAAATAATCAAACAAACCCCAATGGACATAATTGTTGTACATAGCAGGGTTGTATACCTCGGCAATGAAAAGGAGAGATTTATGTTTGACCTTAACCTTAGGAATCACCCAATTCCAAAACTCTACCGGTACCATCTCTGCCATATCGCAACGAAATCCATCTACGCCTTTTGATGTCCAGTACATCAGGATATCTTTCATCTTCAGCCATGTATCGGGTATAGGGGTGAAGCAATTCACTTTGCCTTTACTATAGTCTACTCCGTAATTTAGCTTTACCGTTTCGTACCAGTCGTTTACTGAAGGTCGATTATTGAAGCAGTCATTACCCGTTACTTTGGCCGGAAATTCTTCGTATGTGCTTTGTTCTATAAATGGAAGCTCCAGGTTTTGATTTGGGAGATAATAGAAATTGTTGTCCGGATCAAAAGCCAGATTTATGTCATCATCGATACCCAAATCCTGTGTTTTTTTAGGTTTTGCGTCCGAATGGTATTGACGGGCTACATGGTTGGGAACAAAGTCTATAATAACCTTCATCCCGTTTTTATGTGTTCGTTCCACCATCGCTTCAAACTCTTGCATCCGGTTTTCAACCGAATCGGCCAGATCGGGGGTTACATCATAATAATCGCGAATAGCGTAAGGAGATCCTGCATTTCCTTTCACTACATCAGGGTTGTCTTTAGATATACCATATGCAGAGTAATCGGTCTTAGATGCATGTTCCAGCACACCCGTGTACCAAATATGCGTAAATCCCATTTTTTTGATTTCTTTCAGGGCTTTATCGTTGAAGTCAGAGAATTTACCAACACCGTTCTCTTCCAGCGTTCCATTTTCTTTATTCAGGCTTTTATCATTGCCGAATAATCTGGGAATTACCTGGTAAATGAATATTTTTTCATTCATGTTATGTGAGTTTTGTTTTATATTCAAGCTGTAATATACGGAAAATCTTTTATTAAAGTGTCTTTATTTTCTTCGAAAAATTTTATAGTGAGTTCATAACCTGTCTGATAGATTTCTTCCACATGATCGAGGTCAAACATGGAATATCTGAACAGAGTATCTGATTCTATCAGATAGTCGCATAGGTTGCGATCAAGCAATGTATTTGAAACAGACATATAATGGAATGATCTTTCGGCTATATATTTGATCGAACTTTTGAACTCGGCTCGCATTAATGGACTAACATTTACACCTATAATTTTGTCACATTCGCGACGTATAATCGATACCGGGAAGTTCATCAAAAGGCCTCCATCCACATAGAATCGTTTATTTATTTCTACAGGTCTGAAAACGATGGGAACGGAACATGATGCAATAACTGCCGGAATAAGCGGTCCGGATGAAAAAGCCTTACTTTCACCATATTCTATGTCTGTAGTCAGTGCAAACAAGGGTGTTTGAAGTTCCTCGAAGGTCTTAGCTCTCAGATGTTTCTTCAGGAAAGAACGAAACCCGTCGTTCTTGAAGAAGCCTCCGTGAGGAATAGCGAATTCGGCAAACTCTCTGAAAACTTTTTTCTGAAAGAAAGACAGTATTTCCTTGGGAGAGTATCCATCAGCGTATAAAACGCCGGCAAAGGCTCCTGCACTGGTCCCTGATATGACATCTGGATACAGACCTTTTTCGTTCAAAGCCTGTAACGCTCCCAAATGGGCAAATCCTTTTGCTCCGCCACCACTAAGAGCAATTCCCAATTTGTATGTATCTTTCGCCTCACTCATTTTGCTAGACTTTCATGCGATAGGTCAAAGTTAATGATTTTTCTAAGTAAGAGTATCCGATTGTCTATTGGGTTGGATTAATTTTATATTAATATTTTATTTTTCATATAATGCATTAATAATGAATGGTATTATATAACGAAAAAGAGGAACTGTTAAGGTTCCTCTTTGATTTTATTCGTTGAGATTTATTTTATCTCAAATTCTTGTTTCATATCGATTTCTTCTCCACTGTTGTCATAAAAATGGTATTCGAGCAGAGCCAAATTCTGATTTGGTAATATCCTGACTCCTGACCCATATCGCCATCTCCATTGTCGTTTCAGGGAGATTAATCCTTTATTGATAAATGCTGCAACATATGGATGTACGTGCAGGGTAAACTTTTTCACTTTCAGATCTTTTACCAGATAGCTGATTTTCATCCGCAAGGTGTCCGTAAATAATATCGAGGGTCTCACTTCTCCCTTTCCAAAACAATTCGGACATATTTCGGTGGTCGAAATTTCCATCTCGGGACGAACTCGTTGGCGGGTGATTTGCATCAACCCGAACTTACTTAATGGCAATATATTGTGCTTTGCACGGTCTTGAGCCATTAATTCCTGTACTTTGGTCATCAGCTGACTGCGGTGCTCTCCTTCAGTCATATCTATAAAATCGATTACGATGATTCCCCCCATATCACGTAATCTTAATTGTCTGGCTATTTCTTCTGCTGCTGCGCAATTCACCTCCCAGGCATTATTCTCTTGTCCCGCTTCCGGGTTTTTCGATCTGTTGCCGCTGTTCACGTCTATGACGTGAAGAGCCTCTGTATGTTCTATAATCAGGTAAGCCCCGTTCCGGAAAGTAACAGTCTTGCCGAAGAGAGCTTTTATTTGTTTTGTTACAGAGAAATTATCGAAAATAGGTAACTCTCCATCGTAGAGCTTTACTATATTTTTTTTGTCGGGAGCAATAAATGAAATGTAATCTTTTATCTGGTTGCAAATGTCCAGATCATTTACATGTATTTCCTGAAAGCTTGGGTTGAATACGTCGCGCAGAAGGGCAACTATACGGCCGGTCTCTTCAAAAACAAGAGTCGGCAGTTTATTTTTTTGAATTTTTGGAAGGTTGTCTTCCCAACGTTTTACCAGTGTTTTGAGTTCGGTATCCAGATCGGCTACCTTTTTACCTTCAGCCACTGTACGTACAATCACACCGAAATTCTTCGGTTTTATGCTTTGGATGAGTTGTCGCAGACGGGCACGTTCCTCCTTCGATTTTATTTTCTGGGATACAGAAACTTTATCATTGAATGGAATGACAACAAGGAATCGGCCTGCTAAAGACAATTCGGAAGTAAGGCGGGGGCCTTTTGTCGAAATAGGTTCTTTGGCTATTTGCACCAAGATTTCCTGTCCCGGTTTTAAAACGTCGCTGATAGAGCCATCCTTGTTGATGTCCGACTCAAGCTTCATTTTAGAGATGTTGGGAAATTTTTTCTTGTCAGCGAGTGCCTGTTTGTAAAACTTATCGACAGATTTGAATTGAGCACCAAGATCTAAATAGTGAAGAAAAGCGTCCTTTTTATATCCAATATCTATAAAAGCAGCATTTAGTCCGGGCATCAATTTCTTTACTTTACCCGCATAGATGTTTCCAACGGCAAACGATGCGTCTCTTCCTTCTTTTTGCAGCTCTACTAGCTTTTTGTTTTCAAGGACTGCTATCGAAACTTCGCTGGCCTGAACATCGACTATAAGTTCGCTATTCATAACTATATTTTAGAATTTGTAAATAGGTTTATATTAAACCCTAGAGAGAGTTTTTTCTAGTAACAGAAGTCGGTTTTGTACAATACACAAAGAACAAACTTAGAAATTCAACAATCTGTAAGTTTGTTCTCGTATATTTCCGTAAAGAAAAAAGAGTAGACTTATTTTTTCTTCTTATGTCTATTCTTCCTTAGTCTTTTTTTGCGCTTGTGCGTAGACATTTTATGTCTTTTTCTTTTTTTTCCGCTTGGCATATTGTTATATTTAAGAATTAATTAATAGTCAGATTTACTTTCTTACCTGAATTACAAAAGTTTTTGCTGGCTTGAATGCCGGAATTGAATGAGCCGGGATGATAATAGTTGTATTCTTAGAGATATTGCGAGCTGTTTTTTGCGCTCTGGTTTTTACTATAAAACTACCAAAACCTCTTAGGTATACATTTTCACTTTTGCTCAAAGAGTCTTTAACTACATCCATGAATGATTCAACTGTCTTTAATACAGTAGCTTTATCAATCCCTGTATTCTTGGCAATTTCGTTAACGATGTCAGCTTTTGTCATTTTCTTATTTTTTAAGTTCGAAACAATTAATTTTTTGGACTGCAAATATATAGCTTTTTATTTACCTTTGAAACAATTAATAACCATTTTTTTCTTGTTGAAAGATAATTAACGTTCTTATAAGAAAAAATAACATGTGTGAGGAACAGCCTGTAAATGAGGATGGAGGAAGATTTAAGATTGAGTTCTATATTAATTGACTGGTATAATATAAATAAAAGGGATCTGCCTTGGCGAAATACAACAGACCCATATCTGATTTGGTTATCAGAAGTTATATTGCAGCAAACCAGAGTAGATCAGGGGTATGCATACTTCAATAAGTTCGTAGAAACGTACCCGACAGTGGAGTTGTTGGCGAATGCAGAAGAAGATGAAGTATTGAAACTTTGGCAAGGACTAGGTTATTATAGCCGGGCACGGAATCTGTATTCTACAGCTAAATTTATAGTAAATGAATATAACGGGGTATTTCCTTCCGAATACAAAGATGTGCTGAATCTCAAAGGCATTGGAGAATATACCGCTGCAGCCATCGTTTCGTTCGCTTATAATCAGCCATATGCCGTGGTTGATGGCAATGTTTACCGAGTGCTTTCACGGATTTTTGCCATCGATGAACCTATCGATAATGGTAGAGGCAAGAGGGTCTTTAATGAGCTGGCGATGGTTCTTCTCGATAAATCCAATGCAGGAATTCATAATCAGGCGATTATGGAATTTGGTTCTTTGCAATGCACTCCTGTTTCACCCAATTGCGCAGACTGCCCTGCCTCGACACTATGTTTGGCCTATGCACAAGGCGAAGTGAGTCGCTATCCGGTAAAGATCGGTAAAGTCAAAAACAGGAACCGATATTTTAATTATTTCGACATCCGCGTTGGCGATTTCATGTATTTACATAAACGAACGGATAAGGATATCTGGCAAGGTCTTTATGAATTGCCTTTGGTGGAAAGCGAAAGAAGTTTAACTAATGATGAGTTGTGTGGCGTCAAAGGCTTCCGTGATTTATTCCCTACAGGAGAAATCAGGGTCAGGCATATCACCCAAATGAAACATGTGCTTTCGCATCAAACAATATACGCTACATTTTATCAGGTTGAAATTCCCGGCAATCTGCTTATAGATGAAAAATATTTGAAGATCAAAATTGAAGAGGTTGATCTGTATCCGGTGTCCAGATTGTCACATAAATATCTCGAGGCTTTGTAAATGAAGAGGGTAAAGTCGAATACAATAGTTGTAGAACATATAATTTGTTTTAACTTAGTCGACATTAATTAACCGAAAGATCATATCTTTGCATCCGGCATAAACAAACACTATATGGACAAAATCTCATTGATTATACCTTGCTACAATGAAGAACAGGCACTTCCTTTCCTGTATAAAGAAATTGTAAAGCTTGCTGAAGATATGGCAGAGCAAGAGTTTGAATTCATTTTCATAAACGACGGATCTAAAGATCAGACGTTAGAATTAATTAAAAAGTTGAGAGTATCCGATGATCGGGTGCATTATGTTTCGTTTTCTCGTAATTTCGGGAAAGAAGCCGGTATCTATGCCGGATTAAAAGCGGCAACTGGTGATTATATATCGCTGATAGATGCAGACCTGCAGGATCCACCGTCTCTGATAAAAGAAATGTACGAATCGCTGAAGACAGAAGATTATGATTGTGTTGCAACCCGTCGTGTCGATCGTAAGGGGGAACCTGTTATTCGTTCTTTTTTCGCCAAACAATTCTATAAACTGATAAATAAAATATCGGACACAGAAGTTGTCGATGGGGCTAGGGACTTTCGCCTGATGACGCGTCAGATGGTGAATGCCATTTTAGAAATGGACGAATACAACCGTTTCTCGAAAGGTATTTTCGGTTGGGTGGGTTTTAAGACCAAGTGGATAGCTTTCGAAAATGTTGAGCGTGTTGCAGGGCAAACGAAATGGTCTTTTATCGGGTTGTTCTTTTATTCTCTAGAGGGGATAATTGCCTTCTCTACCCGACCTTTGGTTATCGCTTCGGTATTCGGCATTTTGTTTTGTATTGTTGCTTTTGTTTTAATATGTGTTATCATTTTCAAAAAATTAATGTTTGGCGACGAAGTACAGGGGTATGCATCCACGATGTGTGCTATATTCTTTATCGGGGGCATTCAATTGTTTTGTCTTGGTATACTCGGTCAATATCTGTCTAAAACATATTTGGAAACAAAAAAACGTCCGATCTATGTAGTTCGAGAAAAAGCATAAGCCGTATTTTGCAATCCTCACTTGTCAAATTTCGATATTTTGGTATTTATTTTTTTGCGTTTAAAAAATAAAAGACTACTTTTGCCGAAATTGTCAACTTAACCTGAGTTGAGACGGCATTTTGAGCTATGACAAAGTGTTAGCTATATTACTGAAAAAACGACAATTAATAGAAGAGTCTTAATTTTAACATGAAAATATGAGTTCATCCGCTCTCTTTTTAGTAGTTTTCTTAACGGGAATTACTTTGGTCTGTGCTGGTCTCGGCATGGCACTGTTATTATCCCCGAAATCATTTAATCCACAAAAAGGAGAACCTTACGAATGCGGTGTTCCTACCCACGGCACATCCTGGATGCAGTTCAAAGTAGGTTACTACCTGTATGCAATCTTGTACTTAATGTTCGATGTCGAGGCTATATTCTTATTCCCTTGGGCGACTGTGGTGAGGGATTTACGTATGCCCGGCTTCTACAGTATATTATTCTTCATCTTAATACTGGGCTTAGGTTTAGCTTATGCCTGGAGGAAAGGAGCATTGAAATGGAAATAAAAAACATTTATATAAAAGGTATTCCGAATGATGAATTCAGAGATAATGAATATCTCGAAGGTTATCTGAAAGAATTGAATGAGGGCGGTGTTCCCGTAGTTGTTGGCAAGCTTGACGACCTGATCAACTGGGGACGTTCCAACTCTGTTTGGCCTCTGGCTTTTGCCACAAGCTGTTGCGGTATCGAGTTCATGGCTTCGGCAGCTGCTCGTTACGATTTGGCTCGCTTTGGTATGGAGGTTACCCGCAATAGTCCGCGTCAGGCCGATACGATGGTTGTGGCAGGGACAATCGTTCACAAAATGGCTCCTCTGTTGAAGCGTGTGTACGATCAGATGGCAGAGCCGAAATATGTAATCGCCATGGGTAGCTGTGCTATATCGGGAGGTCCGTTTGTTGACTCTTACCATGTAGTGAAGGGAATAGATGAAATTCTTCCTGTGGACGTTTATATACCGGGTTGCCCGCCTCGTCCGGAAGCATTGTTTTACGGATTGATGCAGTTGCAACGTAAGATCAAGCTGGAGCGATTTGTATTTAGAACCGGACATAAGAATATAAAGCGAGATAAGTAAGAATATAAATAATGGAAAATATCAAGAAGGTAATACTAGACGCTGTACCCGATGCGGTTTTTGAAGATAAAACCCCGTTGACGGTAACCGTAGAACCTGATAAATTACGACAGTTGGCTAAAGCACTTCGCTACAATGCCGAATTTCCTTTCGACTACCTTGCCATGATGACAGGTATAGACTGGGGTGAAAAACTAGGCGTTATTTATCTGTTGTCTTCATCAAAAGATCTATCAGTGGAAGTTGTCATCAAGACAGGGACTGCTGACAGGGAAACCCCGTTACTATATACAGTAACCGATCTTTGGGAAACAGCCCACTACAATGAGCGTGAAGTTTTCGCTATGCTTGGTATCCGTTTTATAAATAATCCGGACATGCGCCGGTTTTTCCTCAACTCTGATTGGGTTGGCTTTCCTTTAAGAAAAGATTACGATCCTGATCCGATAAAAAATCCGGTATCCATAGAAAGTAAGGATATAGTGGATATAGCTCCTCGCATCATAGAGGATGAAAACGGAAAGCGCAGAGAGGAAAAAGTAAATATCTTCGAGAAAGACGATTATATTATCAATATAGGGCCTCAACATCCATCTACACACGGAGTTATGCACTTTCGCGTAGCTTTGGACGGAGAGATCGTTAAAAAGATAGATGTTCATAGCGGTTACATCCACAGAGGAATCGAAAAATTAAGTGAAAAACTTACTTACCCTCAAATACTCCATTTTACAGACCGCCTTGATTACCTTTCGGCAAACATCAACCGTCACGGGTTGTGTATGTGTATTGAAAAAGCGGCAGAAATAGAAGTTCCCGAAAGAGCGCAATATATACGTACTATCATGGATGAGTTGAATCGTATCGATTCGCATCTTGTAGCTTGGGGTACCATGTGTATGGATTTAGGTGCTACCACGGCATTCATCTACGGTATGCGCGAACGCGAAGATATTCTGAAAATTTTCGAGAAAACCACAGGCGGTCGTCTAATTATCAACTACAACGTAGTAGGTGGTGTGATGTTCGATATACAACCTGATTTCCAATCGGATGTAAAAGCCTTTATCCCTGTGATGCGCAAGGCATTAATCGAGTACAACAGGTTGTTTACCGGAAATGTGATTGCCGTAGGACGTATGAAGGGTCTTGGTATACTTAACAGAGAAAAAGCTATTTCTCTTGCTGTTACAGGTCCTGCCGGACGTGGTTCAGGATTTTCTTGCGATATCCGTAAACATGCGCCGTATGCACTGTACGATAAAGTTGAGTTCAAAGAAATTGTCAGACATAACGGAGATTCTTTCGACAGGTATCTCAACCGTCTGGATGAAATAGAAGAATCGTTACATATTATAGAGCAACTGATCGATAATATTCCTGAAGGAGATTTCTTGGCAAAAACGAAAGCCATTATCAAATTGCCTGAAGGGGAATATTACCAGAGAGTTGAAGCCGGACGTGGAGAGTTTGGTGTATATATCAATAGCACCGGAGATAAAACTCCTTACCGTTTGAAGTTCCGTTCGCCTTCAATGGCTGCAGTTTCGGCGATGCCGTTGATTTGCCGGGATGAGAAAATCTCTGACTTTATAGGTATCGGTGGTTCTATGGACTATGTGATTCCTGATATTGACCGTTAATTAAGATTATTTATTCTATCAATATAGCACTAATATGTTGTTAAAGTTTTCATTGGAACCCGCTCAGTTAACCACATGGCTTGATACATGGTTGCACAGCAATCTGCCTACTTGGGCTGCTCTTGCAATAGAGTTTGTGCTGGTTGGAATAGCATTGTTGACTGCTTACGCAGTATTAGCTTTGATGCTGATCTACGTAGAGCGCAAAATCACTGCCTTTTTTCAGGCTCGTTATGGTCCTAACCGTGTAGGTAAATGGGGTATAATTCAGAGTATCGCCGACATGATCAAGATATTGATCAAAGAAATAATCCATGTTAAGAAGTCAGATCGGTTCCTGTTTTTTACAGCACCGTTCTTTATGATTGTGGCTTCTATGCTGACATTCGGAGCTATTCCTTTTGGTTATAAATTACATGCGATAGATTTTAATATCGGGGTGTTTTATGTGATAGCCGTTTCTTCTCTTGGTATCATCGGGGTACTTCTGGCCGGTTGGTCAAGTAACAACAAATACTCCATGATTGGTGCTATGCGAAGCGGTGCGCAGTTTATCAGCTACGAATTATCTGCCGGATTTGCTCTGATGACAGTGGTTGTGCTGTCCGGAACAATGAGTTTTTCTCAAATAATAGAAGGCCAAACGTATATTCATCAATGGAATATAATTGCAGGTCATGTGCCGGCGATTATAGCTTTCTTTATATACCTGATTTCTGGTCATGCCGAAACTAACCGTGGCCCTTTTGACTTGCCTGAAGCCGAATCTGAATTGACTGCCGGATACCACACAGAGTACTCGGGATTGCAGTTCGGATTTTTCTATTTGGCTGAATATCTAAATATGTTTATTGTAGCGTCTATTGCCACTACTGTATTCTTAGGCGGTTACAACGCAATACAAATAGAAAACTGGGATAAGTTTAACGAAATAATGAACTATATTCCTTCGGTAATCTGGTTTTTGGGTAAAACAATGTTCCTTGTATTCCTTAGCTTGTGGGTAAGATGGACATTCCCTCGTTTGCGTATCGACCAGTTGTTGAATCTGGAATG
>RRZU011793134.1_pt1 | contig 10688 bp, 2 predicted proteins | sample 2165561 | NCBI WGS metagenome assembly RRZU01 (sample SAMN10456909, study PRJNA506462) | wastewater metagenome | isolation source: wastewater sludge | place: USA: Moscow, Idaho | reverse complement strand
GTGAAAGAACAGCTCAAGAAGATCGGTGGAATGGAATTTTATGATGTGAACTTCTCCTACATCGACAATGAAGACTTTACTGAGGAATTCGTTCCAGTACCAGAGCAAGGTGGTGGCAAGCTCATTCCTGAGGGACTGCATAAACCCGGACAGGTATATACGGTCGCCCGTGGCAAATCCGGGATGCTAGGTGTCTTCAAACTCGAAACGGAAATGGTCACCGGCTCCGGAAAGTTTGAACGAACCGGTATTGGATCGGATCGCGAAGCTAAAGAATCTATTGACACCGCATATCGGTATTTGAAAGCAAACAGTAAGAATGTCAGCGGTACTATCAGCACCTCGACCAAGGATTATCTGATGCATCTTCAGGACTTAAATGGTATTGGCATCACAAACCAATTGTCCTTGACTGCCTTCATTGCGCTTTGTTCTGCTGCGCTCCACAAACCAGTGATCAGCAGCTTGGCGGTCCTTGGAAATCTTAGCATCAGTGGAACAATCATAAAGGTTGAGGAACTGGCTAATGTACTTCAAGTCTGTCTGGACAGCGGAGCTAAGAAAGTATTGCTACCAATTACTTCCGCAGCAGACATGGCTACCGTACCCCCGGAACTTATGGGCAAGTTCAATCTGATATTCTACCAGTCACCTGAAGATGCTGTGTTTAAAGCTTTGGGGGTGGATTAAGTTAAATTTGTGTAACTAAAATAAGATATTCCAAAATCATGATGATTTTGGAATAGATCTATACTGTATATGAGCTATTTAAAAATTCGGTTGCACTCGCAATTAATCCAATTTCTTGTTTTATTTTTCATATATATATTTATAATTTCTTCACTAAATAATTATTTGGCAGTGTTTCAAAAAGTATGCTGGCATTAGACGAATCCATTGTTGATATAAAAGAACTCTAAATCAAAGGCTTTGAGATGATTCTCAAGCTTTTTGGAGAAGTTGCAACTTCTCCTAAATCCTCGCCTGATTCGATGTCGTAATCGACAATTATTGCCTTCAATACCCACAGTGAAAAACTTACCAATCAATTGTTTACACTTTTGAAAGGTTGTAACAAAACTATCCCAGTTGTCACTCGATATTCGAGCATAGCTTATTCCTAGCTGCTTTAATCTTGCCTTAAGCCGTTTTGCAGTCGCTAAATCTCGCTTACCCCAAACATAAGCAACTATCTCACCTGTTTCTCGATGATAAGTATAAATCAACCATTGTTTATTCTGCTTATTGCCAACAAAAGTCCAGAACTCATCTACTTCAAGGGTTTCATAATGACTTTGCTGTGCTTGGATCTGATATTTTGATTGACTCAGTGTACGTAGAACTTTACCAATACTGACTCTTTCAACTTCTGCGATATCTCTAACGCCACTACCTCGCGCCATGAGGTGTAATATTTTGGTTTTTATGCCTGAGTGGCAACCTTGATAGCTAAGTGCATGATCACCGATAAACTGACGTTTACATATTTTACATTGGTAATTTTGTTTACCATCCACTTTTGTGCCATTTTTCTTTATACTGTCGCTCAGGCAGGTAGGACATTTGATCTGTAGAGTGATTAGCATTTCTCTATAGTATCAAATTCTTACCTGTTTTTTTTATTTCAGCATACTTTTTGAAACACCATCAAGATAAGATAAGATAAGATAAGATAAGATAAGATAAGATATTTACGATAGATCATGAATGAGCAACTTATTCAATAATTTAGTATTTTTTTGTATAATAATTGTGTTTGATAAAATATTTTATGTGAGATTGTATGTATGGCATACAAATATTAAGAAAAGAAGAATTGTTCTTAAAAGCTGGTGGTTATGTACGTTTATATTTCAGAAACTTGTCAACAAGAAGCGAAACTTTATCAAATCGAACAAAAACTTGAGGAATTGGCAAATTGGGTAAAAAAAGGCAGCCGCCCAGATTTTTTTAAACTCTTTGAAATATTTCAGCATCCTTATTATGTACGAAAGAGCATTGGTTACCGCTATCGGCTCTTAGCTAAAATGATTGATGTACCTTTTGAGGAAAAAAATTACCAAATTGTGGTATTTTTTCGCTTATTTTTGCGAGGTGATGATGAGTATAAAACGTTGTTCTGTCAAGCAGATAAGCATGGAGATTTCTTTTATAACCAACAAAATCTATATATAGAAATCGCTAGCTATGTCGCAAATATTGCGAATTCTAGCTACAAGTCATCAAATGGGCCAGTTGCTGTAAGAATTAGTCACAGTGACAGTTTAGCCTATTTTATTCAAGCAAAGACTAATCTCTTACAACTTAGTCAACGCGCTAATAATGAAGAATATTACCAAGAAGACATAGGATGGTATTATGGTGCACGTCCCTTTTTGACTGAGGATGATTTACAAACAATATATCAACATATTCAAAAAGGTCTGGATACCCTAGAGCCACAATATTTTGACATTAATGACACCTCATTAGAGTTTCAAACATCACCACTACGGCTAAATTTAGCACATGATGCACCTTTAGAAGCCTTTAAGCGTTATTTGCCGTCTGATACAGTATTTGACAGCGATAGTTGGTTAGCACAGCAGCGAAACGCTTTACCGTTATATCTCAATGCTTTTCAGCAAACCGTCTGTGATGCAATCTTTCAGCAAAATGATAGTTTTCCTTTATTGGTAAATGCACCTGCCCTACATGGTAAAACGAGTCTCCTTGCCATATTGACGGCTCATTACCTCTTGCAACTGCCTGGTGTTAACCAAAATGTATTACCTGTCTTATTCATTTGCCAGACGCATGAGAAATTACCATTGCGATTAGCTATTGCTAATTACTTGTATTATCAAGCCAATAATAATAGTAGCATTCAATTGGATTTCAGCACGCTTACAAGAAAAATTGAAGCATGTTGCATGGATATACAGGAACTTGCTGAAAGTTTAGTAGCGAATCTTAATGCAAATTTTGATCAAGACTTATTTATTGACCGTCATAAATTTGACAAGCTATGGAACAAAGCTCCTTTTATTAAAAATCAAAAACTTAGTTATATTCCTGCTGAGTTAGCGTGGTTTGTAATACAACATATCATCAAAGGCAAACAAGACATCTTGGGTGAAGGTAAAGCTTTTGGTGAGAGCTTAACAAACTATTCAGGATCAACAACCGAACTGCATCAGCTAATCCATGATGAGATTTGGCTTGATTGGTATCAGCCACTGCAAGAAGAGGGCTATTGGGATTTACATGACCTCTTAGCCTTTGTTAATCGACAAAGCGATTTTTCACAACGCTATGCCAGCATTTTGGTGGACAATGCTGAGCAGTATTCGAATCTAGCTATGCAAGTCATGTTGCGCTGTAGCGAGTGGTGGGAGCGACCTAACTTATTTATTCAAGCTCCGATTGTCTTTATTGGCAATATCTACGCTAGTATTCCTCATAAGATTTACCACTGGCAAAACGAATTAAATACCCTGTTGTATCGCTTATACCGTGATCAAAGCAATGATGAACAATTACAAACGCAACGTATCGAGTATGACGTAGCCGACTTCGTAACCACCACGAGTTATGCATTGCAAACTCAACGCAGTAAAACCAATCTGATAGCATTCGATAAGAGCTTAAATGCTGAAACGGTATTAATGGAAACGCAGCTTTTATTTATCGATACCAATGATGCTGCTTTAACCCAAGCTTTATTACTCAATCATAAAATAGCCTTGGTTGTGAATAGTAATAGTCGTGATGCTAAAAATATTTTAAAAAACACCAAAATGGTAGGTGATTGGTTTTACTATGCAGATGTCACACAGATAGAACGAAGTTGTTATAGCCTAACGTTGCTACCCACTAAGCAGCATAGTTTGGCCTTGTTTGGCTTTTCTCATCAAGATTTTTCCTATTTTAAGCAAGATAGTAAAGAATTTGCGTTTTTAGACTTTGAGAAGCGCTATCAACTCAATAGCATTTTAAATTCGCTTAGGGCCGCTGTTCAACAAGGCTTAAAACGGATTTTAATTTTGGGGAAAACTGAAGAGTTACCGCTCTGGCAAGCCCTATTTGGCTCGGTTTTAGGCGCAAGTACTATTCAAACTGCCACATTTGAAGATGTTAATCCTAGCTATCAACAACAGACTGAGCAGTTTCTCATTCAGAAACAGCAAGCCCTTGAAAGTAGTGATATTGAGTTGATATTTAATGTTGCGTTACAACATTACCAACGTTTTGAATACCCGCAATATTTTTATTTACTGCTTCATATCTGCGAGTTAACTCAAGATTATCAAGATTACTTTGACAACTTAATGAATGAGCAACAGCAGCAGCTCACCTTTGAATATTTATGGCAACATGAGAAAGTTCAAGTTATCTTAGATTATCAAGACTACTTTACTAAATCGGCTCGCTACAACATCATGGGCTTACAAATCATCAATGATTTGCCATTATCTTTATCTTTTGAACAAGCATTTGTATATGTAACCAATCAATACGTCAAACAATGTCAACAACAGCCGTATGCAACCTATTGGCAAGTAGTTTTTGAAAGCATACTGCAAAAGTTATTTGATGAAACGCTGAGTATTAACTGGTCTGGTATTCTTAATCAACTGCATAAGTTAAAAGACGCGGGTATCGATATACCACTCACTGTGTTTGCAATGAGCTATTATCAACAAGGTAATAGCGAAAAATCCATGAAACTATGGCAGCAAATAGAATCCAATGATTCTACGGTCCTATTACCAAAAACCTATTATGAACATTGCCTAGAAAAAACCACCGATTGGCAAGAGCAAGTATTAATTGTAATAAAACTAAAAAATTTGGGTGCACTGATGAATATCCTAACCAACCATGAACTAAACGACTTACAAGCTCACTATTGGGATAAAATCCTACCTTACCTGACCGAAGAAGATGAGCTTGAGACAGTCCTATTGACGTTATTACCTCAAATTCATGCCCCAGAAGTCTTAGAGAGAATCTATCAATATTGCCAATTTGACGCTTCAGAGAACTTTTTGGTGCGTCTGCAGCGGCTAAAAACGCTTCAAGCTTGTTTGCAGGGGGACTGGGATACAGTCATTGAGCGTCTACAACATTATGTCCCTGTTCAAGATACTGACGACATGATGAGCAAGTTGTCGCAAGTGTTTACCACTAAGAAGGTCATGCGTGGTCCAAACCATATGCAGAAAACTGTGATGCGAGACAAATTACCCAAACCTAGCGATGAAATTGTCGATGTATTATATGCATTGAATCTTAACCCTGATATTTATATGCCGATGACCGTGGCAGAATTTGAAGAATATCAGAAAATAGTTCCTTTTCAAAAAATATTTGATTTAATTCGTCAGAATCTATCATTACAGTCAAACGATGATTTTAATGATGTTTTATGGAGTATTGATTTCCCTGCGGTACGTGGCCTAGCTTATTTATTGGAAAAAAGTGACGATCCCACAGATGCCCTCGTATTCTATGCCAATATTACAAGTTTCAGTAAAAATAAAAAGCTCATTACGTTTGCGATGGAGCGTTTGTATCTCTTACTCAACCGAGCTAAAAAGTTCATTGAGGGTGGTTTAGATATCTCAAATTTCACCTCAACTAACAGCGAAGAGGAAGCCACAGATGATCTAACCACGCTCATCAATAAGCTTGAAAAGCATTATGGTAAATTATTAAAAGACATCCGAATTAATGATGACGCGATCAATTTACCTACCCTAAAAACCTGTGAAGAGCTTGTTAAGTCAATTCTAGCCTTGACCGATAAAGAACATCGAGAAATTCAGCGAATTGCACAAGAACAACGCCAAGCGATGAAAAAGCAAGAAGCAGAAGCTAAACGTATCGAAGAAGAAGAACAGCAACAAGCTGAGCAACGTGCACGAATTGAACATGCCTTGCGCCTAAAAGAGATTGAAGAAGAACAGCGAATTCAGGCTGAACAACAAGACCAGCAACGTTTAGAAAATGAACGGTTAGAGCGTGAGCAATTGCAACAAGAAATTGCGGCACAAGCAGAGGTAGAAGAGTCAAAAACAGGTCAGGAGCAAAATATAGCTGTCGATGTCGAGCAATCCTCATCATGCGCTCAAGCTTTAACCAAGTCTGAGCATTTAGACGAATGTATTGCTCACTTTGATAAGTCATTTGAAGAAGTCCTTGTACTAGATGATTTAGATACATCTAAAATCTGTGTAGTCAATGAAGACTATAATGAAGCTAAGCTGCAAGACACCAAACAGATGGCTGAACAGCCAAATAATATTAAACAAGCTATTGGAAATCCTGCTTTGTCTCAATACAATACGATAGCCAAACCTGCGATCATGAAAGCAACAAGCGAGTTGCAATTTTTTCATTGGCGAGTATTTGTTAGTCGTATGCTTAAACGTGTGAATATTGAAGACACAAATACGGGGGAGCGTTGCTCTGTCACTTTAGAGGATGGTGTTTTCAGTAGTGATTGGCCTTATTCTCAACTCGAGGAAGCTTTTACCTTTATCGCAATACCCTTGATGATTATAGTTAGCAAAAATAGTGTGGTCTTAAGCCATATTGAGCATGGCATAGAGCTAAAAATTCATTTTTAATTCTCTATATAATTGGATTTGAATAAGTTGTTATAAACTGAAGGAAATTTTTTAACTTTACTAAGATGTTTAATATCTAAAAATCATATAAGCGAGATTTTAATGTTCTCATTTGCAGATTTATTTAAAGCTGATTTAAAGCCTGAAGAAGTCGTAGGCCCTACTTTACCTACAGATAATGTTAATCCTATCTCAGAAGTAATTAATGAAATAAATACTACTAGCATAAAGAATTTTATTTTTTGGCGATTGCCTGAAAGTGAAGCTCGACACCCAAATCAGGTTACCTTGGAAAAATTAGGTCAGAAGGTTGTTCGCACTTTCCGAAATTATTCAAACCAATTTCCGGAATTATCAACTAAGGATTTTGAAGAAGTTGCTCAAAAATTTTGCGAAAATTTTTTCCTTAGTGATTTTGATCAAGATATTACAGCTTATCTTGCTAACTTATCTTTAAATGATAATTCTGAGAAACGAATTTCTTTATCAATTCGTATCCCTGCTCATCCGATTTTTAATGAGCATCTATCACAAACTATCGCCGTAGCTGTGATTGGCTATTGCCCTACATCTACTAATAATCCCATTTTTATTCCTGAAAATGTTATTTTGACACACGGTAATATTGAACCAACTAACTATGAAAGTGAGGTTCAAGCTGAATTTCAGATGTTGAATTCAGAACAATTTCCACCAAGAAATCGCCAAAATCTACTTAAAAAAGAATTCACTCAATCATTACCAAAATATGCTGTAAAAACTAAAGAAAGGCTATCAGGTTGGCTAGACTTCTTACGTTTTAAAAATAATTTAATAAAACATAAAACGCAAGGTTTACGCTATTTGAATTGGCAATTTAATGAAGAATTAGGACAGGTACAATTTTGGGTAATTGCTGAAAATGAACTTGCACTTAGGAAAGCACGTTCTGCATTTAATCGACAAAGTCTGCATGCATTCAATGTTAATGTCTCTACTGAACCATTTCGATTCAATTTAAAACAAAATAGTGACAGAGTTGAAAGTAGTTTTGCAGGTTTAGGGCAACTATTAGCAAAAAACGGCATTCAAAAAATTGATATTAAAAAAGATAAAAAATTAGTAGAACAGATGCAAGCAATAGCAACATCTTTACTAGAGGATGGAAAAAAAACTAATAGCTTTGATATTTCTCAAGCAGTATTTGCGACTGTTTCAGTGGAAATTTCTGAAGATTTAGCGAACAAATTGTCGCAAATAACTGATGAAATAGATGAAAATGGACTAAATAAGCAAGAGAAAATAGAACAAGTATTCAAAAAGCTTCCTCATACAGGATTTTTATCTATTTCATTAGTAGGTGATTTAGCTTTAGTAAAACGTCATGAAAGAGCTGTGAAGAATTTACAACAAAATGAAGGATGTTATGCGCCTTATTTATCTAGCTACTTATTTGACATTGCAAACGCCAACGAACCTGATCAATTAGTTGATGTAATAGAATGGTGTAATAAAGAGCTTAATGATAAGCAAAAATTAGCTGTCCAAAAAATGTTGTCTGCACCAGATATATGTCTCATCCAAGGACCACCAGGTACAGGCAAAACTACAGTTATTGCCGAAGCTTGTTTGCAATTCACAAGACGTGGAGAGACGGTGTTACTTGCAAGTCAAGCACATGATGCCTTAGATAACGCATTATCTCGCTTACAAGATAACCCTGAGTTACGTGCAATTCGTTTGGCTAAATCAGTTAATCGTATCACTGATGAAGGTAAAGAATTTACAGGTGAGAGTGTTTTAGCTAAGCATTATCAGTCTTTAAAACGGCATATTACAGATGAGTATTTATCCCCTATTGACGATTTGAATGGAAAAATATTAAAACTAAAAAATTGGAAAACGGATGCAGAATTTATTGCAGCAGATTTGCAAAATCTACGCCTTGAATACCAACAGAAAAATAATGAATTACAGGAAGCGAAACAGAGTTTATCAATTCATCAAACAGAATTTGATAAAAATATGGCTTTTTTCAATAAACAGACTCAAGCCGTTGAGTTAATAAATACATTATTAAATGTACTAATTAGCAAACAACCATCTCAAACTCTATCCAGTATTCAGGGTGGATTACCAAAAAGTTTACTACCTTTAGCTCAAAAAATTTGCCAACTAGAAAGTATAAATATCAAACAAAGTTTTAGCTATGAATTATTGTTAGCTGATACAGATAATCAGATCGCAATTTTTGCCAATTTATGGAGTAATTGGTGTAAAGTGAAAGAGTCTGCTGGAAAAATGCAGATTGATTTAGAAAAAATAAAAAATCAGTCATCAGGTACTTTAATTGATACAGAAACGCAGTTAAGAATAGCTGAATTGACGCAAGAAATTGACGATATTACCCAGCGTTTAGATGAGGGTGAGGACAATGATGAATTATCTGCATTGTGGACACAAAAACGCCGTGAACGTAAAGCTTTAAAGGATAACGCCATAGCATCTGGCGGACTCAATCTTGACGTGTACAAAATATTTGAGGATAGTGCAAGTTTTACTCAGAACAACAATGTAGCGGAATTAAAATTATTATTAACACATCGTTTGCAAAAAATACATTCGATTGATGCTGATATCAATAGTCTGTTAGTAGATATTATCCATCAATTAACTAATGAACTAAATAGTTACAATATTCAAAAACCAAGCGATGAGCACATTATTCTTCAGAAGAAAAACATTAATGAGCTTGAAATTAACTTAAATAAAATTGTGGATCGTGGTAAGGAAAAGAATGAACAAGGGAAGCAATGGTTAATTAATGGAGGCTTTAATAATAATTTAGATTTTATAGAAACTGTAAAGGTACAGGAAGAAAATATTTTAAAGCTTAATCAACAATTAACTGATATGCGTTCCCAAAACAAAGATTTTTTACCTTTGCTTGAACGCTTTGACACAATTTTAGGTAACCCTACTGAACATGCTCAATTAGATTGGAATGAATTGGAAAAACCTTTTCTTGAAAGTTGTAATTTGGTCGCAATCACCTGTAATGAAAATGAACGTACCTTAAGTGAAAATGAGTTTGATGGTTTTGATGTAGTCATTATTGACGAGGTTTCAAAAGCAACACCCCTAGAGTTACTACTACCTTTGATGCGTGGTAAAAAAGCTGTTTTAGTTGGTGACCATCGACAATTACCTCCTGTATTTAATGAGGCGGACGGCTTAACTTTTGAAGATGAGGTTGAAAGCAACGCAAGCGATGAAGACCAAGAAGTCTCTAACACTGATTTGACTGAAGCAAATCTACACAAATATGAAAAGATGGTTACCGCCAGCTTATTTAAAGAATTATTTGAACAGGCACCTGAAAGTTTGCGTGAGCGGTTAAACATCCAGTTTCGTATGCATCCTGATATTATGAATATGATTAATTTTTTCTACGATAAGCAGCTAGTGTGTGGCAACCCAGAAAAGGAAAGGTTGCATAATATCGCATTCAAAGGATTATTATCTAAACAGGATCATGTGCTATGGATTGATACCACAGATGATGAACAAGGCAAACGATTCAAGATTGACGATGGTCAAGGAAATATTAATAGATTAGAAGCACGTATGATTGCTCAAACGTTAGTAGAAATAAATCGACAATTGGAATTAGAGGGTTATCATAAAGATAATAGAATGAAAGTGGGTGTGGTGTCATTCTATCAACCACAATGCCGTGTAATTCGCGAAGAAATTCGTAAAGCTACAGGTAAAACAAAAGGTTGGTTTTCTGCATTAGATTTGGAAATCAATACTGTTATTCGTTATCAAGGTAAAGAAAAACCAATTATTTTACTTAGTCTAGTCAAAAATAATGGTGGGGATTTAAATCAAAGATTTCGTATTGGGCGTGCCAATATTGCACGTTTTGAATTTATTAATGTAGCGATGTCGCGGGCACAAAATCTTTTATTAATATTTGGTGCGAGAAATATGTTAGAAAACCGAGAAGTCAAACTACCAAGAATGGATGAAAAAGGTTTTGATAAAAAATTGGTTTATAAAAATATGTTCAAGTTTTTAGAATATCAAGCT
>RRZU011785144.1_pt1 | contig 10688 bp, 6 predicted proteins | sample 2165561 | NCBI WGS metagenome assembly RRZU01 (sample SAMN10456909, study PRJNA506462) | wastewater metagenome | isolation source: wastewater sludge | place: USA: Moscow, Idaho | reverse complement strand
TGATCTTCTGACGCTCGAGGGCAGCGAGGCGGCGCAGCTGCATCTCGAGGATGGCGTTGGCCTGGATCTCATCGATCTCCAGCATCTCCATGAGCCCGGAGCGCGCCACATCGACGGTGGGCGAGCGGCGGATGAGGGCGATCACTTCGTCGAGCATGTCGAGCGCCTTGAGGTAGCCCTCCAAGATGTGGAGGCGCTTCATGGCCTCGCGCAGCCGGTACTCGGTGCGGCGGCGAATCACTTCCATCTGGTGGGTGACCCAGTGGCGCACGAAGCCGTCGAGCGAGAGTGTGCGCGGCACGCCATCCACCAGCGCCAGCATGTTCGCCGGGAAGTTATTCTGCAGCTGGGTGTGCTTGTAGAGGTTGTTGAGCACTACCTTGGCCACGGCGTCACGTTTGAGGACGACGACGATGCGCTGTCCCGTACGCCCGGAAGTTTCGTCACGGATGTCGGCGATGCCGGGCAGGCGGCCATCCTTGATGCCTTCGACCATCTTGTCGAGGAGGCGGTCCGGGTTGACCTGGTAGGGCAGGTCGGAGATGACGAGGCACTGGCGGTTGTTGATTTCGTCCACTTCAACCACGGCGCGCTGGGTGATGGAGCCGTGGCCGGTGCGGTACATGTCCTCAATGCCGCGGGTGCCGAGAATGGTGGCACCGGTGGGGAAGTCGGGGCCCTTAATGCGGCGCATCAGCTCGCCAAGCAGCTCCGACTTGGAGGCCTCGGGGTGAGCCAGGTACCACTGCACGCCCTCGGCGACCTCACGCAAGTTGTGCGGCGGGATGCGGGTGGCCATGCCCACCGCGATACCTTCCGAGCCGTTGACCAGCAGGTTCGGGTAGCGAGCCGGAAGAACCGTCGGTTCCATAATCGAGCCATCGTAGTTGGGCTCGAAATCTACCGTATCCTCTTTGATATCGCGAACCATCTCCATGGCCAGCGGCGCCATCTTGGCTTCGGTGTATCGCGGGGCAGCGGCGCCCAGGTCGCCGGGGGTGCCGAAGTTACCCTGGCCAGCCACCAGTGGGTAGCGCAGCGCCCATGGTTGCACCATGCGCACGAGGGTGTCATAGATCGCGCCATCGCCATGCGGGTGATAGTGGCCCATGACGTCGCCAACGATCTTCGCAGCCTTGGAGAAGGAATTATCGGGGCGGTAGCCGCCGTCGTACATGGCGTACAGGACACGGCGGTGAACCGGCTTCATGCCGTCGCGCACATCCGGAAGGGCACGGCCCACGATGACGGCCATGGCGTAATCAAGGTAGGAAGTCTCCATCTCCTTCTGGAGATCGACGTCCTTGATCTTCCCGTGCTGGTAGGTGCTGGGCTGGTTGTTCTGATCTTCACTCACGGATTTTCAACCTCAGATGTCAAGGAAACGGACGTCGCGTGCATTGCGCTGGATGAAGCTGCGGCGGGACTCGACATCCTCACCCATGAGGATCGAGAAAGTCTCGTCCGTGGCTGCAGCCTCGCCGATGGAAACCTGCTTAAGGGTACGATGCGCGGGATCCATGGTGGTATCCCACAGCTCCTCGGCATTCATCTCACCGAGACCCTTGTAACGCTGGATACGCTGGGATTCGTCCTTGGGCAGACGCTGGCCCTTAGCTTTACCTTCTTCCAGCTTCGTGTCACGCTCGGCATCACTGAACACGTAATCGTGTGGTGCGTTTGTCCACTTGATGCGGTACAGCGGCGGCATCGCCAGGTAGATATGGCCGTTCTCCACCAGCGGGCGCATGTAGCGGTACACCAGGGTGAGCAGCAGGGTGGCAATGTGCGAGCCGTCCACGTCGGCGTCGGCCATGAAGACGATCTTGTGGTAGCGCAGCTTGGAGAGGTCAAACTCCTCGCCCACGCCGGTACCAAAGGCCGTAATGAGACCCTGAATAGTATCCGAGCCGAGCGCGCGGTCGAGACGGGCCTTTTCCACGTTGAGGATCTTGCCACGGATCGGCATGATCGCCTGATGCTCCGGATCGCGGCCATTGACGGCCGAGCCACCAGCGGAATCACCCTCGACAATGTAGACCTCGCACTCCTCCGGGTTGCGGGAGGTACAATCCTTGAGCTTGCCCGGCATCGAGGCCGATTCAAGCACGCTCTTACGGCGGGTGGCCTCGCGGGCCTTGCGGGCCGCCTGGCGGGCTTGCGCTGCCTGAGTAGCCTTACGGATGATGTCGCGCGCCTCGTTTGGATGAGAATCGAGCCAATCGGTGAGGTTGGCATTCATCTGCTGCTGCACGAAGGTGCGGGCCTCGGTGTTACCAAGCTTCGTTTTCGTCTGGCCCTCGAACTGCGGATTGCCGAGCTTAACGGAGATGATGGCGGTGAGACCTTCACGGATGTCATCACCGGTGAGGTTGGAATCCTTCTCCTTGAGCAGGCCGCGATCACGCGCATAACGGTTGATCACCGAGGTGAGCGCCGCACGGAAACCCTCTTCATGGGTGCCACCCTCGGTGGTGTTGATGGTGTTAGCGAAGGTGTTGACCGTCTCCGAGTAGGCGCCGGTCCACTGCATCGCCACCTCGCACTCGATCATCTTCTCGAGATCTTCAGCCTCGAAGTAGATGACGTCCGGGTGAATGATGTCCGCCTTCTTGGTGGCGTTGATGTGCTTGACGTAGTCAAGCAGGCCACCCGAGTAGCAGTAGGAGACCTTGCGGAACACCTTGGCACCGTCGTCACTCTCAGAATCTTCACCGGTCACCTCGTCACCTTCGGCGATCGCGGAGGGGCGCTCGTCAATGAGGGTGATGCGCAGGTCCTTGTTCAGGAAAGCCATCTGATGGAAACGCTTGCGCAGTATCTCGAAGTCATATTCGGTGGTCTCGAAGATCTCCGCGTTGGCCCAGAAAGTCTGGGTGGTGCCGGTTTCGTCCGTTTTCTCGCCGCGCTCGAGCGGGGCCACGGGCACACCATGCTCATAGGCGATGCGCCAGACGTAGCCATCACGCTTGACCTCGGTCTCCATACGGCCAGACAGCGCATTCACCACGGACACGCCCACGCCGTGTAGGCCTCCAGACACCGCGTAACCACCCTGACCAAACTTTCCGCCGGCATGCAGGATCGTCATAACCACTTCCACGGCGGGACGATGCTCGGTGGGGTGATCGTCCACCGGGATGCCGCGGCCGTTATCAACAACGCGGATCCCGCCATCGGACAGAATCGTTACTTCGATGTGATCGCAGTAGCCAGCCAGGGCCTCATCCACCGCATTGTCTACAACCTCGTAGACAAGGTGATGCAGGCCACGCTCCCCCGTGGAACCAATGTACATTCCAGGGCGCTTACGTACTGCTTCCAGACCCTCAAGGACGGTAATATTAGAGGCGTTGTAGCTTTGCTCCTTGGACACCTCACTCACGTGGCCGACCGGCGAATCCGGTTGAGTTTGCTCGGGTGAGTCTTGAGTCTGCTCAGGTACGTTCAAAACGTCTTCAGCCACGCTCTGCTACTCCTTAACGGTGAATCACAAGATGCGAATTTCGCCTTCTGGCTCCCACAATCTCGTTCTGGTAGGTCCCCACACAAAATAGGGCACATCCCATTCTAGCGTAAATTGCGTGCTTTTCCGAGTGTTGAAGGCTCGTAATCCGCAGTTTCGCGCCACATTTTCCATCGTAGTAAAAAGAGCATGGCAAGGGATCACCAACCATTTCCAAAGAGGTCACGTTTTGGTGGAGAGGTCACGGGCGCCAGACGTTGCCTCTCCCTCCAGCCGTGACCTCTCCAAGTGGCATAGCACCTACACACAAACATCGTCTTTTCCCCGGCACGGCCAGCTCGTATTCCCCGGCACTGCCAGCTCGTGTTTACCGTCCCCGGAATGGCCAACTTCATTCGGCGAAATACCGAGGGGTAGTCCAGCTCTTCAGCCCAACCCGTCATCTTCGGGGATCCTTCGTGGGCGTGTGGTGTGGCTCGCTGCCAAATAAGGCGGCCAGCCACACCACACGCCCAGTTAAGGATCGGATCGCCGCGGTCACCCGTACGTGTCGCGCGGGCCGCGGCCCGGCACCGAATACCGCCCGTGCCGCCATGACGGCTTTTCCGGCCCCTTGACGATGATCTGCTTAACCACGCCCTAGCCAATTTCCTCGGCAATCCGCGCACCCAGCGACGCCACCAGCGCTTTAATCTGCGTCTCCCAAGACGAGGAGGACGCCCTCACCGTCAGCACACCCTCCTCGGTAAACTCCTCCACCACGCAATTTTTCGCCACATTCGGGCCCACAATCTTGGGCCACTGCGCCGCCACCGAGGCGATCTCCAGACGCTGCGTCCACCCCTTATCCTGGACGGCACGCTTGAGCAGCATGGCGATAGGTTTGGGGTCGCGCCGCGAGGGGCGCGGGCCGGAGCCAACATCCCCCCAGCCCGGGCCCGGCGAGTAAACCTCGTCCCCGAGTACCCGATCCTGCGCAGCATCCTCGAGTTCACGGACAGCCTGGGCAGCGCTCGGCCTCCGGGTGCGGGTTTCGCCGCGATTGAAGGCCGCTTCGCGCACCCGATCCAGTGCGGTCAGGGCGAGAATATCCCCGTGCCGCTCCGCCGATTTCCGCTTGGCTGCCGCGACCTTCCCGCTAGATCGCGAGTCAGCCATCGTCCTCACCGCGTGAATTCACGTCGCTGACCTCGGGGTTTACATCATCAGGTTCAGATATGGCACGTTCGCCTACGGAATTCACACCATTCGCTTCGACAGGTTCAGGAGTTTCCGTCTCATCAACACCATCATTGTGAACGTCACCCTTACTCGGCGATCCATCAACTGCTGCTGCATCACCGGCACCCGGCTCCCCCACAGCCACAGCTTGCCCGCCATCAGCTGCCACCGATGCAACCAACTCACCCACACCGGCAACCGGCTCCTCAATTTTTTCGACGAAGCCGTCGTGCACCCAGAATCGCGCCCCGGCCAGCTTCTCGGGCAGGTCGTCGCCGACAGCTGCGGTGACGAACACCTGTTGGGCCTCGGAGACGATCTCGGCAAGGCGTTCTCGGCGGCGCGCGTCGAGTTCGGCAAAGACGTCGTCGAGGATGAGGATCGGTTCGCCATCCTCGGCCCATTCGCCCGAGACGTCCTCGCGCAGCAGCTTCCAAGCACCAAGACGCAGTGCCAGCGCGTAGCTCCATGATTCGCCATGCGAGGCGTAGCCCTTGGCGGGCAGCGTGCCGAGCGAAAGCACTACTTCGTCGCGGTGCGGGCCTACAAGGTTGACCCCACGCGCGATCTCCTGATCCCGCTTCTCGGCCAGGGCGGTGAGTAAGCGAATTTCGGTGAGGTCGACGTCTGCCAGTTCTGCCTCATGATCAGCAACCAATTGGCACGCTTCCTCGGCGCGGGTAGTCACAGCAGACTGCTCTAAAGCCGCAGCAGTATCAACAGTCGCTGAATCACGAGCAGAATCAGTATCCCCTGCGCCACCAGCGGGACCCACGCTTCCGACGCCACCAACCAATCCGGCACCATCCGACCGCCCAGCGCCACCAGCAGTACCCGACTGCCCAACAGCACTCACAGTCCTAGCAGAACCAGCAGAACCAGCAGAACCAGCAGCCGACTCTCCGCCCACGAAACCGGCTCCCACCACCCCGCGCTCATCGAGGAACTGCTCGGGAGGCGGCAGATGGAAAATGCCCCGGCTCGCAGCATCGAGATAATCCACCCGCGCCGCGCCGCGCCCTCCGGACACGGCGCGGTAGTACTCGGCCACGTGCGGGCGTAGCCCGGCCACGATGTGTGAGCGGGCGGCGGTGATTTGTGCGCCGAGGCGGGCGAGCTGCATGTCCCAGACGTCGAGCGTGCTGCCATCCACCTGCATTCCGCGGCGGCGCTGCGCCCCGCAGGCCTTGAGCAGCGCCGCGCGCTGGCGCAACACCTTCTCGTACTCAGCCTTCACCCCGGCCAGACGCGGGCGCAGCTGGATCATGATGTCGTCGAGGAATTGGCGCCGTACACCCGGTTCGCCGCGCACTAGTTCCAAATCCTCGGGTGCGAACACCACGGTACGCACCTGGCCGAGCAGCTCTGTGGGCCGCACCTGGCCGCGGTTGAGCCGCGCACGATTGGCGCGCCCCGCAAAAATCTCCACCTCAACCGTCGACGGATGCTCGCCATGCATCACCCGCGCCTGCACTACACCGGCCTGCGCGCCCTGTCGCACCAGTGCATGATCCGAGGACACCCGATGCGAGGAGAGCGTGGCCAGATACGCGATCCCCTCGACGATATTCGTCTTGCCCTGGCCGTTCTCGCCCACGAACGTGGTGACTCCCCGGCCCACTTTGATGATCATCTGGCGATAGGACCGGAAATCTGAGAGAGCCAGGTCAGTGAGATACACCTACGTCTCCCTTCATTTCCTTTTCCGACGACGACGCCCTGCCCAACCGTTGCCAGAAACTTCCGAACACCCAACCGCTGTAAATCAGCCCCCGTAGACGCGGATCGGCATGAGCAGCAGGCGGAAATCTTCACGATCTTCGCCCTCGAGCTCGGCCTGAGCGGTAAGCACCGCGGGTTTGGTGGGGTGCACAAACGAGAGTCGCACGTAAGCCTCGTTGATGGCACCCATGCCTTCTTGCAGGAAGGAGGGGTTGAAGGCCATGGCGATGTCCTCGCCCACGAGCGCTGCTTCGAGCGCTTCGCTGGTCTGAGCGTTATCGCCCTGACCAGCCTCCAGGACCACCTGGCCCTCGGTGAAGGAGAGGCGGACGGCGGAATTCTTTTCAACGACGAGGCGCGCACGCTTGATCGCATCGAGCAATTCCTGGCGGCGCACGATCGCGTAGCCGTTGGTATCGGAGGGGAAGAGGTTGCGCACGGGCGGGTATTCGCCGTCGATCAAACGAGCAACGGAGCGGCGGCCGGCCGCCGCAAAACTCACCATGCCGGCGCGACCGGAGGTGTCGATGGAGACTTCCACCTTGCCCACGGATCCGAGCGACTTGGCAATATCGGAGAGGCGGGCGGCGCGCACGAGGATGCGGGCGGAGTAGTTCTCCTCCGTCGGTTCCCAGGTGAGGTCACGAACTGCGAGGCGGTAGCGATCGGTGGCCATGAGCGAGACCTGGCTACCGTTGATCTCGATGCACACAGAAACCAGCAGCGGCAACGTGTCATCGTTCGACGCCGAGGACACCACCTGGGCCACAGCTTCCTGCCATACTGCACCGTCCACGGTGCCACTCACCTGCGGAAGAGTGGGCAGCTCGGGGTAGTCCTCGAGGGGCATGGACTGCATAGAGATGTGGGACGAGCCGCAGACGATCTCCAACTTGGTGCCGCGTACCTCGAGGTCGATGGGCTTGTTGGGAAGTGCGCGCGCGAAGTCCGAGAGCAGACGCCCGTGAACAAGGATCACTCCCGGCTCATCAACAGCACCTTCAATCACCGCGTGAGAAGAAATATCCGGATCATAGGATCCCAGCGAGACTGTGCCATCGGTTGCGGCCTCGATACGAATTCCCGCCAACACCGGCAGCGATGGGCGGGTGGGGATCGTCCGAGCAACCCAAGATACGGCATCGGCGAAGAAGTCGTGCCCAATGCGAAGCTTCACAGCTCATCCTTCTTCTCTACATACATAACTTCCCCTACTCTACGCGAGATGTTGCCGTGCGAGGATGCCGAGCCGGACAAACACGAGGAGAAATTTTCGACATTTTGGGATAGGTCGCTTCCCAGACAAGAATAAACTCCCCGAATCGACGGCCCGGGAGAACTAGAGGAAGTTCTGACGACATTTCCGACAACCTCCGCGAAGCAGTCGGCGATCACATGTTGTTCTCGGGGTAGATAAGTTTAGTAGTAGTAATAGGGGTTGTGGAACCTGTGGATGCTTGTTCGAATTGGCGGCAGCTCAAACAAAACTCCCTCTATTGTAGTGTGGACAAGATGCGACTCGAGCTGTGGATGAAATGGCCCACCTGTGGATGGAACATTTCGAGGCTCTGGGTGTCCACCACTCGAGACGATCTATCCGCAGAATGTACCCACTCCCCCACAGGATGTTCACAGGCCCTGTGGACGACGACGAAGTGACACGTCGGGGAGTCCTTTGGTTGCCTCGAGGTGGTCGGAGTATGTGGTGGTGCGCGTGAACAATCGGCGCCTTGCGCGGAAAGTATGGCCCGAAAAGTGTGAGGGTATGAAAAGTGTGGAAGCTAAAAAGTATAGAAATAGTAAGAAAATAACCCTGATAGTGACGTGTTGGGGTCAAGGGGAATCTTGCCCATGATCGTGCACGTACTCCGTGTTAAATCGGATGACGAGGTCGCGCCAGTAGGCCATGGCCCACTGCGGACAACGCAGTCAGGCAAGCCCCGCGGTATCCTCGTGACGGTTGCACCTATTGGCACAACCTCTAGTACCTGGTTTCTCTCGGGTCTGGAATATGGGAATCTCGACAGGTAATGGATCCAACACTCTTCGTTCGCCGGGTCGACTATCCGAGAAACCGTTACCTCTCCGGTGCGGCCCCGTGCGGGCCCCGGTGTAGGTTTCGATCTACGAGTGCTGCGCGCCCGCCTGCTTGATACGGCTGGTCAGCTCAGACACTTGGTTGTAGGTAGTTTGCTTCTCGGCCATCTGCTTGTCGATCTTCTTGTAGGCGTGCATCACGGTGGTGTGGTCGCGCCCACCGAAGATGTCACCGATCTTGGGAAGCGACAGTGACGTCATTTCACGGCACAGGTACATGGCGATCTGGCGCGGAGTAACGAGGCTGCGGGAACGGTCGGCGGACTTCAGATCATCGATCGACACGTTGAAGTAGCTCGCCGTCTGCCCCATGATGAGGCTTGCGGTGATCTCGATGGTGTCTGGATTCGAGATGAAGTCCTTGAGGACGATCTCGGCCAGCGTAAGATCCGCGGGCTGTTTGTTGAAGTCGGCGAAGGCGGTGACGCGGCGCAGTGCGCCTTCCATCTCACGAATGTTCGTCGTCATGTTCGAGGCGATGTACTCGTGCACCTCGCGCGGTACCTGAATGCCGTCCGTGCTGGCTTTCTTTTCGAGAATGGCGATACGGGTTTCGAGATTTGGCCGATCAATGCTGGCCGTGACACCCGAATTAAAGCGTGAAAGCATGCGCTCTTCGAAACCGTTGAGACGATTCGGAGGCACGTCCGAGGTGATGACGATCTGCTTATTGGCATTCGTCAACGCGTTGAAGGTGTGGAAGAACTCCACCATGGTGTCCTCTTTGCCGCCGATAAACTGAATGTCATCGATGAGCAGGATGTCAACGGAGCGGAACTGGTCTTTGAATTCCGGCTGGCGTCCGTCGCGCAATGAGTTGATGAAGGCATTGGTGAATTCTTCGGAGCTGACATAGCGGATCTTGCTGTGCGAGTACAGGCTGAGCGCGTAGTTGCCGATCGCGTGCATGAGATGGGTCTTGCCCATTCCCGAGTCCGAGTAGAGGAACAGCGGATTGTAGGTGGTACCGGGAGATTCGGCCACGGCGAGCGACGTCGCCGTCGCGAAACGATTCGAATCACCGATGACAAAATTATCGAAGGTGTAGCGCGGATTGAGCCGTGCCTCCGCCGTCATTGACGAATCAGCGTTGAGGTAGGAATTTCCGTAGGAACGCGAGGTGGGCTGGCGGTGCTCGCGGAACGACTGCTCCCGATAGGAACGATCGTCGCGAAACTGACGCTCAGCGAAGTTACTATCCACGACATGAAGGCCCGAATCCGGGTGCGTTCCGGGGCGGCCCGCCGCAAATCCCTGATCGGAGGAGCGGCGATCAAAACGCGATGTGTCCGGCGCCCCGTACTCTCCGGGAACTGTTTCGAACGACGACGTCAGTGGATTCGTTGACGTACGTCCCGAAGTTGGGGCATATGACTGTTCGGGGGAGGACTGCGCAATCAGTTCGGGTTCAACGGGAGGGACCGTGGGCATCTCGTTGATGCTCGGATCAACCGAGATCATGAGGCGGACGTCGCGGCCCAGGATGGCCGAGAGGCGTTCGGTCATGAGCTCCGCGACGTGATCCTCAATTTTGTCTTTAACGAAAGGAGAGCCGACGGCGATCATGAAGACGTCGTCGACGGAAGCAAGTGGCTGGGCCATAGTGACGAAAGCCAGTTGTGAATTGGAGAGAACGTTTTCTTCACGCAGCAGTTCGATGGCCGCAGCCCACGCATTCTTGGCCGGATTGCCGTCGCTCATACTGTCTCCTTGATGAAAGCATTCCGCTGATGATGGCCCACGTGCTTTCGATTTCCTTCCATGACTAGGCCATCTTAGGTGAGAAAAGCGAGTTATGCACAAGTGTTATCCACACCCATATCCACAGCTGTGGAAATTACATGGATGTCATTACTGGCACTAAATACGGAGAATTGCCGCGACATCCTGGGGAATCGGGAAGTATCGCAAAAGATGTGGCGATTGTGGATAAGGTCATGTTGGTCCCCAAGTGATCTACTGGGCACTAAATTGAGGGTGAGAGACGTGTCACCAGAAGGCCCACTCTCATTGACCCAGCTACGGAATATTGCGTAAAGTCACGTAGTCACGTGTGCGCTCTAGCGTACGCATTGCCAAGATGCGAGCACTGCTCGCTCACCGATCTAACGTGGGAGTACAACCGTGGTCAAGCGGACTTTCCAGCCGAATAATCGCCGTCGCGCCAAGGTGCACGGCTTCC
>RRZU010349002.1_pt1 | contig 10688 bp, 8 predicted proteins | sample 2165561 | NCBI WGS metagenome assembly RRZU01 (sample SAMN10456909, study PRJNA506462) | wastewater metagenome | isolation source: wastewater sludge | place: USA: Moscow, Idaho | reverse complement strand
CTCTTGGGTTGGTCGTGGCTGTTGGGTCCGTCCCCGCGGGCGAGCTCGGCTAGGTAGGCGTTGTACTCGGCCAGGGCGGGGTCGTTGTCGTGGGCGACGGGTTTTGGTCTATCGGGCAGCAGGCCGTCGGGAATCTCGGTGACCTCGGTGGAGCTGCGAGGCTCGGGTGGAGTCTGCTCGTAGCGGACGTACTTGCGGTAGGCGTAGACACAGAAGCCCGCGAAGAACGGCCACTGCAGGGCGTAGCCCAGGTTCTGGAAGGTGCCGCTGGCCGACTCCCACCGGGACCACTGCCACCAGCCCAGCGCCAGGCAGCCGCAGGCGGCGACGATGACCAGGATGATCATCGGCCATTTCCGGCGCCGGGTGGACATGCTCCGACGGTACCGGTCAGCGGTCATTCGGCTGGAATCGAGGCTCACGTCAGCGGTGGCCGCGGTTCGGTTTTCGGGCCCACGAATTCGTCCATGCGTGCGGTGGCCGCCTTGCGGTAGATGGCGATCATGTGGCGACTGTTGCGGGTCCACGGGATGTTCAAACCGTCCAGGGCTCTGGTGAACAATCCGAGGATGTCCTCGGAGTGATTCGTGAAGTGATAGCGGACGCTGCGCACACCGCGGTCGTTGGCGACGACCCGGCAGCCGTCGCTGTCGATCAAGCCGCGGACGAAATCCTCGTCGGCCTGCTCGACGATCGCTTGTTGCCAGGGCTCCAATCGGATCGGCCGGGTGTGCTTCCTACCGGGGCCGTGTTGCGGGAACAGGCACGGCCAGTGTTTGGAATACATTCCGACTTCGACACAACCTTTGCGCGAATGTAGTGCCGCGTGCTGACCGGGCATCACCGCATCCATCGCTGAGCGGCATGCTTCGATGATCCCCGGGTATTTGTTGTCCAGGACGATCCTCATTCGCCATACGCGCCGAGCGCGGGCTATCCATCCGTCACCGAGGTACAGGCCCAGCAGATAGGCGTAGGCGCGTGGTGGCAAATCTCTGAACGAGTGCTCGGTCCCGCACGGTGTGTCCACGTTTGGGCGCTGAGAGCACCCTGCGCCCTGTCGCCAGCCCCGGATCGTCGTGCGCGGAATTCCGGTGGATCGCGCGATCGCACAGTCATTCAGGCCGTCGGCGATGAGTAATCTGACGGCTTCGAATTCTTGGGTAGAACGTATTTCCGACTCCTGCATCGTGATCAGTAGAGGCGCCCAGGCCGACGGTTCGGTGTCCAGTTGCGAGGAGGTAGCATCCTTCTCATTGCGGGCGTGGCGCAACTGGCTGACGCGATGGCTTTAGGTGCCATTGTCCTCTGGACATGTGGGTTCGAGTCCCACCGCCCGCACTCCTGCTTCTATGTTGGCTCTTTGAGCGTGAGACTACTGCGAGCCACCGACAAATTCGGGTGGGTGCTAGCTCAGACTGCCGGTGGCCTTCACGTACTGCTGGAACAGTTCGGCCGGAATCGAATTCGTGGTGGTGATCTGGTTGAGCACGGCCACCGTCGACCGTGCCGTGCGCTCCAGCGTCACCGGGTCCCATGAGTACAGGCCGAACTTCTCGCCGTACCCCAGGATCCACTCCAGGTTGTCCAGCAGCGACCACGAGATGTAGCCGCGGATGTCAACGCCGTCGTTGATCGCCTTGTTCACCACCGCGAGATGACGGACCAGGTAGGACGCGCGCTGGGTGTCGGCGGCGTCGGCGAGCCCATTCTCGGTGATCCACAACGGGATTCCGTAGGACGCGGCAATGTCGATCATGTCGCGCATCCCGCTGGGCTTGATCACCGTCGGGGCGTCGCTGCACTCCTCGGCCGGGCACCCACCGACGAGCACGTTGATCAGGTTGGCGAACTGCGGGTAGCCGGTCAGTAGTGGCATCGACACGAACGGTGAACCGCCCCAGCCGATGACGCTGCCCTGGCCGTAGTAGTTGACCCCGAAGAAGTCGGCATTGTTCGCCAGCTCCGGATGGATCTCGTCGGCCTGGATGACGCCGTCGAAGTTCGCGTCGACCTCACCCCTGATCGCCGCATTGGGGAACCAGGTGTTGAAGAAGTCGCTGAACTGCACTGCCGCCTGCTGGTCGATCTCGCTGGTGGCGTTCGCCGCCCGCCAGTCGAACATGCTCAGTGCCGCACCGACATTCGCGTCGCCGTCGAGCTGGTGGATGATGTCGTAGGAGGCGGAGTAGGCCGCCGCCTGGTTGAGCAGGCCCTTGGCCATCAGGTCCGGCCGGAAGACCCCGGACGGGAAGCCGGTGCCGAACGGGATGCCGTAGTAGGCCGGCATCATCGAGTTCATCGGCTCGTTGAGCACGATCCAGTCGGTCACCTGGTCGCCGTACTTCCAGGCGAGATACGCGGTGTACTTCTCGAACTCGGCAACCGTCGAGTCCGAGACCCAGCCGCCCTGTTCCTCGGGGGTGCCGCCGAAGATCTCCTCCAGCCGCGCCCTGCTGGGGTCGTGCACCCACAGCGGCAGGGTGAAATGGTTGATCGTCACCATCGGCTCGAGGCCGAAGCCGTGCAGCGTCGCGAGCACGTCGGCATAGTGCGTCACCGCATCCTGGTCGGCCAAGGCGTCGAGCTGCTGCAGGACGGCGTCGGTGATACCACCCGAGATATCGACCGCTGCAGTCGAATTGGGGAAGATGCGGCTCCATTCGATGCCTATCCGGAAAGTGTCGGCACCGACCTCGTCGGCGGCCAGCTGCGCGTCGCTCGCGTAGTTCAGGTACGTGCCCGGCCCGTTCTCGGGCAGTGCGTCGCTGTGCCAGCCCAGCAGCAGCTTGTTGATCGGGTCGTGCAGCCACTGCCACCAGTCGGAGTTCACGTCCAGGGGTGCGCCGCCGCCCATCTCGGACTGGAAGCCGGAAGTGGCCACCCCCCAATGGAATCCGTCGGGGAAGACCAGGTCGGTCAGATCGCCGGTGCCGGTGAAGTTGATTGTCACGGTGACCGTCGGCGACGTTCGGGGCAGGAAGTCCGACAGCAGGGAGCCGAGGAATGGGATGCCGCGGATGAAGTTGACCGGGATCTCCCACAGGCTGTCCAGGCCGTGCAGCCGGGAGCCGTCGCTGACCTCGACGGTGAAGCTGTCCGAGCCGCCGAGCGTGGAGAAGTCGACGACGGGGGTGTAGGTGAACGTTCCGGTGGCCTGATCGATGCTGACCCGGCCCAGCGCCGGCCCGCGACCCAGGATCGTGTAGGTCAGCGAGTCGCCGTCGGCGTCGGCCGCTCCGAACGTCCCGACCGCTTGGTCGTCGGTCTGGCTGGTGATGACCGGCGCGGCGACGGGGTGGTTGTTGAAGAAGAAGCTGTCGAACTCCCGCCGGGCGAATGCCAGCATCGCCCAGAGGCCGGTCGCGGCGCCGGGCACGTCATCGCCGCCACCAGGTTGGGCCAGGGGACTGGTCAGGCTGGTGGCCGTCGCGACGGTCTCGATGACCCGATCGGGGGCGGCCGGTGCGACGGGGTCGGCCTCCGGCTCGGCGAACTGCACCGCGACGATGGCGGCGGGCGCGGCGGGGACGGGTTCGTCGACGTCGGCGGGCTCCGGAGCGTCGATGTCCGCAACGGCTCGTGGTGCCGTGTCTTCCGTCTCGGTGACCTTCACCGTCTTCGACGGCAGGGCGGTCCGCGAGTCGGTGCGTTCCGGGTCCTGCGAGTCCGGGCTCTCGTTGTCGTCCTGCGTCTCGGCCGTCGGCGCGGTGGGTTCTGACGTGTCCTCGGCGGCGGTCGGTTCAGGTTCAGCGGACCTACTGGGTTCCGCGGTCCCGGTGGCGGCGTCGGTGGGCTCGGCGGACGAGCCCTCGTCGGCGCCGGCCTTCGGCGGGGGGTCGGCCGACTTCGAGGTGTTGTCGGTGGTGTCCGTCGGGTCGGCCCAGCCGGTGGGTGCCCAGCCCGTCAGCACTGTCGCGCCGAGGCCCAGCGCCACGGCGAACCGGCCGATTTGCGTCGCTGCCCGCACAGTTGCCCCCATCTTCGACCCTCCGGATGCTACTGAGCCGACGCGCGCCGCGAGGTTGTTTGCCCCTGGTGGATGCCAATCCCCGTCGATCTGTTCAGCGCTGGTTGCGACAAAGTGTGACTCAAAGTCAGGACGGGAAGTTGACGTCCTTGGTGACCGGAGCCCATTCCTCGATCGACGTCGAGAATGCGCTGAGGCGATCGCGCACCGCCTTGAGTACGTCGCGGCCCAACAGCAGGCGCAGCGGCGGGTCGTCGGCCCGCGTCACCATCAGGACGGCTTCGGCGACCTTGCGCGGATCACCGGGCAGGTGATCGGCGAACTGCTTGATCAGATCCTTGCGGGTCGCCACATCGGCGTAGTCGGCGATCGGGGTACTCGACTCCTTCATCGACCGGGAGGCCCAGTCGGTGCGGAACGCGCCCGGTTCGATCAGGGTGACCTTGATGCCCAGTGGGCGGACCTCCGTTGCGAGCGCCTCGGTGACGGCCTCGAGCGCGAACTTGGTCGACGAGTAGTACGCGTTGGGTGGGTTGGCCACCAGGCCCGTCATCGACGAGATGTTGACGATGCGGCCGCTGCCCTGGGCGCGCATGCCGGGCAGGACGGCCTTCATCATGTCGACCGAGCCGAAGTAGTTGACGTCGAACAGCTTTCGCACCTCGGCGTCCTCGCCCTCCTCGACCGCGGACAGGTACCCGTGGCCGGCGTTGTTCACCAGGACGTCGAGACCACCCCAGGCGTCGGTCGCGGCGGCGACGGCCGCCGCGATCTGCCCGCCGTCGGTGACGTCCAGTGCGATTGGCAGGGCTCGGTCACCGAACTCGTCGGCCAGGTCGGCCACGGCATCCCGATTGCGGGCGGTCACAACCACCTGGTGGCCGTCGGCCAGTGCGGCCCGGGCAATTTCACGGCCGAAGCCGGTCGAGCAGCCGGTGATGAGCCAACGTGACATCTACAGCGTTCCTTCCGGAAGTCGGCGCAGGTATGCGTGTCGCCGCCTCGCCAGTTCGGTTTCCCGCTCCGCGGCGCTGACCGGTCGGAGTTCCGGCACCTCGACATCGAGGCGGTCCAGCTTCACCACCCGGCCGCGGGCACCCAGGCTGGGTTGCGGCCCGGCCTCGCCGAATTCGGCCATCCGCAGGGTCAGGATGCCCTCCCGTAGGCCGTCGGAGTCGATCCAGTTGGCCACGCCCGGATCGACGGGGGAGATGACGTAGGTATACCCGCCGTCCGCGTTGGGAACGGACTGCGCCTTGTTCAGGCTGCCGGTGCGGTCGACGATGTCCAGGGTGGTGCCCCAGATGTTGCTCAACGGCACCGTGAAGTATTCGGCGCCACCGTCGTCGACGTCGACGACGAATGCCTCGTCGGGCGCCAGGTCGAACCGGCCCATCACGTACACCTGATTGCGCATCGCGCCGACCCGGTCGGCCGACCAGGCCAGGTTGAACTGGTTGGCCGGCATCTTGGCGACGCCGTGACTGAGCTTGCCGGTGAAGTCGGCGAAGTACGCCATCATCGCCGCGGTGGCTTCGGCCTGTTCGTCGCGGGTGCGCGCGGCGCTCACCGGGGCTGGGCCGAGCCGTTCCACCGCAATGTGATTCGGGTCGTCATGCCCCCAGTCGAGCAGGACGTCGCGGATGTAGAACTCGTGTGCCTCCGGTGTGCTCTGCACGTGGTTGGGCCGTCCCCCGGCCGGATCGGTGTCGACGGTGATGGTGTAGGTGCCGTCGGGGTCCACCTCCATGGTGCGGCCGTTGAGCACCGCGACGGTGCCCATGTTGGCGTCCCACAGGGTGAAGTAGTTCTCGGTCATCCGGTTCGTGCCGACCCGGCCGCGGATGACGTAGCGTTCGTCGCCGGAGATCGGGATCACCCGATAGACGCTGTCGGGATTGTCGATGCCCCAACGTGATCCGGGAATCTCCTGCCCGCCGACGGGATGGCCCAGCCGGGTGATGCAGCTGACCTTGGGCCGCAGCTTGTCCTGGTTCGAGGACCACACGGCCGCGGAGAACATCACCTCCGTGAAGGCGTCGTCGAACCTCTCCCGCATGGTGTCCGAGGGTTTGGCCCGGCTCAACCACTTCTCGGCGACCTCGCGATAGGCGGCCCTGACCGTCGGGTGTTCGGTCAGCTCGAGCGCGGCGAGTTCCTGCTCATGTTGCGCGGCGGTCGCCACCGAGTCCGTGTCAGCGGATGTCATGGCCGGCTCCTTGTCGAATTTGCTTGTGGTGCAACATCAGCCGAACTTCAGGTGTTTGCTCAGATCGCCGGTCTGGTCGATGAACATGGTCCGGGAGTCGAACCACCACCGGCCGTCGACCAGGTGGAAGGTGTCGTGGTAGTGGCGGGTGACGATGATCTGCAGCGGCAATTCGGGGGTGGCCTGCGTGACGCAGTAGTACGACCGCGCGCGTGCGGTGCCGGCGTCCTCGTCGATGTGCAGGGCCACGTTGGTGGTGTTGTGGTGGGTCTTCGGCGTCCCGTCCTCGTAGAGCCGGGTGGCCATCTCGTACATCTCCCGCACTCGCGCGGGACCGTCGAACACCGTCTCCGGCGGGCCGCCTTCGACACCGCAGATCCGGCCGTGGGTGAACAGCGCGGCGACCCCATCCAGGTCCCCGCCGTCCAGCAGCTCGGCATAGCTGTAGATGAGGTTGGTGATCTCCAGCGCGCTGTCCGTCATCGGCAGTCATGTTGGCAGACCCGACCCGGCCGCGGCGGCGTTCGGCGCAACCTGGCAGGGTGGTTGTCGTGGCAGCATGGTCGCCGGAGCGTCTCGGCAATCTCAGTGGCAAGCGCATCATCGTCACCGGCGCCACCAACGGCGTCGGGCTGGGCACGACGCAGGCCCTGGTGGCCGCCGGCGCCCACGTCATCATGGCGGTCCGCAACATCGAACTGGGTGCGCAGCGGGCCCGTGAGGTCGGTGGTTCGACCGAGGTCCTCCGGCTCGACCTGGCCGATCAGTCCTCGGTGCGGGCCTTCCCGGACCTGCTGGACGGCGACGTCGACATCCTGATCAACAACGCCGGCGCGCTCACCGAGCACCGCACCGAGACCGTCGACGGCTTCGAGGGCACCATCGGCACCAACCTGCTCGGCCCGTTCGCCCTGACCAATCTGCTGTTCGAGCGGGTGCGGTCGCAGATCGTCAACGTGGGCTCCGACGCGCACAAGTCGGCCACCTTGCGGATCGATGACCCGCATCTGCGCACCCACAAGTGGACGACGATGGGTGCCTATGCGCGCTCCAAGCTGGCCGTCATGCTGTGGGGTCTGGATCTGGACCGTCGCCTGCGTGCCGCGGGCTCGCCGGTGGTCACGCAGCTGACGCATCCGGGGTGGGTGGCCTCGAACCTGTCGCACGTCTCGGATTCGCCGCTGATGTCGTTGGCGCACAAGGTCGTCAAGGTGGTCGCCGACCGGGTGGCCAACGACATCCATGCCGGGGCCGCGCCCACCCTGTACTGCATCAGCGAACCGATCCCACCGGGCAGCTACGTCGGCGTCAGTGGCCGGTTCGGTCTGACGGGTGGTCCAGTGCTGATCGGCCGGTCGGAGGTGGCCTGCGACTACGAGCTGGCCGCCCGGCTGGCCGAGTTCGCCGAGCGGGAGACGGGCACAACGCTTCCCGTATGACGTGACGCCACACCGAGATCGACGTTCCGGCGGGGTGGTCAGATCATGTCATTGCGGGTCAGCCAGCGCATCACGGGCCAGCCGATGAAGACGGGCAGCCAGCAGGTCAGCACCCGGTAGAGCAGCACCGAGGGAACCGCGATGCCGGCCGGCACGCCGAATGCCGCCAGGCCACCGATCAGCGCGGCCTCTACGGCGCCGACACCGCCGGGGGTGGGTGCGGCCGAAGCCAGGGTTCCGCCCACCATCGTCACGACGGTGACGGTGACGAACGAGACATTGCCGCCGAACGCTTCGACGCTGGCCCAGAGGGCCAGTGCGGCACCCAGAGTGGTTGCCGCACAGCCTAATACGATGAGCCCGAGCCGCTTGGGTTCGCGGGCGACCTCGACCAGATCGGCCAGCACCTCCTTGAGCTTGGGCCGTACCGAGGTGCCCAGCCAGCGGCGCAGCTTGGGCACGATCAGGAACACCCCGATGGCGCCCAGCAGCACTCCGCCGATCAGGTACAGGATCGTCGCCGACGGTACGAAGTGGGATAGGTCGGCCGACGCGCCGGCCAGCGTGGTGAACAGGATCAGCAGCAGGACGTGGACGATCACCTGCACGCTCTGCTGAAGGGCGACGGCGGTGGTGGCCCGCACCGCACCGAGGCCGCCCTTCTGCAGGAAGCGGGTGCTCAGCGCGAGGCCGCCGACCCCGGCGGGTGTGGTGGTCGCGGCAAAGGTGTTGGCGAACTGCATGATCGTCAGGTTGCGGAAACTGACCAGCCGGTCGGCGCAGGCCCGCAGCGCTGCGGCGGCGCCGGCGTAGGGCAGCATCGACCCGGGGGAACCCAGCAGGGACCACCACCAGTTCGCGGTCCGCAACTCGGTGAAGAACACCGGCACCGTGCTGATGAACGGGTACGCGACGTAGACGAGGGCCACCAGCAGGACCAGCTGGATGAACTGGCTGCGGGTGAACCTGGTGATGGTCTCGGCCTGGATCTGGTCGGCGCCGGTCTGCTTCTTGACCTCGTCGCGGGTGGCTGCCAGCACGGCGCCACCGTCCGGCAGTTCGTCCCGGATCCGTTTGGGCAGAGCCGATTTGGTCAGCCGGCGGGAGGCGCCCAGGACGGCCTCGTGGCCGAACACCTCGATTGCGGCCCGCACGGCGGGTTCGGGCCCGTACAGCCGGGAGGTGGTGGCCAGAAGTTGGGCGATGTCGGCCTGCAACTGGACGTCGGTGGCGCCGAACTCGGCGTTGCCGAACCCGCCGAAGAGAACGCTGCTGGCGTCGGCGGAACCATCGACCGTGATCGACTTCGGGCGCAGATCACCATGCGAGATGCCGTGCTCGTGCAGCACGCCCAACGCGCGCCAGGCAGCGTCGACCGGAACCCGGTCGGCGCATTCGTCGAGCGGCACGCCCCGCGGAGGTGTGTGTGCGAACATCGTCCAGCCGCGATCCAGTGACGCCACCGAGATCGTCGAACTGTTGGCCAGATCCAGATCGCCGATGGCGATCGTCATCAGGCCACGGTGCTCGACCGCGCGCCGCACGGACAGCTGCAGCGGCGCGGTTTCGCTGGCCCGCAGTCGCAGCTTGCGCCAGAACTGCCGGATGGCCCCGCCGCTGCGCTGGTTCGGTCCGAACAGGTCGACGATCGCCGTGCCGCCCGGATCGTCATCGGTCGGTACGGCCGCGGCCGACAGCGCCAGCGGACCGTGCCCGGCCGGGCGCACCACGGTCAGCGCCGACACCAAGAACCCGCGGCGGTCCAGCATCCGCACCGCGGCGTCGAGGGGGACCTCGAGAGCGGGCGTGCCGACCACCCACACGACGAGTGCGCCGACGAACCAGCCGACCGCGAGCCCCAGCAGGGCCCGGGCCGGAACGATGGCACTGACCACCAGGTGGATGGGGATGAATGCGAGCAGCAGCGTCCACCACCACCGGCGCCAGTTGGCCGGCAGCCACGGTCCGGACACGGTGAGCACGGCGGCGAGCATGGCGATCCACCGCGGGTCGTCGAGGAACTGCGAGAGCACGGTGTGCAGACGCTCGTCGAGGTCGAAGTGCCAGCGCGGCGCGGAGATGCCCGACGGGCTGATCGACAGCGACAGCACGCTGATGAACGCGGCGGCGGCGTAGGCCCAGAGCATCTTCCACTGCCGGGCGGCCAGCAGTCCGATCAGGATGGCGAACGGCAGTGCCAAGATCGCGATGCCGTAGGCCAGGTAGACCAGGTTGGACTGGGTGGGGGTCAGGACGCCGACGATCCCGGACACCGACCGTTCGAGCGACACCCAGTCATTGCGGGTGATCAGGGAGCTGGTGATCACCACCGCCAGGAGGACGGTGGCGGCACCCAGCCGCAGGATGTCACTGGTCCGGCGGGTCAGCGGCTGCAGCAGGCTGCCCGAGACGGTGACGTCCCGCCCGTCGACTCGCATGCGCCGGGAATCCTCCGGATCAGGTCGCCGGCCGTCGGCTGCGGCCGATTCGCAGATAAAGATATCCGCCCGGCGGCCCGGTTCGGTGGACCCGGCGGTCCGACCCGAGTCCGCCCGATCGCCACGCTCCTGTGCCGCCCCGGTCCGGGACGGCTTCGTCGGCCCGGTTAGGCGGCGAACTCCAGGTTCGTGACGCGCCGGGTGCGGCTGGCATCCAGACGGCGGCCGCCGATCGCGAAACAGATCAGGCTGGCCACGAAGAGCAGCGCCGAGAATGCGACGGTACCGGCCGCCAGCAGGCTGGCCTGGCTGCCCAACCCGGCCAAACCGATCGCGAAGGCGAGGATGGCGGCCACGTTGAGGAACAGGCCGACGTTGGTGAGGGCCTCGAATGCCGGTTCGTGCGGTCGCTTGGTCATGACGCGCCGCATACCCCCGGCCCTTTGGTCACAAACTCGACGCGGTTCGGCGTCGGCTCGGTCCATTCGGGGTTTGGGTCGCCGCGCGGGTGGGAATCATGAGTCGCGGCGGCACGCCACAGACTTGGTACGAGAGAGGCCCGGTCCCTGGAGAAGGGGCCGGGTCTTTCGATATCTCCCCGACGTCTGCAGGACCTCGTCGGGTAGCTTGCG
>RRZU010938537.1_pt1 | contig 10689 bp, 11 predicted proteins | sample 2165561 | NCBI WGS metagenome assembly RRZU01 (sample SAMN10456909, study PRJNA506462) | wastewater metagenome | isolation source: wastewater sludge | place: USA: Moscow, Idaho | reverse complement strand
TTTGAAAAGATTAAAAAAAAATATAAAGGAGAATTTATAATAATTGGAGATAGATACCAAGATATTGAAGTAGCTCAAGTTCATAATCTAAAATCAATTGGATGTAACTATGGATATGGAAATATTAGGGAATTGGAATCAGCAAACTTTACAATAGAAAGTATTGAAGAAATATTAAATATACTTTAATATAATAAGAGTAATAAAAAATAGGATGTAAATCATAAGATTTTATATTCTATTTTTTTTGTATAAATAACAAAATTTGTTTATTAGATTGATAATTCATTCTAATTAAAATATAATGATACTTGTATATAGTATCTTTTGAATTTTTTATTAAAAAATAAATAAATATAATATAAAATTAAAACACATGAATATTCTTTGACATATATTCACGGAAATGATATACTGTGAATATATCTTACTGAATCTTCAAGAAAGGGGGCTTTATGAGAAAGAATAAAAATTTTTCTGAAGAAGAGAAGCAGAAATTAAAAGTAAGGTTGTATGAGGTATGTGAAATATCATGGCAGGAAAGAGGATACAAAAAGACTAGTATAAACTATTTAACAACAAAGGTAGGTATTTCCACTGGAGCTTTTTATCTTTTATTTGATAATAAAGAGCAGCTATTTTCACAAACATTAAAAAATGTTCAAGAAAAATTGAAACTTGAATTGGAGGAAATTTTAGAAGCAAAGCCGAATAGAGATGGTTTTCAAGAAGCTATGAAATGGATGTATAGAGAATATGATAATAGAAGATATTTATATGATTTTAATAATCCAGATTTTCAATCTTTTATATCCAAAATACCGGTTGAAGAGATAGCGAACTTGAAGGTTGATAGTATAAATTACTCAGAATATATAATAGAAAAAGCCGATTTAAGTTTTAAAGTAGAAAAACAGTTGGCTTATGATACAATACAAGCATTGTTTTATACGGTGAGTATTCAAGACTCAATTTTAGAAAATAAAATTGAAACATTTAATTTTATCTTGGACAATATAATATGTGAAATTTTTGATTAAGAAAGGGGTATAATTTTATATTATATTAAGGTGATAAAATGGTTAATGAAACAATAAAAAAAGTAAATTCATTTAGTCAAAAAGTTGGAATTCCCAAAATGCCTTTAGTTACAAAAAGGGCAATGAAAGTTGGGACTGTAGCTAATGCAGTAGCAGGAGTATCCCTTATAACATTGGGTCTAGTATCTAAGAAGAAATGGGCAATACCATTAGGGATAACTTCAATAGTGGCCAATTCAATTATAAACTCAACATTTAATGGAGAATAAATTTATATAGATAAAAAATTGCATCTTTTGAAAGATGCAATTTTTTTATTCCTTATCTATATCTAATTTCTTTTTATTTCTGTAATCCACCATAACTTCTGAGAATATTTCTGCAGTAGTTGGAGGTGTATAAGTTATAGCATTAGCTCCAGCGTTAATTGTTTCTAAAATAGATTCATTAGTAGGTCCACCAGTTGCAATTATTGGAATTTCTGAACCAATTTTCTCTCTTATTTCTTTTACAATTCTCGAAGTATTTGCACCACCAGAGATATTTAATATTCTAGCACCTGCATCTAATTTTTCTTCATAATTATCAAATTCACTAACAACTGTAGCGATAATTGGTATATCAATTCTATTGTACATTCTACTTATGACATCTGGTGATGTTGGTGCATTTACTACGACACCATATGCACCCATTAATTCTGCTTGAAGGGCTATATCTACAGATCTTTTTCCTGTAGTTAATCCACCACCAACTCCAACAAAAACCGGGACTGATGCAACTTCAAGAATTGCTTGAGTTATTGATAATTGTGGTGTAAATGGATATACAGCAATTATTGAATTGGCATTTGAATTTTTTATTATAGCAACATCAGATGAAAATAATAGAGATTTTATTCTTTTTCCTAATATTTTAATACCACTAGCTCGATAAATAGCATCAGGCATTTCTATAATTCTACCTCTAAGCTTCGATTTAATTTCAGGTACAAATTTTTTGTCTTTATTGTCCATAAAAATCCTCCTTTACAATTTCTTATACTTCTATAATATCATATAGATATATTTCAGTAAATTGAGTTAATAGCATTACATTTTATATATAACCAAAAATAAGGAATAATAAACTTATAAAAGAATTATAGTATATAATAAATACAGAGGAAAATCTTTAAAAGGAAGGGAAATATATGAGAAGAGAATTTATAGAATTTAATAAAGATATGCCTATAAAAATTGAATTATTGGAAATAGAAAATTATCCCCTTCATTGGCATAATGCATTGGAGATAATATATGTACTTAAAGGAAGTATTGATATTGAAATAGGTACAGGGAAATATAGTATATCGGAAAGAGAGATAGAAATAGTAAATCCCAATGAAGCACATAGTTTAAAAATGAAAGAAGAAAATTTAATATTATTAATTAATATAAATCCTGATTTTTTTGAAAAATATTATGAAGGAGCAAAAGAAATATTTTACTATGTGGATTCTTCTGATAGAAAAATACAAGAAGGTGTATTGTATTATGAATTAAGAAAATATATTTCCATATTATTTTATGAAATTGTGGCAGAGTATGAAGATTCTAAAGAAATAATAGAGGAAAATTTACTTGAGTTAATGTATTTTTTATTAAATAATTTTCATTATTTATTCTATGAAGAGGAAAGTCTTCGCGATGATGATTTTAAACTGGAAAGATATCATAGAATTGTAAACTATATAAATACAAATTATATGAATAGAATAAGTTTGCAAGAAATAGCTGATCAAGAATTTTTAACTTCTCAATATTTATCTTATAAGATTAAAAATACTTTTGGATATGGATTTAATGATTTTTTAAATCTTACTAGGGTTGAAGAATCAATAAAATTATTATTAAATACAGATAAGAATATAACAGAAATATCAGATGATGTTGGTTTTTCACATGTTAGATATTATAATAAACATTTTAAATCACATTATAAAATAAGTCCAAATGAATATAGAAAAAAATATCAAGTTTCTGATGAAGAATTAGAACGCTTAACAGTATATAAATCTTATCCTCTAAGTGATGGTTTAGATTATCTAAATTCATATTTATATTCTTATGAAAGATATGATTTTGATGATAGAATAAATAAATTTAATATAGATTTTCAGAGTGAAAGTATAAAGACATTAAATTACCCTGATATAATAAATTTGGGAAGTGGAAAAGATTTATATAATTTTAAAAGTATGGATAAATTAATTGATATAATATCAAATCTAAAATTTGAATATGGCTTAATAGAGAACCTAGATGGTATAGTTTCAAAGGATTTAGAAAAAGAAATAAACTGGTATTATTTAGAAAAATTAACGGATTCAATACTTAATTTAAAGTTAAAGCCAATTTTTGTCATAGATGGTTATTATTATATTGAAAATAAATATACTGAATACTTAAGAATAAATAGAAAAGATATCGATATAGAAAATATATTATTTATAACAGAAGATATGCTATATAGTGAAAGAAAAGAATTATTTACAATAAATGATTGTAAAAATGACAAGATTTATATGATTGGTTATGTGATAGATAATAATTTAAATGATGATTTAAAAATACCAAGATTTTTAGATAAATATACTAATTCCGTAGATAAATCGGATACTTTTAATGGTGGGAAAGGAATACTTACCTATAATGGATTAAAAAAACCTTCTTACTATGGATATGAATTTTTATCACTACTAGGTGGAGATATAATATTCAAGGATGAGGGCTTAATAGTTACAAAATCTGATGATGGGTTTGAAATATTACTCTATGACTATTCAAATGGAGATAAGGAAAAGGAAAAATATATAGGGTTAAAGAAAAGATTTTCATTGAATATCTTAAATATGGAAGAAGATTATAGAATCGTTAAATATGAGATCAGTAGGGATTCTGGCTCTATATATGATAAATGGATTTATCTAGGTAAGCCAAAAATATTAAATAGAGATTATATGGAACTTATTGAAAAATCCACAGTTCCAGAAATAAAATTTTATTATGGTAAGAGAAATTCTGTATATAATATAGTAACAACTGTAAAAGATAGGGGAGCTATACTATATCTTTTTAAAAAGATATAAGGTACTTTTTAAAGATTTGTATAAATTCATAAAATATGGGAAAATTAATATTATCCAATTTAATAACAAATAGAGTGAATGAAATCGACTTTTTTCTATGATAATATCATATTGTAGAAACGGGAGGTTTTATATATGATGAATGAAAATGAAAAACTATTTTCAGAAGGGAATGTAGCTAAGGTTTTAATCAAATTTTCAATACCAGCTATACTATCTATGTTAGTTACTGAATTGTACAATATGGTTGATACTGTTTTTGTAGGTAGAGAAGTTGGAGGAAATGCAATAGGAGCTTTAGTAGTTGTTTTCCCAATTCAAAGAATTGTAGCTGCTTTAAGTATGATGTTGGCAATAGGAGCTTCAACATCTGTGTCGAGGAAAAAAAAAAAAAAAAATAGTAGAGGAATAAAAAAGACTATTGAAAATGCTATAACATTAACTATTTCAATATTGATTCCTTTTATGTTATTGGTATATTTTTTTAGGACTAATATTTTAACATTTTTGGGTGGAAGTGAAAATATTCTTCCATATGCAAATGATTATATTTCTGTTATTATTTGGGGCAGTATATTTATATGTTTGACAACAGTGATGAATTATATAATGATGTCACTAGGAAATAGAAAAATTACTATGTTTAGTACATCTATTGGAGCTATAACTAATACAATAGTTGATGCTGTATTAGTTGTAGGTTTAGGAATGGGAGTTAAAGGTGCAGCTATAGCAACATTATTATCCCAAATATTAGCATGTATGATTTCTTTTTACCAATTTAGAAAAGATGTTATTAAAAAATATGATTTTAAATTTAATTTTAAATTAGAAAAGATATTTGTGTCTACAATATTATTAGTTGGTTTTTCATCTTTTATAGTAGAGGCAGAAGATGGAATATTATTAGCTTTTTTAAATAATTTATTGATAAACAATGTTGGAGATGAAGGTGTTGTAATATTAGGTATTATTTCAAAAATATCTATGTTTATGTTTATAACAATACTAGGGATGAGTTCAGCTATGCAACCTATAGCAGCTTACAATTTAGGAGCAAAAAATTACGAAAGACTTAAAAAAGTAGTTAAGGAAACAGTAGTGTTTGCATTTGTAACATCATTGATATTATGGGGATTCTTGATGTACTTTGCTCCACAGGTAATATCCATATTTGTAGATGATATAAATATAATAAATAAATCTGTATCTGCATTTAGAACTATGGTGTCAGTTTTTCCAATAATAAGTGTTTATTATGTTACAATTTATTATTATCAAGCAATTAATAAGGCAAAAGCATCTTTTGTTATATCAATACTAAGACAGATAATAATTATGTTACCAGTTTCAATTATAATGGTAAAAGTATTTAATCTTGGTGCATATGGTGTTTGGTTATCTTATCCAATATCAGATTTTTTAGCGGGAGTTATATCCATGTTTTTAATTCATAAAGGTATAAAGGAAATAGATGAGACTGAAAAGAAAGATTTAAATGTAAAATTAAAACTATCAAATATATAATTGAATATTCATAAAGCAATGGTATAAGAATTATAAATACCATTGCTTTTTTTATTATATAATCTTGCAATAATAGAATGTTAGAGTTATAGTAATTATAGGACATTAATCAAACTGGGGGGATTTACTTGAAGAAAACATTTAATATTAGAACCTTAATTTATTATGCATTATTAATAGCCTTAACTACTATAATGACATTGATCAGTTGGCCAGTACCAGCAACAAATGGATACATAAACTTAGGGGATATGGTTGTATTTGTAGCGGCACTTATGTTAGGTAAGACAGGTGGATTTGTTGTGGGTTCCATAGGTTCATCCTTAGCAGATATATTATTAGGCTATACGCATTATGCACCTATTACCTTTGTTGTAAAAGGTTTAGAAGGATTATTGACTGGATTTTTAGTAGAGAAAAATGTAAAACCTGCTATAGCAACAACTATAGGTGGAATATTTATGGCTTGTGGCTATTTAGTTGCGGAATTATATTTATATGGAAAAGCAGCATTTGTATCATTCCCAGGCAATATAGGGCAAGGTTTGGTAGGAAGTATTATAGCAATATTAGTTTATAAGAGAATTAAAAATGTAAATATTTCTAATCTTTAAAACAAAAAACAGCCAAATAGGCTGTTTTTTATTTATGCTTATTATTCTTTATCTTGATTTTTTATTTCATCTAAATAACTATATACAGTTACTTTAGAGATGTTTAGCTTTTCTGCTACTTTGTCTATTGCACCTTTTACTAAAAAGATATCTTTTTCGTTCATAAATTTAATAATGTCGATTTTTTCTTTTCTATTTAGATTATTAATATCTGTATTTTCTATAATTTTATTGATTAATTCATATGTAATATCCATAACATTCTTAAGGGGTTTTTCTTCTCTAATTGTTTCACGGACATAAATAAAATCATTTAAATTAGATATATGATTTGTAAAATCAGTAATATCAAAATTTACGCATAATGCTCCAATAACAGTATCATTATTATCTCTTATAAGTGCAGTAGATGATTTTATAATTTTTCCTTCAACTCCATGGTTTGCATAGTTTGTTACATAATCATTATTAAAATTCTTAGATAAAAGTACATCGCTAATCATATGATTAAAGCTTTGACCAACCTCTCTGCCAGTAACATTATTATTTACAGTATATACAACAGAATAGGCAGGATCAGTTAAATCATGTAATACTACTTCACAATTATTACCAAAAGTTTCAGCAATTAAATGAGCTGTTGGTATGTAGTTTTCTAATTCTTTTTTTATTTTCAAAAAATTCACCTCCAAAAATTGTAATGACAAGAAAAAATTCTAATATTGTAATATATAGATAATATTATTATATAAAAACAATAAATACAATTATAAAACCAGTAAATTATAGAAAATATTATTAAAAAAGATATAAAAAATTTTAAAAACAACATATATATATAATAAATTATACAAAATAGTATAAAATATCTGAATATTATGATATAATTCCTGTAATATATAAAATATTATACAAAAAACATAAAATATTACATTAGTATAATCATATATAGTGTAGATAATTAATAATGAAATATTTAGGAGTGTGATAATAATGGAATTTAAATGCAATAGTTGTGGAGAAACTTATGATGAATCCAGTTTAAAATGGCAATGTAATTGTGGTGGAAGTTTAAATTGCGAATTTATGCCTGTGTTTACTAAGGAGGATATTGTAAAAGAACGAAATAGTATGTGGAGATATGAAGGGATATATCCATTGACTTATGACGATATAAAAGTATCTTTTAATGAAGGTTTTACACCATTAGTAAAAATTAAATCAGAATACTGTAATATTTGTATCAAGATGGATCAGCTAATGCCAACTGGTTCATTTAAAGATAGAGGAACGGTAATGGTTATTAACTATTTAAAAAAATATGGTATTAAAAAAATAACAGAAGATTCTTCAGGAAATGCAGGTGCATCTGTAGCAGGATATTGTGCATTGGGAAATATACCGTGTGAAATATATGTACCTAAAGGAAATTCTGCAGGGAAACTAGTACAGATTAAAGCATATGGAGCAGATATATATGAAGTTGAAGGAACTCGTGATGAAGTCGCATTAGCGGCACAAGAAAAAGGAGAGTTTTATGCAGGACATAATTGGCATCCGATGTTTATTCAAGGAACAAAATCATTAGCTTATGAGTTATGGGAGCAAAGTGGATTTACTGTACCTGATAATATTGTTTCAGTAGCTGGAAATGGAAGTACTATTTTAGGAATTTACTATGGTTTTAAGGAATTATTAAATAACAAACAAGTAGACCATATGCCAAGAATTTTTGCTATTCAGGCAGAAAACTGTAATCCAATTTATAGAAAATATATGGGGCTAGAGAAAATTGAAAAATGTAAAAAGACAATAGCGGAAGGGATAGCCTTGGCCAAGCCAAATAAAGTAGATCAAGTTATAAATGCAATTGTAGAAACTCATGGCAAAATAATATCTGTAACTGAAGAAGAGATTAAGCTAGGATTTAAAGAATTATCTAAGAAAGGAATTTATACAGAGCCAACATCATCCACTGCATATGCTGGTATTAAAAAATTAAATGAAAATGGAATATTAAAAAAAGATGATGATGTAATAATGATCGTATCGGGGAATGGATTAAAGGCAGGAAATTTGATTCAAGAAATATTAAATGAAGATTAATAACTAATTTTAAAAGTTTGTTTATAAAAAACACACATAATAGGAGGAATAAAATGAAGTATATACAAACTGATAATGCACTAAAGGTAAATGGACACTATGCACAAGCTGTTGAACACAATGGTTTATTATTTTTATCTGGGATACTGCCTTTTAATAGTGAAACTGGATTATATGTAGAGGGAACTGTAGAAGAACAGATGGAGGAGGTGTTAAATAATCTAAAGTGTATTTTAGAAGCGGGAGATAGTTCGTTAGATAAGGTTTTAAAGACAACTTTATATATTTCAGATATAAATAATTGGACCAAAATAAACCATATTTATAGTGAGTATTTTGGAGAACATACTCCAGCAAGAAGTATTATAAATATAGATACTTTACATTTTGGAGCATATATAGAAATGGAAGTAATAGCATATACATAAAATATAATTAGAGTAAATTTTATGAATTTAAATTATTAAAGAAGGGAATAATAAAAATGAATTATGAAATGATATCTTCATTAGTTGAAGAATACAAAGACGAAATAATTGAAATGCGTAGGGATTTTCATAAATATCCTGAAGTAGCATGGACAGAATTCACTTCTTTTTAATGACTAATTTTATTGATTAATTTAATTAATAAATAAAATTAGCTATTATATTAAGATTTTTATAATATAAATAATATCCAAAAAAGTAAATTGTGTAGAAATCTAATAATATATAAGTTATTTTAATAGATATATAAAAAAATCTAATAACAAAACATTTAATTTTCAATATTATTATTTTGTAATATTGTTATTAAATCTAATAAATAAAATAAATTATAGAAAATACACATATAAAAGCAAAATGGCATATAAAAAAGTATACAAAATAATATAAAGAGTCAGAATATTGTGTTATAATTACAATTATATATAAATATTTATATATAAAACAAATATTATATAAAATCTTTTAGAAAATAACTATAGTCAAGGAGGTAAAAAATGAATGAGAGAATTAAAGAGTTAAAAAATATTATATGTGAGGAGATTGATAACCAAAGAGATGAATTTATTAATATATCAACTTATATATGGGAAAATCCAGAGATTGGATATGAAGAGTATAAAGCAGTAGAAATCCTTACTAAAAAACTAGAAGAAGAAGGCTTCACAATTGAAAAGAATGTAGCAAATATGGATACTGCTTTTGTTGCTATTAAAGATAGTGGGAAAGAAGGTCCAAGAATTGGTATAGTTTCAGAATATGATGCATTGCCAGAAATAGACCATGCTTGTGGACACAATCTGTTTTCAGTAGCATCTATTGGAGCAGCAATTGGTTTATCAAAAACAATTAATGAAATTGGGGGTTCTATAAAAGTCTTAGGAAGTCCAGCCGAAGAGGGTACAGTACCAAATGCAGGTGGTAAAATATTTATGGTAGAAGAAGGACTTTTTGATGATGTTGATATTGCAATGATTTGTCATGCAGAAGGCAGGACTATTATTGAAAGGCAATTAGTAGCATCGGGAGTAGTAAGAGCAATATTTACAGGAAAGGCAGCTCATGCAGGTGGTTCACCTGAAATGGGGATAAATGCATTAAGTGCTGCAATATCTACAATTAATAATATAAACCTTATGAGACAACATTTTGTAAATAATGTTGTAGTAAATCCAATAATAACTGAAGGTGGAATAGGAATGAATACTATTCCAGATAGAGCAGTAGTAGAAATGAGTGTAAGAGCAGAAACTAGAGAAACATTAAAACATATTATAGAAATTATAAACAATTGTATTAAGGGTGGAGCTATTGCGACAGGATGTACTTATGAATTAGATCATCCAAAGGAAACTTACGAAAACTTAATATCTAACCATAATCTAGCATTAGCTTTTAAAGAAAATCTAGACTTAATGGATATTCCATCAATACCAAGTGAAAGAACAAATTATGGTTGGGATATAGGAAATGTAAGTCATGTTTGTCCAACAATAGCGCCTTATATAAAAATAGGTGATGAATCATTAGTAGGTCATACAGATGAATTTAGAGAAGCGAGTAGATCGAAAAGTGGATTTGATGGAATGATAGTTGCAGCTAAAGCAATGGCATTAACTTCACTAGATTTTATAGTAGATAATGAACTTAGAGAAAGAGTAATAAGTGAATTTAATAAAGACAAATAAGGGGTGAATGAAATGAAATCAAAAGAGAAGAAAAATGGTGGACTTTTAGGTTTTATTGAGAGAGCAGGTAATAAACTACCTCATCCAATATATATA
>RRZU011016771.1_pt1 | contig 10691 bp, 9 predicted proteins | sample 2165561 | NCBI WGS metagenome assembly RRZU01 (sample SAMN10456909, study PRJNA506462) | wastewater metagenome | isolation source: wastewater sludge | place: USA: Moscow, Idaho | reverse complement strand
TTCCCAATCCGGGATCGCGGCGTCAACCGATTAAACAATCTACGCTGGGGTACACCGAAAGAGAACTATGAGGACCGGAAGGCACACGGAACACACCAGACAAGTGAGAAGTGTCCCAAAACAATCCTCACCCGTGAATCGGTTGCAGAGATCAGAATCAAATACCGCAAGCACAGCCGTCAATGCGGCTCTGTTGCGCTGGGACGGATCTACAAGGTATCCGCCAGTGCGATCACTGACGTTGTTTCCGGGAAGACTTGGCGATCTTAGATGGTTTTTTGTAACGTCCTTTTTTGTAATGTGCCGTGATTGAATCAGCGATCTCGCCACGCTCTTTGATTGCTTGCTTTGGTGTAATTATGCCAGCTTTGATCAGTTGGCCAACCTCTCTATTAAGCAGGTCCTCGCCGATCGGCACGCTCTTCTTCGGGGCCTGCGGCTCGGCCTTCACACCCAGTTCCTCGCACTCCCCACCCATCTCTTGAACACGCTTCTTGACCTCATCGCGGCTGCTGACCCACGCCCGCGGATCGCCGGGGAACCGTGCCAGACCGTGCTGGTAGATCTTCCCGTTGATCGACACGCCGGCTTCCCGCGCGGGGGCGAGGTACTGCTCGCGGGCCCGGGGATCTCCGCCGGCGAACTGCTCCGCCCCGTACTTTGCACCGGCGAGGAACGTCGAGTTGGTCTTCAGGTTCGGCAGCGTCGGCACCCGATGGAGCCTCGGCTTCTTGCACTCCGGGCACTTCGACAGCGGCTCCGAGGACATGCTCTGGAACTCTTCGAAGGCATGCTCGCAGCCTTCGCAGGCGTAAACGTAGATCGGCATCGCTCGTCCCTGTTAGTCGTCGCACGAATGCGCGACAAGAGTATTTCCGACAATTTCCTTTCTGCCGCGCGACAGGAAGGTAACCGCTTGAATGTCACGCCGCCTTGGCTTTGGACTTCGCCTGATCCTCGGCGATCTCTTTCTCCGCTTCCCGGTCGGCCGTGCGGTTCGGGTCTTCCTGGATCGGAACCTGCGGCGGAAGCTGCAGCATGTACCGCTCGGGGTTCGGGATGGCATTCGCCTCGCACCAGTCTTTGAGCAGGGCGTTGAACGGCTCCATCATGCCGGCCTGTGCCGCCTGGAAGAGCATCGGGATCAGGTTGATCATCGCCTGATCGATGGCCGAGGCAAGTGCCGACTTGTTCGGCTTCTTGGCCGAGTCGCTCTCGCAGCGGATCTGCAGGTCCAGCACTCGCTGGACGGGCTGGCCCATGACCAGTTGCTCCCACGCGAAGGCGCCCACGATGCCGAGCAGGCTCTGGACGTCCTCGGTGCGGTAGTGCCAGCGCGAGCACCAGACTTCGTTACGCGAGGCGGCGCTCATGGACTCTTCCACCTTCTGCGCCATGTCGTCCGGGCGCACGTTGACCTGATCGTACTTGCGGTCGGCTTCGGCCGCGGAACGCATCTGCCGGGCACTCTGGCCGTACATCAGTTCGTTCAGGCCGACGCGCTGGTCGAAGGCATCGCTGATCGCCTGCATCACCTTCCAGATGTCGGGGTTCCACTGATCGTGCTGGAACATCTCGACGAACTCTTTGATGCTCTTCCCTTCCATGCCCTGGACCTTGATCACCGACAGGTCCAGTCCGTGCTTGATCGCCTCCTCCACCTCCTCGGAGATCTGATCGCTGCAGAAGATGAGATCCCGACTGGTGACACCGATCTTGCTGGCGATCTTCGCAAAGGCCCAGTTCAGGAACTTCAGCTCGCCCATCGCCGGCGTGAGGTGGCTCATCGGCCACGGGTCGCGGGGAACGGTGTGGTAGTAGGTCAGGTTGCACGGCCACGCGCCGTCGATCCAGAACGGCGTCGGCCACTGGACTGCCCGCTTCGCGTCGAGCCACGCTTCCTCGTTGTCATCGCGGAACATCCACGGCGGAAGATTCAGAGGCCACGGGTGACCGGGCACCAGCACCAGATAGGTGAAGTCGCCCAGCAGCTCGTACGCCTCCTTGTACGGCTGCGGGACGTTGCGGAGGTGCTCGAGCCGGCCCATGCCCATCTTCGACCACACCTCCCACACCTCCACCATGTCCGGCTGGACGGTGCCGTCGTAGCTCGTCTGCTGGTTGGTCACCAGCCCGTTGACGTGGAACTGCAGCCCCGAATTGATGAAGCCCTGCGGTACGTGCCACTTGCGTTCGATCTCGTGCTTCGACATGAATGTCCGGCGGGCACACCACCGGAAGTTCATCGGGCTCGTGGCATCCGGGTCCATGAGGAAGTCGTCGATCGACCCCCAGAAGTTCGAGCAGGTTCTGTTCCCCGTCGAAGGCGCCGTCTTGTAATCCGTCCACAGAACCCCGCAGCCTTTGATGAGAGACTCATCCACCATCTGCCGGGCGTGGTCCTTCAGGTTCATCTTGTCCGGGGTGACGTTCAGCAACGCTTCGTACAGCGCCGCCAGCGCCTTGTCGGTGGCCTGCTCCTGCATGGCCATCTGCATGACCTGCTGAACGAGCATGTATGATTGCTCGTCCTGCACGAACAGGTTCGGGTCGATCGCCGGCACCGGCCTGGTGGTGCATCGCCGCGTCGGGTTGCGCTGGTACATCGACGGCGCAAAGATCTGCTGGAACTCGGCAACCTTGTTGTAGGTCACCACTATTTCGACATCCGGGTTCGGCATCCGGAAGAACTTGTCGTTGCGAATCTGGTTGAAGTAGAAGTCGTACGGTCCCGAGAAGAACCGCACCCCCTCTGCCGCCTCGGGGGTGAACCGCTTGTCTTTGACAGCCTGGGCCCGCTTGAGCATATCGAGCCACGCCGCCGTGGCTCGAGTGAAGGGTCCGTCAGTCGTCATGGCTCACCAGAGCGAGGTTTCGCAGGAACGTCTTGGTCGGTTCCCACGCCCCGACCTCTTTCCGCTGAGGTACAGGATAGTCGGGATCGTCGATGTGGCGAACGCCGTTCTCCACCTTCAGCACGTTCCTGCCGTCTCTGGCGAACACCGTCAGATCGAGAGACCGGGACGGTTCATGCACCATGGTGACCAACGCCGGGCAGGCGTAATCCACTCGCGTGCCTGTGATCCAGTACAGAACCCAGTCGCCGACGTCGATGGCATGGAAGTGCCGCTCACTTTCATTGGGATTTTGCTTTGGCCTTGGCTTTTCCTTTTCCTGCACGTTTGGGCTTGGCGTTTCCGCTTTTGGCGGGCGTCCCGGCTTCCGCTTCAGTGGCTCCAGCGTGGCTGTCGACGGCTGGGGAAAATCGTCTTCGGGCATCGGCTATCTCCCGCGACTCACGACCGAGGATCATGTCGAAGCCCTGAGTCGCCTGGCCTTCGTCCTCGCACTGCACAACGAACCAGAGGAATCGGGCGATCGCCGTCCAAGCGATCTTCTCCTCGGCTGTCGTCTCCGGCACGTCCTGCCGGATGGTCTCGAAATACAGGGTGCGCAGATGAGCGCCGTAATCCTGCGGCGTCGTCTCGATTCGTTCGGTGCCGCTCTGGTAGTCCAGCGCGACGGCGTCATTGACGATTGCCGCGAACCCCTCGTCCTCCTCGTACTCGTACGGGGCGTCAGGGTTCTTCAGCTTGTGGTAAAGCTCGTGGGCTTTGACCTCCAGCCAGCGACGGGTGACGTTGTTCTCCAAGGCGTGGGTCGGCGTTGCGATCATGCGATACTCCCGGCGGGACCGAAGTTGAGTTGGCGGCCGGGCGGGCTGTGTCGGACTTTCGCAAGCGCTGCCATCCGGTCGAGTTGATCCAGCATCGGATTGTTGCGCTTGTAGGGGGTCGGCACGAACTTGGGTTTCATTCCGCACAGATACCTGAAGCAATTGCCCGCAATTAGAGGAACGCCCTCACGCCGCGTAATAAGTGTGCCGTTCGGCACCGACACACAATACACAGTTCCAGTGTAGTGAACCTTTTTGAAGTTCGGACGGTGTTTGCTGTCTCGCAGCCCTGCGGATTGTTCTTGTCGCTCAATCACATTCCATGTGTCATGCTTGCAGAGGCCGCTGCGTCCTTTGATATTCCACGGCGATCCAGCACGACCCTTCAGGCTGATCCTGCCGGATCTTCCGACCTTGAAGAGCAATTCCTGTGTGTCGTCAGCGAGCCTCTGAGACGATGTAACAAGAACGCGAGAACGCCCGTTTGCCCAGCCGTCTCCGAGCATCAATCCGTCGAGGAACCGCTCGATGATACTTGGCGTAGCCGCCTTGATCCAGTCTGGCACCTTCTTGGAATGACAGTAATCACCGCACTCTGCGACTCGCTGCCAGAGCGACAGAGACGATGCGCGGTACATGGTGTCTTGGTAACTCCTGAACGGAACGTGGATCTTCTGGAGCAACTCCTCTAGAAGCAATCGCCCGCCGGGCTTCGCTTGCGCAACGGTCACTTCATAGCCACGTCCCGGAATCTGCGGCGTCAGGCTGCGGCATCCTTCAGCGGTGTACCACCCGAGGAACTCTGCGAAGTCTCCTGCGTCAATGGCTGGATATTGTTTGGCGTTTGGTGAATGGAGGATAATGCTCTTGGGATTTTCTCCCTTCCACCCGCACGCCAGCTTCAGACTGTCGCCGACGTGCAACTCTTGCGCTTGCTTAACAATGGGATGTGATCCGCGTCTTGGATAAACGATCATGCGGTGATCCGGAGTGACCATCGCGTTGAGCTTCCGGCCGCTGAAACGGATCATGTCGCCGTGGTGCGGATTAACGATGTAATCCGTCGGATGCTGGTATTCGAGAAGATCTGTTTGGAGATTGACAGTCGCCACCTTCTCGGCTCGGTCAAGATCTGCAAACCTTTTCCACCCTTGATCGGTCAGAACCTCCGTCTTTTCATCGAAGCACGCCATCAGGTGAACCCGTCCGCGGTCTTCGGGCTCGTCGGTCGCAAGCCCGGTCTTCGGTTCAACTTTATACTTCCAGCGTTGGATCTCCCACTCGAAATTCGGCAGACGGCATTCCCGGAACCCCCGCGGGTTCTGCTTGCACATGATCCGGATGCGAGGATCTCCGCTGAATCTGTCCCGCTCCAGATAAGACCGACAGTTGCCGATCCCGCCCTTGAGATCGGCATTCCCGATCGTGAACCCACTGCCCGTCCGGCGGCTCTTCAGGCCCAGTGCCGCCAGTGCATCGCGGTACTGCTCGTACACCGTGAGGCCCGAGCCGATGTCGGTCAGCCGGGCGCCGTGCATGTCGATCGCCCACTCCTCGATGTCCCTGCCGGCACAGGCCACCTTCATCATCGCCGCGAACTTTGCCGCGTTGCACTTCCGGATGTACAGCTCGTCGTACAGGACGATCTCGTACTTGCTCTCCGCGTCGACCATGGCGGCGGGATCGGGAACGGCTCCGAAGAGCACCGCGGTGATCTGGTGGCCCGGGTCGATCGCCGCGAAGTGCGTCCACTGCGGCGGCACCTGGAAGTAATCGATGCCGTGCAGGCCGCGGTTGTACTCCGGGAAGATCACCCGTCCGCTCGAGGCGAAGTTCCCGCGCTGCTTGATCTCAATCTCCTGCTCGGAGAGACCGGCGCCCATCGCCTCGATCGCCTTGGTGCTGATGTGCTTGTTATCCAGCAGCGAGATGAAGTGCTCCTCCACCGTACGCTCACGCTCCGGAAGCATGGACTGCTGCTCGGCCTCGGAGATCAGTTCGTAGAACTGGTCGGTGCCGACTTCCGGAGTGGCGCTCCAGATGATGCACCCGTCGCGGTCGATGACGCGGGAGTTCATTTCCGCGTACCATTCTGACCGCGGGATTTCCTCGTCCAGCAACGCCCCGTCGATCGCCATGCCCTGCGGCGGCTCGCCTTTGCCGGAGAAGAAGCCGAGCTCCCAGCCCGTCTTGAGCTTGACCAGCGTCGGGATCTGGGCCTTCTTGTCTTCCCACACCACCTCCGAAATGAATCGCTTCGGGATCAGCGGCGCCGCCGGCCTGGCATCCTTGGACCGCGCCTTATCTGCCGGATCCCACGGACGGAACGCCCGCATGAGCCCAGTCGACTTGTCGCGGATGATCTTGAACGCGCCGGGCTTGAAGAGCTTCGGATAGAGAGTGTCGCGGTGGTGCAGCCAGTCCTTGCCGACCAAGTACCAAATCCCGGTGTCCGGATACTTCTTGAAGGGGTCTTGGCGTGTGACTGCTCTTGCCACCTCCACGCACGCGCTGAGGGTCTTGCCGCCGCGGTTCCCCCCGCGGATACATCGCGTTCGCACCCGGCTGCGGTGGAACTTCTCCTGGGCCTCGAGCGGCTCGTAGAGCTTGAGGGATTCGGTTCGCCGGCCGACGAGCTCGGTGATGACGTAGGCGAGTTGCTGGATGGCCTTCTGACGGACGGTGCTCTTGTCCTTCTCGGCCAGGTCCGAGAGATCGATCGATCCTCGCTTAACTGGCGGGGGCAGGCCAGTCTTCCTCTTCTCCTTCGGGCTCGGCAGCGTCTTCTTCAGCTCCTCCCGTTCCTTCCTCACCTTCTCCCGGATCTTCTTGGCCTTCTGACGCTGGGACTTTGCTTTCTTGCTCTGCCCCTTCGGCAGGTCGATCGGAGGTATGCTGCTCGGGGTCTCCATCGAGTTGTCCCACAGTCTCGTTGAGGGTTCGGAACAGCGCCTGCAGGTCCTGATCTTCCATCTCGTCCAGCGCCGCCGGATCGAAGACTTCTTCGTCCTGCTTCAGGCACTGAACGATCAGCGCCATGATACGCTGACGCGCGAGGCTTCCACCATCCGCAAGGTTGTACTCATCCCAGAGGTGCTTTGCAAACTGCTGAGGCCCGCCGGCGAGCTTGATGAAGTTCGCCGCCACTTCCGAGAGCTTCGGCTTCGGCGCCCGCTCGAGCTCTTTCTTCAGGGCGTCACGGTACGTGGTGCCCTTGAGTTTCCCGACTTTTGGCATGACGCTCACTCTATACGAAAACACCCCGCCGCGAGGCGGGGTGCCAACCGATTGCCGGCGGACGCAGGTTAGGATCACCTCCCCTTAACGCCGGGCGGTTGGATCCAGCAGCCCTGCTGGCTCAGTCGTCGTTCGCGTCGACCGCGGTAGCCAGAGCGTCCACGCTGGTCTTGAACTCGCCGAGCACCGCGCTGACGGCTTCGCCGACCTGCGCTGCGGTGGCTCCGCCGGCGAGGGCGGCTTCCACGGCGGCTTGGACCTTGGCGCTGAAGCCGTTGATGAGGGCGGTTGCGCTGGCGGCAACGCCCTTCGCACGGGCCACTTCGTCGATCAGAGGTTGAAGCGGATTCATCGAGATCACTCCTACGCTGCGAAGAGTTGAAACGCCGTTGGCCTGCAGCGCAGCGGCCAGAGCGTCGGTCGATTCACGCAGTTTCGCCGCGAGATTCTGGATCTCATACGGCGACGGCGTTCGTTTGTTGAGCAGCTCCCAAGTGGCGAAGGACATGCCCTCGAGGTAGCTCAGTTGGTCTTGGATGACACGGAATCGCCGGCGGTTCGGGAACACAAGGCTCCAGAGTCCGCAGGCGATGTGCCACAGGTCTTCGAGAATGCAGCGGAGCATGGGTTACGCCAGAACGGTGAGGTCGCTGAGATCCAGACCACGCTCCACGCCGTCCGGAATGAACTCCGGCAGCGCCTTGATCTCCGGGAACTGGCCCTTCAACCAAGTCTGGTATGCCTTGAGAATCGTGATGGCGAGCGCACAGAACGGTGCGGCCGGCGGATAGACCGAAACGATCGACAGTGCCGTGATCGCCCAGCCGATGGCGTTGATCCGCTTCTCGGCCTGCTCCGGCGTCAGGCTCATCGTTTCCGGGTCGCCATTGACCGCACGCAGAACCTCCGGGCATTGGCGCTCGATGATCCGGCGGATGCCTGGACGGTCGAACGCCTCGCGGAGTGGAGCTTTGTTGTCGCGGACCCATCCCTGCATCTGCAGGCGGGTGGCGGTAAAGACGTCCACGCGGGCCGACATTTCCGGGCCACGCATCGTCCCCCATTTGCGGACGGCATTCAGGAGCAGGATTTCCTCGACCTTGCACGCGGGCGGGATGATGGTTTCCCAGTTGAACGGCCGCGGCGTCATTGCCACGCCGAGATTTCGCACCGCTTCACCCTCTGTGATGAAGCCTTCGATGACGAGGATGTCGCCGGCGTCCACGACCGCGGGGCCGTACATGCCGTTCGGCACGAGCTCGATGATGTCGAGGACTTCAGAGACGATTCCACTTCGGAGGAACTTGAGGATCTCCCGACCGTTGCTGATCCGGTCGATGATCCCTTCAGTCGTGGGAGGTACGATCTGATGGGCGTTGAGCATTTGCATAAAGGCCTCGGGTTAAGAAAGGTCTCGGCGGCTGGTTAGCGGTAGCCCTTCTTGCGTCGGCGCTGCCGCATGAGTTTGATCTTGTGGACCACATCCGATCGCGTGGTCCGTCGTGCTCGTGTACGTGGGCAGAAGCACGATCCGATGAAAGTGTTCTCCCACCCGGGGATCACCTTCATGGCAGTCTAACGCCTCCAGGGCGTCAGGGCGTAACCCACCGTCTTCACCGGATGGCGGACGATGGCCAGAGGAACCTTGACCACGCGGGCCACCATGGAGCGGGTGCCGTGGAAGACCGTCCGAACCGGAGCAGCGCGGAACGCCACCGGAGCGCCGACACTCGTCCCGGCCATCGGCAGCGGGAACGTCGCCGGCACCGCCTTGGGCGGATTGACGAAGCCCTCGTTGCGGAAGAGCATGGCGCGGCCGGCGTCCGACATCGCCTTCTCGAGCTTATCCACGCGCTGCTCGAGCGGAGCCTGAGCCATCACAAAGGCCAGAGCGAACGTCATCATCGTCTTCTCCTGTGAGCCGGACCCGGCTCGGGTTATCGGGACGGTCAAGGTCGCCCCGGTGGGCATGGTTTAATGAGTCCAGGTAAGTCGGCAAGCGGGGCAGGCGTGCGTGTGACCCGGGACGTTGGGAATCCCGGAGCTAACTTTCTTTTGCTCGCGTCCGCAATTTGGGCAGTTGTGCCCGGCGTGATAGTCGCCGGATCGAAAGGTCTTCGCAGCGACCACCACGCGCTGCGGAAGAATCACTGGCTGAGGTCCACGGCTCGGGTAAATCACCGCCGGCGGCTCGCCGGCAGTGAACAGCAGAAGGGTGAGCAGAGCGTTCATGCCGATCAGTCTATCAGGCCGCCATCACCGCGATAGGGGCAACCGCATTGTCCGGTCGGGCCCGCGTGTCCTTGAGCCGGTAGAAGCCCCGATCGCCGTAGGTGTCGTCCCACGAGTTGCGGTCCCAGGTGCCGTAGCGCGACGGGTCTTTCGGGTCTTTGTTCGGGTAGGCATCCCACACGCCGACACCGTAGACCGAGTGACCCCACCAGTTGTGATCCTTCGACACCGGCACGCGGTTGATGAGCAGGCTGAGGACCTGGTGCCAACTGAGATCCCGATCGTACACCGGACTCTCGAGCTCCATCCAGCCATCGGTGACCTTGAACTTCTCCGCCTCCGTCCAGTACGGATCATTCGGCTGACGCATCTTCTGCTCGAAGTTCGGCCACAGACTCTCCGGGCCCACGCCACGCCTGATGAGCATGTCCATCGCCAGAGCGCCCCATCCGCCCTCGTCGGCGCCCTGCTTCAGCGTGTACGCATTCCCGAACGCGCTGAGCCGGACGTACGGCATCTTGAACCGGGCACGCAAAGCCTCGACGCATCCCACGGCACCGTACATCCAGCAGTATCCCCACCGGGGAAACCGCGAGTTGAAGTACCGCGGATCGTTCTGGTTGAGTGAAGGAATCGGCTGGCCGAAGTTTCCGGTGAGCAGCATGTGCCGCAGGCTCGTCTGCTTCTCCTCCTGCTCGCGGATGCGATCCGGAAGCTCCTCGAGAGGAACCAGCGGGATGTTCGCCACCGGTGCGAACGCTCCCATCGGAAAGGACTTCAGATCCCGCGGAACCAGTCCACGCGGCATCGTACCGTCAAGCGTGCTGGGGTCGATCCACGTGTCGTCGCCCATGATGATGTCGGCCATGGTTACCTCTTGTACTTGTTGAGGAGTTCGATGAAAGCGTCCTCACCGATTGGCAGCGGTTGCTCCGTCCCGGTGACCCCGTTGGAAATGATAACCCACCAGTCGCCTTGGCTCGGCCGCTTCATCGCGTCCTGCCACTTCTGCGGGGCTTTGCTCATGTCGACGTCCGCCGGCCAGACCCTCCGCTCCGGCTCTCCCGTCGGGCCCTTCGCGACGTTGGCGTTCATCCATGCCGTCACCTTGGGACCGTAGATCGTCGTGAAGACGTTCTCCGGCATGTTGATCTTGTTGTTGAATTTGATCAACACCTGATACCCGTCGCCGGCGATCGGTGCCGGCTTCTGATCCGGAACGGGATCGACCTTCGGATCGACCTTCGGAGGAGGGATCGGCTTCGTGCCGTCGTCCACCTCGGCGAGCTGCCGGAGGATGTCCTTCTCCGTGGCGATCTTCTCCGGCATCGCCAGGATCTCGCACGGACCTGTCTTCTTCGGCTTTAGCCAGTAGACGAACGGACCTTTGAACTCCTTCTCGGCGATGACGCTCGGATCGTCCGAGAACTTCGTCACCACCGTCAGCGGACCCTTCTTCTCCAACGCTTCAAAGTAACCCGGCGGGCTCGAGGTGACGACCAGCTTGTGCGGGCTGTCGATGTAGTACCGGATCTCGTTGGTGATG
>RRZU012475349.1_pt1 | contig 10692 bp, 9 predicted proteins | sample 2165561 | NCBI WGS metagenome assembly RRZU01 (sample SAMN10456909, study PRJNA506462) | wastewater metagenome | isolation source: wastewater sludge | place: USA: Moscow, Idaho | reverse complement strand
TGATTCGATATTTTTTGATATAGTCGGCACTTTTGCATAACCTTTATCGCACTATTACGTTATGATGCAGCGAACTTTGGTGCATTTCAACCATGCAAGAATATTATTAAAATTTATATTTAAGTTATTCACATTATGCAAAAACTGATCATCCAAGGCGGTGTACCACTGCACGGCGAAATCACCATTTCGGGGGCAAAGAATGCTGCGCTGCCCGTCTTATGTGCCGCACTTCTGACCGAGGAATCTTTAAAAATAAAAAATGTGCCGGCGCTCCAGGATATTATCACCATGCTCTCACTGCTCAAACAAATGGGAACAAATGTTTCTGCGCCGCATGCTTCGGAAATAACGTTATCAGCAGCCACATTGACTCATCTTGTCGCCCCTTATGAAATGGTTAAAACCATGCGCGCAGCTATCCTGATACTAGGACCTTTGCTCGCCCGCGCAGGAGAAGCCAATATTTCACTACCCGGTGGTTGTGCGATCGGTCTACGACCCGTCGATCAGCATATCAAAGGCCTGCAAATGATGGGTGCCGAAATCCATATCAAACACGGCTATATTCATGCTGTGGCGAAGAAACTACATGGCGCTCGCATTGTACTTGACATCATTACCGTCACCGGAACAGAAAATCTGATGATGGCCGCAACTTTGGCGGAAGGCACAACGATACTTGAAAATGCTGCCCGCGAGCCGGAAGTGGTCGACCTGGCCAATTGCCTCATTGCTATGGGTGCAAAAATTCATGGTGCGGGCACCGATATCATTACCATTGAAGGCGTGCCATCATTACATGGCGCTGAACACACGGTCATGCCTGATCGAATAGAAACGGGAACTTTCTTGGTCGCGGCGACAGCCGCCGGCGGTGAAATTCTTTTAAAAGAAACAGATAGCCATTTGCTCGATGCGGTTCTGGACAAACTCACCGAAGCGGGAGCCCATATTGATTCTAATGAAAACTGGATTCATTTAAAAATGAATACCAAACCAAAATCAATCAATATACGCACCGCTCCCTATCCAGCCTTTCCGACCGATATGCAAGCACAATTCATGTCATTGAATTGCGTTGCTTCTGGGACATCCATTGTCACTGAAACGATTTTTGAAAACCGTTTAATGCATGTGCAAGAATTAATACGCATGAATGCCAATATCGAAGTTGAAGGCAATGTAGCCATTATCCACGGCATTCCCCGGCTTGATGGCGCTCATGTCATGGCGACCGATTTACGCGCATCAGCCAGTCTCGTGATTGCTGGTTTAGTGGCACAGGGAGAAACCGTAATTGATCGTATCTACCACCTGGATCGTGGTTATGAAAATATCGAGAGAAAATTATCGGTGCTGGGCGCGCAAATCCAGCGCACTCATTCTCAATAAAAGAGACAGAGGAATAAGCGCTGGTTCTGTTTGCCGCGCGCTTGTGCCACGCAGTATACAGTTTGCAGTCTCTCACCATGACGGTCGCGTACCACTAATATGGGCACCTATTCTTTTGATGTCCCTTTCTTGACGGCTTTACCACTGCGCTTGCGTGCAGATCTGGGTAATCGGCGCTATCCTTTAAAGGATTCCAGAAAATAGGTTTCATCGGCTACGGCAATACCATCCATTTTTAATGCGGGACAAGGTCGAGCGCGCGTCAGTTTTACACTACCCAGGCGATAAAGACGATGGGCTTGTAAAGAAATATTTTCCACGATATCACCCAAACTGATTCGACCTGCCAGTTGTGTTATTGCATGTGTCACAAATTGGGACCATCTGGATGGCTGTTCGGAAAGAACGGCCTGTATGATACCGTTTGCAAGCATCCCAAATTCATGTCTCGGCACAAGTTTTAGTATTTGGGAAAAGATTGCATTACCATGGGTCATGGCCCGATTCTCCTAGATGGCTCAAAAAATTGTGCGAAAATTTACTGTACCAATTAGGGCGAAATCGGGCTTCAGCACTTGCTCGTTAATGGGATAGTAGTGATTTTTGCTACTACCAGCGTAGCGCAATATAACGTTGGGCATTGCCCTCTCGGATCAATAACAATAATCTCTTGTCACCACTGCTTGCCTTAACGACTCGTTGAAATTCCTCCGCATTTTCAATAGCCTTACGATTCACTTGGAGAATGATTGCGCCAGCCTTTATACCCGACATGGCAGCGATTGATCCAGGTTGAACCTTGGTTATTACTACACCTTCACCCGGTTTCGCATCAAATTGCTCTGCTAGCTGCGGCGTAAGCGTCTGGACAGTTAGGCCGATATCCGCAGTACTTTGAGTTGCATCCTGTGCGACTTGATTATTCCTGGGAAGCTTACCAACGACTATTGTCACGTTCTTTTTCTTCCCTTCCCGCAGAATGGTTAACGTTATTCGACTGCCTGGAGGCATAAGTGAAATTAGATTTCTGAAACCACCTATATCTTTAACAGACTTACCGTTATAAGCAATAATCACGTCTCCCTGGCGCAAGCCCGCCTTGTCGGCTGGAGAATGCTTTGTCACCTGAGCAATGAGTATGCCTTGAACAGAATCGATATTGAAAGATTCGGCAAGCTCTGTGGTAAGAGGCTGAATCATAACTCCAATATAACCACGAGTTACTTCTCCTTTCTCAATCAGCTGACTAGCAATAGTTTCCCCAAGATTGATTGGAATAGCAAAGCCCACGCCCATATAACCACCACTACGACTGAATATCGCCGTATTGATCCCTACTACTTCCCCATCCAGATTTACTAATGGCCCACCAGAATTACCCGGGTTGATTGCCGCATCAGTCTGAATAAAATCTTCATAATCATTGATGCCAAGACTGGTTCGTCCTGTGGCGCTAACTACACCGACAGTAAGCGTGTGACTGAGGCCAAATGGATTGCCGATCGCTACCACCCATTCACCAACCTCCAAATTGGAGGAATCCGCAAACGAAAGCGGCGGTATTCCACCCGCATTGATTTCAATGACGGCAATATCCGATTGCGGATCACGCCCTGTGACTGTGGCCTCATATTCACGTCCGTCCTGAAATTTGACAAGGATTCGATCTGCATCCGCTATTACATGATTATTGGTGAGGATGTATGCCTTGTTGGAAGATATCATGCTTCTTTTGGTTGCAAAAACAAATCCTGATCCTTGTCCTATGGCTTGACGTTCATTTGGGGATGTTTCAGAACGCGGCCCACGAGGAATGCCCGGAAAATCATCGCCAAAGAAACGTTTAAATATATCGTCGCCAAAAGGCCATTCATCGCCGAGTGGCGAAGAAAATCGTGTAATCGTCGAGTCTGATACTTTAGATTCAGTCTGAATAAACACTACCGAGGGGGAAACGGACTTTGCCACTGATGCAAAGGCCTTGCCCGTCTGCTTCAAGTTCTCGACACCGCCGTCTTGCGCATATGTTGGTAATGCAACAAAACAGATCAAGAAAAGAAATCGTTGTATGATAAATTTTTTTCTCATCGCACCCTCTCGGAAATAGGATTGACTATAAATTCAATAATCATTGAAATCTGTGCTGGTTCTCTGCATCGTTACATCAAATGCCAGTTGGGCATTGAGCAATCAAACAAACCACATATATTTGTTCTCCATATCTATAGCACAATCAAGACAATGGAATACTTTTAACTTTTCCAGCCGTCATTTTTGGCAGATGAATTTTTAGCACTCCATTCTTGTAGCTTGCTTCGACCTCATCAGCATCAATATTGCGTGGCAGTGGGATAGTACGCTGGAATGATCCATATGCACGTTCCATAATATGGTAATTACTGTGCTTAGATTCACGCTCAATGCGTTTCTCACCGCTCAGACAAAGCATGTTGCCGTCAATCGTAATTTGTAAATCTTCCTTCTCCATACCCGGGACTTCTATCCGCACCACAATGTCTTTATCGGTTTCTTCCACTTCTCCTGCCAGCAAGCTCCAACTTGGAAAACCAGGAAGCGGGTGACTGCTTTCTATGTTTTCTTCATCTCTTTTACGAGCAAAATGCGTAAGTGCTTCATTACTACGGCTCAGCAGCTCATGCCAACCTTCTGTAAGGTTTTCCCATGTACGGCTTAGTTCACGGCTAATATTCTTTCCGACTTGTTTAAAGGAATCTAACATTTTCATCTCCTATTTTAGTAAACCCCGCAACGCAGTATTACGGGGTCATTCTGATTGATATGCATTCAGTTAATCATTTTCTGTGAGAGGGCTCACGAGCTCTGAAAGAAATTTCCGAATTTCATTAAAATAACCGCCACCATATTTGTTACCTTCAGTTTTTGTTGCAATTTCGCTTAATTGCCCATGCAGTATTTCGTACTTTTCCTTATCGCCGTAACCAAGCGCTTTAGCCATATTTAACTGAAAACGAGTGTTCTCGAGTAGGAGTGTTAATGATGTATTATCTTTTTCCGTCCGATCTTTTTTCTCAGCAAGAGATTCTGCTGCAATAAGGTTCTCCTCCGCCCTTATGAAAGGCAATGGAATGATGTAATCGGTTACTATTAGTGAATTTAGTGCAATCTGTAATGCAGTCTTGGCTTCTTTAACCTTACCTGCATCAATGAGTGGAACCACATCCTTTATCGCCTGCGGATAAGTGGCTAATGGAATGCTTGTGACGCTCAAGACGACTTCGCTGGCTAAATCTCTTAAAACACGTCGCGCATTCTGAATTTCATTATCTTCAAGAAAATCTTCTGCTTGTTTTTTTGCTCGTTTAATGTCTTCAAGCGAAGCATATAAATCATAGATAGAAACTCTTGTATCAATTGCAACAGAAGCTAGGTTAGGCTCTCTGGCGAGGACAACCTCTATTTCACCTACTGCTCTTTCGAGCGCATTTAATGCCTCTTGTTTTTTGTCATGCTCTAATGCGGTTAAAGCTTTCTTAGTTTCTTCAATTGCGTTCACCGCTTCTTTTATGATTTTTTTTCGTTTTTGATTGATATTCTCTTGCACTTTATCGTGCTTATTCGGATCTGATACTGAAGTTTCATTCAAGCTTTTGGTTGTAACCGTAGGCTTGTTTTCTTCTGCACCAAGCCCGGAGGATGATAAAGTTAGCAGTAAAATAATCAGACCTGACCACTGCACGGGGATTCGAATGTTCATAATATAATCTCCTATCATTGTATTTATAAAGAAATAACCAATACATTGTTTATAAAAGATAAATAATATAAATGCTTGATGTGCAGTCTAAGATATGTGAGCTTTATGAATAATTTCAACCCCTAAATTTTCTACGAAAAATAGCCTCTGGTGTTTCGGCTAGCAATGCCGGAGATGTCAATGGCGATGGCTTTGATGATTTGATTATCGGCGCCCCAGAAGCGTATCACGTCGGGGGATGATATTCTCACCGGCACTTCCACCGCAGAACGTTTTGAAAGCAGATAGGGCAATGACCGAGATCGGTCGTGGCGCGCTTGTGCGGATTGGTATGATGACACGGCGCAGGCGCAGACATTCTGGGACTGGTAGGCAGCGGTTTCAATCTGGATTTGTCCAGCATGATCGATAAAATTCACGGAATCGAAACCATTAATTTGGCGACAACTTCGTTAATCGTCGACTCGGTCTAGCGCGCTTTCAACATTGCCATGCCTGCAACTGATTCATCACTGAGTCCACCGTGCCAGATTTCTGTCAGCAACATTTTGAACAGCAGCAGACCGGGATAGGCAGGACGGCCTGCGGCAACAGTTGTGGGGGCATAATGTTCGGCGATTGCTTTTTCTATCGGTTTCCAATCAATCAGGTAATCGATTTGATTGAGAAAGTTTCCTTTGCGAGTGCGGCGGGTGACATCAATCTCTGAAAAACTCATATCAATTAACTCAACAATATGATTCAAAACATCATTGCATCATCGCCAACACCTAAAATCACTCTAGCCGTGCAAAATTCTCAAACAATAAAAAAGCCTTTGCAGTCGCAAAGGCTTTTTAACTAAAACTAATGGCAAAAAACTAAACCCTGCGGCAGTCAATTCGCACTATAGTTTCTGCTGTTTGTAGCTGACAATAACCGTAGCAATTTTCTTGTTCAATCCCATCACAGGAACAACCAGTATTTTTTTACCGTCAACATCTGATTTAACAGTGATTTTCTGCAGACTCAAAATCTCTCTAGGAAATAATTCCGCACCATTGGATTCTTCCAACCGTTTGTCCGTTGACACCAACAGTTTTCCATCATCATCTATTAATACAACACGTTCGGTATCCTTCATTTTGACGATTTCATTCAAATACTGGTCTATTTGATCAATATTATTACGAATTAACTCACCGCGAACTGCCCAAGACAAAATCTGCCCAAAGCGCTCTTCTTCTTTGATATATTGTTTATCAGCATATTCACGGGCTTGCTGTGTAATAAGCACACGCTCTTGCTCAAGCTTCTTGACCATGTCAGCTTCTACTTTACTGACAGCAATAAACTTCCAAGCAAAAATAACGACAATGATCCCAACCAACACCACTGCATACTTACCTGGAAACTGCCTGGTCGGAACTTTAGCCAACCATTCAAACTTGGCGCTTAATAGTGAAAAAAAGTTATCAACTTGCGATTGTTGGCTCTGATTTTGCTTGTTGCTAGCTGTCATGGATAACTCCTTGTGTTATTGGTAGCGAGGAAATACGAATTATCCACTAATCCTTAAGGAAGTAAAAGCAGCGCACGCAATTAACTAGTAGTTTTACGCGTGATTTGCTATTTTTGCATCAGAACTACAACACATACGGATATCCTCATCTCACAAGATAACTCGCCTCGTATTTTGTTCTATAATGAATACTTCATAGCATCTTGTATAGAAAACAAGGAATTTCAGCAACATACTGGATAATAACTCTACAGTGAAAAAAGAAAACCATAAAAATACGTGGTCTGGACGTTTCAACGAACCGGTCTCAGCACTTGTGGAACGCTATACCGCTTCTGTTGATTTTGATCAACGTCTCGCCGAATATGATATCCAGGGATCGCTAGCCCATGCACAAATGCTTGCAGAGCAAGGAATTATCAGCAACGAGGATTTTACGGCCATCCAGCAAGGGTTACATCAAATCCGCGACGAAATCAGACTGCATCAATTCACATGGCTACAAGAGCTTGAAGATGTTCATTTAAATATTGAGAAACGTCTAACGGCTTTAGTCGGAGATGCTGGCAAACGATTGCACACCGGGCGGTCCCGCAATGATCAGGTCGCCACCGACATTCGTTTATTTTTACGCACCGCCATTGATGAAATCACCAACCTGATTAAAGCTATGCAACTTGCCTTGCTAAATTTAGCGGAGCAACATATTCACACAATCATGCCCGGATTTACACATCTTCAAGTTGCACAACCCGTATCTTTCGGCCATCATCTGATGGCTTATTTTGAGATGTTAAAACGCGATTTAGAGCGATTGAACGATTGCAGAAAGCGCGTAAATCAATCGCCACTAGGCGCAGCTGCATTGGCTGGCACTAGCTATCCAATCAAACGCGAACGAGTGGCGCAATTGCTGAGTTTTGATGGCGTTTGCCAAAATTCCCTGGATGCGGTATCAGACCGGGATTTTGCTATCGAATTCTGTGCCTGCGCAGCGTTGATCATGACGCATCTATCGCGGATGTCGGAAGAATTCATCTTATGGATGAATCCTGCCTTCGGTTTTATCCAACTTGCCGACCGATTCTGCACCGGATCGTCCATTATGCCGCAAAAAAAGAACCCTGATGTACCGGAACTGGTGCGCGGCAAAACCGGTCGAATCAACGGTCATTTGATAGCGCTGCTAACATTGATGAAAGCCCAACCGCTTGCCTATAACAAGGATAATCAGGAAGACAAAGAACCACTGTTTGATACGGTCGACACCTTGACGGATACATTGCGGATTTACGCCGATATGCTCAGTGGCGTGCAAGTAAATCAACAAGCGATGCGCCAATCGGCTTTACGCGGTTATGCAACGGCCACGGATCTGGCCGATTATTTGGCTAAAAAAGGCATTCCTTTCCGAGATGCGCACGAAATTGTGGCAAAAGCAGTGCAATTTGCAGAACAAAAAAGTTGCGATCTCAGCGATCTTGAGCTCAGTGAATTACAAAAATTTTCTCCACAGATTGAATCCGATATTTTCGCTGTCTTGACGCTCGAAGGTTCGATGCAAAGTCGAAAACACACTGGTGGTACAGCGCCTGAACAAGTACAAGCAGCCATTCAAAAAGCCAAAGAATGGTTAGCTGCAGAAAATTTAAAGCATGCAAACATGGCATGAGATCAGCAAGCAAATCTCTGCTGCCACTGATAGCTTCTTCGAAGTTAAACAGGCTCACTCCATCGGCGGCGGCTGCATCAGTCAGGCTTATTGCATTACAAACGGAATACAACGCTATTTTGTCAAACTAAATTCTTCTGGGAATCTGCCCATGTTTGAGGCTGAGGCCGCTGGCCTCATAGAGATTCACCACTCACACACATTGCGCGTTCCAGTACCTGTTTGTTCTGGACAAGATACTCATGCAGCATGGCTCATTTTGGAATATCTGGATATTAATAATGGCAAACGTGGCAAAGCATCTGATTTAGGCCAACAACTCGCTGCTATGCATCGTACGACATGCAGTCAATTTGGCTGGATTCGCGATAATACAATCGGACAAAATCCGCAAATAAACACGATTTCTTCAGATTGGGTCGAATTCTGGCGCATGCACCGTCTAGGTAGTCAGCTCAATTTGGCTAAAAATAATGGATTTAATGGAAAACTGCAACAGCTTGGTGAACAATTACTGGTGAATCTGGAACAATTTTTTCCAGATACTCCGCCAACATCTTCACTATTGCACGGCGATCTTTGGAGTGGCAATTATGCTTATGATGAAACAGGAAGACCGGTGTTATTTGATCCTGCGGTATATTTCGGCGACCGTGAAGCCGATATTGCAATGACTGAACTTTTTGGTGGGTTTTCAGCTGATTTTTATTCTGCTTACCGCTGTGACTATCCTTTGGATTCCGGTTATAATATCAGGAAAGTAGTTTATAACCTGTATCATGTCCTTAATCATTTAAACCTGTTTGGCGGGAGCTATTACTACCAGGCTGAACAGATGATGAGTAAATTACTTGCAGAAATTCGCTAATAAGCTCTGAATCACGTTGCTCGTTCAAACGACATACAAAAGCCACCTTACTGTTCCAATGAACTATTCAAATTACGATAACCACTCATGACCAAGTATGTCTTTGTGACAGGCGGCGTTGTTTCTTCCTTGGGCAAAGGAATTGCAGCTGCATCTCTCGCCGCACTGCTTGAGTCGCGTGGACTTAAGGTGACAATGCTTAAACTGGATCCCTATATCAATGTGGATCCCGGCACCATGAGCCCGTTCCAGCATGGTGAAGTGTTCGTGACTGAGGATGGCGCCGAAACAGATCTTGATCTGGGTCATTATGAGCGTTTTATTACTACCCGTATGACTCGGCATAATAACTTCACTACCGGTCAAATCTACGAAAGTGTCATTCGCAAGGAAAGGCGTGGCGATTATCTCGGAGGCACCGTTCAGGTTATTCCGCACATTACGGATGAAATTAAGCGCTATATACAAGCTGGCGTGGGTAACGCGCAAATTGCGATTATTGAAATTGGCGGTACGGTCGGTGATATTGAATCACTCCCTTTTCTGGAAGCCATCCGACAAATGGCCGTGCAGAATCCGCGCACGGATACCTGCTTCATCCTCCTTACCTTATTGCCTTATATCGGTTCGGCCGGAGAGCTAAAAACCAAACCAACTCAACATTCAGTCAAGGAGCTACGTGAAATTGGAATCCAGCCGGATGTTTTGCTGTGCCGCTCAGACCGTGAACTACCCGAGGAGGAGCGCCGAAAAATCGCGCTCTTTACCAATGTTCAGGAAGAAGCAGTCATATCAGCCATCGATGTGGACAGCATCTATAAAATTCCGGGGTTACTTCATGCCCAGATGCTGGATGGAATTATCTGCCATAAATTGAATATCCTGGCCAAACCTGCAGATCTGAGTGTCTGGAATAAATTGGTTTATGCACTCGAACATCCCAAACACACGATTACTATTGCCATCGTAGGAAAGTACGTCGATTTAACTGAATCTTATAAATCATTATCTGAAGCTTTGATTCATGCCGGCATCCATACTAACAGCAGGATTAACATCAATTACGTTGATTCTGAAAATATTGAAACAGAAGGCACCCATAGTCTGAGCGAAATGGATGCAATCCTGGTTCCGGGCGGATTTGGCAAGCGCGGTGTCGAAGGTAAAATAATGGCCATCAACTTTGCCCGAACCAATCGCATACCGTACTTGGGGATTTGTTTAGGCATGCAACTGGCCGTGGTTGAATATGCACGCAACAGAACTGGCATGAAAGCTGCTCACAGCACTGAATTCAATCCCGACACACCATTTCCCGTTATCGGACTGATTACCGAATGGCGGACTCGGGATGGGCAAATTGAAACACGCGATGAAAATTCCGATATTGGTGGCAGTATGCGGTTGGGAGGCCAAGAATGTATTTTGAAGAAAGATACCCTCGCATGGAAGACCTATGGCACAGACAAAATTAACGAGCGTCACCGTCATCGCTATGAAGTTAATAATCTTTATATCTC
>RRZU011884962.1_pt1 | contig 10692 bp, 8 predicted proteins | sample 2165561 | NCBI WGS metagenome assembly RRZU01 (sample SAMN10456909, study PRJNA506462) | wastewater metagenome | isolation source: wastewater sludge | place: USA: Moscow, Idaho | reverse complement strand
GCCCGAGCCGCTGCGCGAGGATGTCGCCGGCGCGGTCGCGGCGGCGCGGGCCGCCGGGCGCACGGTGGTGGGCTACGCCGGCTCGATGGGCCTGCCCAACGCGCTCGACACGCTGCTGGACGCGGCCAAGCGGCTGCGCGACGCCGGCGCCGCGATCGCCTTCGTGATGGTCGGCGGCGGCCACGAGCGCGATCGCCTGGCCGAGCGGGTGCGCACCGAGGGCCTGGAGGCCAGCGTCACGATGCTCGCGCCGATCCCCAAGCGCCAGATCCCGAGCTTCCTGGCCGGCATCGACATCGCCTACATCGGCTGGCAGCGCGTGCCCATCTACCGCTTCGGCATCGCGCCGAACAAGCTGATGGACTACATGATGGCCGGCTGCGCGGTGCTGCATTCGGTCGAGGCCGGCAACGACCCGGTCGCGGAGGCCGGCTGCGGCCTGACAGTGGCGCCGGAGTCGCCGGACGCGGTGGCCGAGGGACTGCGCCGGCTCGCCGCGCTGCCCGCGGCCGAGCGCCGCGCGATGGGCGAGCGCGGCCGCGCCTTCGTGCAGGCGCATCACACCTATCCGGTGCTGGCGCAGCGCTTCATCGACGCGGTGCGCTGAAGCCGGCGCGCGGCAGCCCCGGATTCAGGATCGGATTCTGGATCTGATCCACGGCTGACCGGGGGCCGGCGGCGCCTAGCATGCGCGGATGGCCCGTCTCTCCGCGATGATGTCGGTCGCGCAGGCCGGCCTGGCGATCGCCGAGCGGCTGACCGCGACGCTGCGCGCCCGAGGCGCGATCGGCCGGGGCCTGAACGAGGCCATCGGCCGGGTCCAGCAGGCCGACGATGGCCTGGGCCGCATCGCCGAACTGCTTCAGCAGGGCCGCGAGCTGGCGCTGGCGGCCGCCAACGGCAGCCTCGGCGACGACGATCGGGCCGGGCTGCAGCAGGGGCTGCGCATGCTGATCGACCAGATCGACGCCACGGCCGCCGGCACGCAGCTGTTCGGCCACAGCCTGCTGAGCGCACCACGGACCTCGGGGCTCACGCCGACCCTGGACGAGGTCTTCGGCCAGACCGGACGCACCCTGTCGCTGAGCTCGGGCCTGAGGCCGCTGGCCTATCTGCCCGCCGGCATGCGCAATGTGCAGGTGGAGATCGACGCGCTGGGCGCCGACGACGACCTGCAGGTCTTCACGCCCGACGGCCGCCATGTGCTGGGCACCGGCCTGCATGACATCGGCTGGCGCCAGAACGGCATCGGCACCGCCGCGCAGCTCGAAGGCCAGGTGATGCTGCGCTCGCTGGGCTTCGAGGCCGGTGCACGACTCGAGGCCGGCGCGCTGCTCGACGGCCGCAGCGGCTTTGTCGACCCCGGCCCGCCGGGCGGGGTGCCGGCCAGCCTGATGAGCACCAGCCTGGGCGGCATGACCCTGGGCTACAGCGGCGACGGCGACCACCATGACGGCACGCCCGACGACGGCCAGGTCAGCGGCCCCTGGCGCCGCGAGACGCTGACGGTCGGCGAGGTGACGCAGCCGCTGCTGCTGATGGTGACCGGCGCCGGCCGCTTCGAGGCCCGCGCCAGCTGGTCGGATGCGCAGGAGGTCGACCGCACGATCGACCGCTCGCGGCTGGAGGTGCTGCTGCAGGCCGATCCGGGCCAGCCAGCGCAGCGCCTGTCGCTGGAGGTGCTGCCCTCCGACAGCGGATCGCTGGGGCTGGCCGGCGTCGGCCTCGCCAGCCGGGAGGCCGCCGAGGCCAGCCTGGCGGCGCTCGACCAGGCGATCGGGCGGGTCAGCCAGCACCGCGGCCGCTTCGGCGCCCTGCACAGCCGGCTCGAACGTGCGCTCGATCTGGGCGAGATCGCCTCCAGCACCGCCCTCGCGGCACGGGGCCGCATCCTGGATGCCGACATGGCTGCCGAGCTGGGCACGCTCACCCGCCAGCAGGTGCTGGCCCAGGCCAGCCAGGCGCTGCGCAGCCAGGCCGCCGCCCTGCCCCGCCAGGTGCTCGGTATCCTGCTGGGGGCGGGGTCCGGGACATCCTGATCTCGCCGGCCGACCGCCGCCGTGGCAGCATGCGCAGCCATGGCCCGCCCCCCTCTTCCCGACGCCCGCGCCGATGGCGAGACCGCCCGCATCGAACAGCGCTACGCCCGCCGCGCCGCCGCCGGCCTGGCCGACCGCTACAGCCTGCTGCAGCCCGATGTCTGGCAGACGGTGCAGGAGCGCCAGCGCGCGATGCTCGGCCTGTTCTCCCGCCATGGCTGGCATGACCTGGCGCAGCGGCGGGTGATCGAGGTCGGCTGCGGTGCCGGCGGCAATCTGCTGGAGCTGCTGCGCGCCGGCTTCCGCCCCGAGCATCTGTGCGGCATCGAGCTGCTGGCCGAGCGTCATGCCGAGGCCCGCGCGGTGCTGCCCGCCGGCGTGACGCTGCATCTGGGCGACGCCTGCGCCGCGCCGCTGCCCGAGGCCGGCGCCGACCTGGTGCTGCAGTCGACCGTCTTCTCCTCGCTGCTGGACGATGCCTTCCAGCAGCGCCTGGCCGACACGATGTGGCGCTGGGTGCGGCCCGGCGGCGCGGTGCTCTGGTACGACTTCACCTGGAACAACCCGCGCAACCGCGATGTGCGCGGCGTGCCGCTGGCGCGGATGCGGGCGCTCTTTCCGCACGGCCGCATCGAGGCGCAGCGCCTGACGCTGGCGCCGCCGCTGGCACGCGCGGCCTGCCGCCTGTCGCCGTCGCTCTATCCGCTGCTGAACATGCTGCCGCCGCTGCGCACGCATGTGCTGGCGTGGATCGGCAAGCCGGTCAGCACACCCGTCAGCGCGCCCGTCAACGCACGGTAACGGCGCCGGCCGGCGCCTCCACCTGCTGCATCACCCCGGCCGCGGCCAGCAGCCGCAGCCGCGCCGCATGCCAGCCGGCCAGCGCGCGCACCTGCTCGAGCCGGGCCTCGGCCAGCAGCGACTGGCTGGAGAGCAGCTCGGAAATGTCGGCCACGCCCTTGTCGTAGCGGCGCGCGGCGCTGGCGCTGGCGGCCTCGGCGGCCTGCGCCAGCTCGGCGGCGGCCGGCAGGGTGCGCCGGGCGGAGAGCGCGTCGGCATGGGCGCGCAGCACCTCGAGCGCGACCTGCTGGCGCGCCTGCTCGAGCTGGGCCTCGCTCTGCGCGAGCTGCGCCTGCGCGCCGCGGATGCGGTAGGTGTGGCCGAAGCCGTCGAACAGCGGCAGCGTCAGCCGCAGGCCGTAGGTGGTCACGCGGCTGCCGCTGGCATAGAGCCCCTGGTCGGGCTGGCCGTCGACATGGCGGGCCGCACTGGCGTCCAGCGTCGGCAGCCCTTCGGCGCGCACGCTGCCGACCCGCAGCCGGGCGATCTGCAGCCGCGCCTGCGCCGCCAGGATCGACGGATGGCGCGCCCGCGCCTCGTCGAGCCAGCGCGACAGGTCCTCGGTCTCCTCGTCCTGAGCGGGGTCGAGCTGTGCGGGCAGGCGCAGCGGCGTGCCGTCGGCCAGCCCCATCAGGCTGGAGAGCGTGAGCTGCGCGCGCCGCGCCTCGCCGCTCGCGCGCTCCAGCGCGAGCTGCGCACGGGCCAGCTGGGCGCGGGCCTGCAGCACATCGCTGCCGGCCACCAGGCCGTGGCGTTCGCGCCGCTGCGCGGTGTCGAGCGCCTCTCGCGCCTGCGCTCTGGCCTGCTCGCGCATCGTCACCATCGCCTGCGCGGTGATCGCCTCGAAATAGGCCGAGACCAGCGCCGCCATCAGCCGCTGCACCAGCGCATCGCGGGCCGCACCGACGGCGGCCAGCAGCCGCTGCGCCCCGTCGCGGGCACCGGCGCGGGTGCCGAAGTCGAACAGCCGCCAGTTCAGCGCCAGGCTGCGGGCGGTGCTGGCCTGGTCGACCGACTGGCCGCTGCGGGTGGACAGCGTGGTGGTCGACTGCCGCGACACGCTCGCCTGCAGCCGCGGCCAGAAGGCGGCGCGGGCCTCGCCCAGCGCGGCCGCCTGGGCCTCGATCTCGGCCTGGGCCTGGGCCAGCTGGGGATGCCGGCACAGCGCCAACGCCAGCGCATCGGCCAGCGACAGCGGCGGCGCGCCCTCGGACGGCTCGGCGCAGACCGGCGGCGGCACGGCCATCGGCCCGGCAAGCATCGGCACCTGCAGCGGATCGTGCAGCAGATCGGGCACCGAGGGTCCAGGCGCGACGCGCAGCAGGTCGGGCGGCTCGAGGGATGCGGCAGACCGCGCGGCGCCCGGCAGCACCGCCAGAGCGCCCTGCAGCAGGGCGGCGGCCACGAGCGGGGCCCGATGACGGGGCCGGCGGATCGGCTCAGCGCTCACGCAGGCTCTCCCGACCCTGCTGCCGCAGCGGCGACAGCACATATTCGATCAGGCGCCGGTCGCCGGTGCGGATCTCGGCGCTGCCGCTCAGGCCGGGCGTCAGCGGCACCGCCCGGCCGTCGACCTGCAGCACCGGCTGCTCCAGCGTGATGCGCACCGCATAGACCGGACCGCGCTTCTCGTCCTGCACCGCATCGCGCGAGACCTGCGCGACCACCGCCGGCACGGTGCCGTACTTGGTGTAAGGGAAGGCGTCGATCTTGACCTGCGCCGGCTGGCCCTCGCGCACGAAGCCGATGTCGCGGTTCTCGACCCGCACCTCCATCTCGACCTGCGCCTGGGTCGGCACGATCTGCATCAGCGGCTGCGCCGCCGGCACCGCGCTGCCGACGGTGTGCACCGCCAGCTGCTGCACCGTGCCGTCGACCGGCGCCACCAGACGCAGCAGCTCGCCCTGGGTTCGCGCCCGATCGAGCTCGGAGCGCGCGGCGTCGATCTGGCGCTGGCCCTCGACCCGGCTGTCCTGCGCGGTGCGGCGCATCTCGGCGGTCAGCGCCCGCTGCTGCGCGCGAATGACCGCCAGCTGGCCGGCGATCTCCACGCGGGCCTGCTCGCGCTCCATCCAGGCATGGCGCGAGACATCGCCGCTCTGCAGCAGCTCGGCATGGTCGCGGGCGCGCTGCTCGGCCAGCGGCAGCGCCTGGGCCAGACGGCCGGCGTCGGCCTCGAGCCGTGCCAGCCGGCTGCGGTACTCGCTCCACTGGTCCTGCAGATGCTGCTCGGCCAGACGCTGCTGCAGCGGATCCAGCGCCGACAGCGGCGCCAGCCGGGGCGCGCCGGCGCCAGGGCGCTCCAGCGCGGCCAGCAGGGCGGTGGCGCGCTCCACCTGCGCCTGCGCCTGTGCCAGGGCCTGCGCGGCGCGCCGGCCCTCGCTGTCGCTCAGGCGGGTGTCGAGCTCGACCAGCAGATCGCCGGCCTTCACCACCCGGCCTTCCTCGACATGCAGCGCATGCACGCGCGCCGTCTCGACCGCCGCCAGCGTCTTGGTCTGGCCGCGCGGTACGATGCGGCCCTGGGCATTGACGACGATATCGGTGCGCCCGATCACCGACCAGGCCACGAGCGCCAGCACCAGCAGCATCAGCAGCCGCGCGGTCCAGCGCCCCGAGGGCGAGACCGGCCGCGCCTGCAGCGACAGCGCTGCGGGCAGGAATTCGGCCTCCTCGGCGGTATGCGCCGGCGGCGTGAGCTCGCGGCGATGCGACCAGGCATGGGCCCAGGCGCGGCGATAGCGGCCGAGCAGCTCGCCCCAGGCCTGCAGACGGTGGCGCAGGCTCATGCCGCACCTCCGTGCTGCAGGCCGTGCAGATGGGTGTAGATGCCGCGCGGATTGCGCAGCAGCTCCTCATGACTGCCGACCTCGGCGATCTGGCCGCGCTCCATCACCACGATGCGGTTGGCGCCACGCACCGCCGAGAGCCGGTGCGCGATGATCAGCACGGTGCGGCCCTGGCAGATCAGGCGCATGTTGTCGTGAATGATCTTCTCGCTCTCGTAGTCGAGCGCGCTGGTGGCCTCGTCGAAGATCAGGATGCGCGGATTGGTGATCAGCGCACGCGCGATGGCGATGCGCTGGCGCTGCCCGCCCGACAGGCCGGTGCCGTGCTCGCCGACGACCGTGTCGTAGCCCTCGGGCAGCTCGCAGATGAACTCGTGCGCGCCGGCCAGCTTCGCCGCCTGCATCACCAGCTCGATCGGCGCGGCGGGATGGGCCAGCGCGATGTTGTCGCGCACCGAGCGGTTGAACAGCGTGTTCTCCTGCAGCACCACGCCGATCTGCTGGCGCAGGCTGGGCGTGTCGATGATCGCCAGATCCTGGCCGTCGACCAGCACCCGGCCGCGGTCGGGCACATAGAGGCGCTGCACCAGCCGGGTCAGCGTGCTCTTGCCCGAGCCGGAGCGCCCGACGATGCCGATCACCTCGCCCGGACGCACCTTCAGCGACACCTGGCGCAGCACGTCGGCGGCGTCGGGGCGGTAGCGGAAGGAGACCTGGTCGAACTCGATCGCACCCTGCAGCCGCGGCAGCCGCGTCTTCTGGCCCGCGACCTCGGGATGCGTGTTCAGGATGTCGCCGAGCCGGCTCATCGAGATGCCGACCTGCTGGAAGTCGTTCCAGAGCTGCGCCAGCCGCAGGATCGGGCTCGACACCTGGCCGGCGAGCATGTTGAAGGCCACCAGCTCGCCCACCGTGAGCTGCTTGTCGATCACCAGCGTGGCGCCGATCCACATGATCGCCGCGGTCACCAGCTTGCTGGTCAGCGTGACGCCGCCGCCGGCCACCGTGGCCACGTTCGTCACCGCCAGCCCCGACGAGACATAGGCGGCGAGCTGCTGGTCCCATTTCTGGATCCAGCGCGGCTCCACCGCCATCGACTTGACGGTGTCGATGCCGCTGATCGTCTCGACCAGGAAGGACTGGTTCTCCGCGCCCTTGTTGAACTTGTCCTCCAGGCGGCGGCGGATGACCGGCGTGAACACCAGCGACAGCAGCAGATAGACCGGAATCGAGGCCAGCACCACCAGCGTCAGCGTCACGCTGTACCAGAGCATCACGCCCAGGAAGACGAAGGAGAACAGCAGGTCCAGCACCAGCGTCATGACATTGCCGGTCAGGAAGCTGCGGATGTTCTCCAGCTCGCGGATGCGCGCCACCGAGTCGCCGACCCGGCGCGACTGGAAATAGGCCAGCGGCAGGTTCAGCAGATGGCGGAACAGCCGCGCGCCCAGCTCCACGTCGATCTTGCTGCTGGTGTGCGCGAACACCCAGGTGCGGATGCCCGACAGCAGCGCCTCGAACACCATCGCGCAGATCAGGCCGATGGCGATGACGTTGAGCGTCTGCATCGCGTGGTTGACCAGCACCTTGTCCATCACGACCTGGAAGAACAGCGGCGTGGCCAGGCCGATGAGCTGCAGCACCAGCGAGATCAGCAGGATCTCCGCCAGCAGCCGGCGGTACTTGACCACCGCCGGAATGAACCAGGTGAAGTCGAACTTCGCCATCTGGCCGGAAAAGCTCGCCTTGCTGGTGAACAGGATCAGCTCGCCGGTCCAGGTGCGCAGCAGCTCCTCGAGCGCGATGACCGCCGGCGGCTCGCCCGCGCGCTGGATCAGCACCCGGGTGCTGCCCGGCAGCTCGGTGCCGGCCGGCATCGCGGCCGCGCCCTCGATGCGCGCGACGACGAAGAAGCGCCCGGCCGCATCGCGCGCCACCGCCGGCAGCGGCGCACGCGCCAGCCGGCGCGGATCCTGACGCACCGCCCGCGCGTTCAGCCCGAGCTGCTGCGCCGCCAGCAGCAGGCGCTGCAGGTCGAAGGGCTCGCGGCCATGCTGGTGACGCAGCTGCGCCTCGTCGGCGGCGATGCCGTGCAGCGCCGCCATCGCCAGCAGCGCCCACAGGCCGGAGTCGGGCGCAGGCGCGGCATGGGCCGCAGGGGCAGCAGAGGCGTCAGGAAGCGGGACGGAGGCGGCGGAAGTCATCACGGAGCAGGCGCGGGGCGGGCAGCACGGATCATGCCGCGCCTCGGCGGAAATGGAAAAGCCGCCAGGTGCGCCCGCGTACCCGGCCCGCGCGACGTGGTACGCGCGCGTCAGGTCAAGGACATCTTCCCGGAAAGCGCCGGCAGCCCGTGCGCCGCACGCGCCCTCAGGCAGCGCTCCTCGCCGGGCTGCAGCTCGTGGCAGGGCGAGGGTCTCTGCGGGTAGATGGTGCAGCCGACCTCGCGCCCGATCTCGCCGGCCAGCGCGACGCAGCGCACGCCGCCGGCGCGCTGGCCGGTGCCCTTCATGCAGCTCATCCAGGGATTGATCGCTTCGGTCAGGGCCTCGGGCAGGCCGAGGGACTCGGCCTCGGCCCAGTAGAAGGACACGCGAAAATGGGCGCAGCAGGCGCCGCAGCTCTGGCAGGGATTGAAGTCGGCCATGGGACGCGAACTTATCACCGTTCGGAACTGCATTAGCATCGGCGGTTCCCGCCGCATCCCCCGAAACCCTGCCGCCGATGTCCTCGCCCACCGCCCCGTCCGATCCGACCCCACTGCCCTTCCTGCCCTTCGCGCTGCCCGAGATCGGCGAGGACGAGATCGCCGAGGTGGTCGACACGCTGCGCCACGGCTGGGTGACCACCGGCCCGAAGGCGCGCCGCTTCGAGCAGGACTTCGCCGCCTTCCTGGGCGGCGCCGATCCGGTGCCGGGCCTGGAGGCGATCGCGGTCAACTCGGCCACCGCCGGGCTGCATCTGGCGCTCGAGGCCGTCGGCGTCGGCCCCAGCGACGAGGTCATCACCACCACCCACACCTTCACCGCCAGCGCGGAGGTGGCGCGCTATCTGGGCGCCGACGTGCGCCTGGTCGACATCGACCCGGCCACGCTGTGCATCGACCCGGCCGCCATCGAGGCCGCGATCACGCCGCGCACCCGGGCGATCGTGCCGGTGCACTTCGCCGGCCGCGCCGCCGAGATGGGCGAGATCCTGGCGATCGCGCGCCGCCACGGCCTGAAGGTGGTCGAGGACGCCGCGCACGCGCTGCCCACCACGCACGCCGGCCAGATGATCGGCACGCTGGCCAGCGATGTCACCGTCTTCAGCTTCTACGCCAACAAGACCATCACCACCGGCGAGGGCGGCATGGCGGTCACGCGTGATGCGCAGCTGGCCGCGCGCATGAAGGTGATGCGTCTGCACGGCATCAACCGCGACGCCTTCGACCGCTTCACCGCCAAGGTGCCGAGCTGGTACTACGAGATCGTCGCGCCCGGCTTCAAGTACAACCTGACCGACATCGCCGCGGCGCTGGGCATCCATCAGCTCAGGCGGGCACGCGAGTTCCGCGACGCACGCGCCCGCATCGCCGCGCACTACGACGCGCTGCTGGCCGACCTGCCGCTCGTCCTGCCGCCGCAGCCCGCCGCCGGCGATCTGCACTCCTGGCACATCTACGTGCTGCGCCTGCGGGAGGACGCGCCGGTCGGGCGCGACGCGGTGATCGAGGCGCTGTTCGCCGCCGGCATCGGCAGCAGCGTGCACTACATCCCGCTGCACCAGCAGCCCTACTGGCGCGAGCGCTACGACCTGCGCGCCGAGGACTTCCCGCACAGCCAGAAGGCCTACGAGGCGACCTTCAGCCTGCCGCTGTATTCGCGCATGACGCCGGCCGACGCCGAGCGGGTCGCCGCGGTGCTGCGCGGCGTGCTGGCGCGCTGAGCGCCGGGCGGTCTGCGCACGACATGGCCAAGCGCCTGCTCGACCTGCTGCTGGCCGGCTGCGGCCTGATCGTACTCTCGCCGGTGCTGCTGGCGATCGCGCTGGCGATCCGGCTGGACTCGCCCGGGCCGGTCTTCTTCCGCCAGGTGCGGGTCGGCCGCCACGGGCGCGAGTTCCGCATCCACAAGTTCCGCACGATGACGCACGCGCCGCAGGACCGCGGCCCGCAGCTCACCGTGGGCCAGGATGCGCGCATCACCCGCGTCGGCGCGCTGCTGCGCCGCACCAAGCTCGACGAGCTGGCGCAGCTGATCGATGTGCTCGAGGGCACGATGAGCCTGGTCGGCCCGCGGCCCGAGGTGCCGCGCTATGTGGCGCTCTATCCGGCCGGGCTGCGCGAGAAGGTGCTGTCGGTGCGCCCCGGCATCACCGACTTCGCCTCGATCGAGTACCGCGACGAGAGCACGCTGCTGGCACGCAGCACCGACCCGGAGCGCACCTACCGCGAGGTGGTCCTGCCGGCCAAGCTGGCATTGCAGGCACGCTACGTCGACGAGGCGGGTGTGCTGACCGACCTGAGGCTGATCCTGCGCACGCTGCGCGCGATTTTCTAGAATCAAATACTATTTTCATCAGGCATCTTCATGAGACCCGACAAGCTGTCCGTGCCATATCTTTTCCAAAAGAGCGAGCAGTACATGATTCCGCTGTTCCAACGCGGCTATGTATGGACACTGCGTGATCAGATTCTTCCGCTCTGGGAAGACCTGATCGACCGGATGGACGCCTTGACCGAATTCAAGAACAATTCAGCAAAGGTTGGGAGCAAGAAACTCAAGACGTGGCGCAAGCACTTCCTCGGAACCGTTGTGGTGGGCGAGGCCAAAGGAGGCGGTAGAGAAGCCGTTCCAGCTCGTGAAGTGATCGATGGTCAACAACGCATCACGACCTTACAGATCCTGCTGCTGGCGCTGCGCGATGTGGTGCGTCCCCTCCAGGATGAGTGGCTCGATGACGAACTCAAATTGCTGACCCGCAACCGGGGCCGCTTCAGCGACACACGGCATACACTCAAGGTCTGGCCCACTCACGTGGGG
>RRZU010341432.1_pt1 | contig 10692 bp, 8 predicted proteins | sample 2165561 | NCBI WGS metagenome assembly RRZU01 (sample SAMN10456909, study PRJNA506462) | wastewater metagenome | isolation source: wastewater sludge | place: USA: Moscow, Idaho | reverse complement strand
GACGACGATTCCGGGTTACAGGTCTATATCGGACTGGGGCAGGCATTCTGATGCGCGATCTGGCTTACCGTATTCTTTTCGCCATTTGCCTGTTGCTGGCGCTGCCGCTGGCGGCATCGGCGCAGGACGCCGCCGCGCCGCCGCCCGAGGCCGAGGACGACAAGGGTTTCATCACCCGCTTCCTCGAGGAAAACCTGTCCGGCGCCGGCCGCAAGGTGGTCATCGACGGCTTTGCCGGGGCGCTGTCCTCGCGCGCGACCTTTAGCCGCCTGACCATCTCGGATGATGACGGCATCTGGATCACCATCGAGAACGGCGCCATGCATTGGAGCCGGGCGGCGCTTTTGACCGGCCATGTCTCGATCAAAGAGCTTTCGGCCGATCGGATCATCCTGCCGCGCCTGCCGGGTGGCGGCGACAGCGCACCGCAGGCCGAGGCCAAGGAATTCGGCCTGCCGCAGCTGCCGGTCAGCGTCAATATCGACAAGATCGCCGTCGGCCGGGTCGAACTGGGCAAGGACATCATCGGGCAAGAGGCGGTGTTGGCCATCAACGGCTCGATGAAGCTCGAGGATGGCGCGGGCGAGACGCTGCTGACCATCGACCGCGTCGACGGGCCGCGCGGCCAGTTTGCGCTGGATGCGAGTTTCTCGAATGAAACCCGGGTTCTGGATCTGGATTTCAAGCTGGACGAGGACCGCAACGGCCTGTTCACCAATATCGTCGGCCTTTACGGCCGCCCCGCCGTCAGCGCCGGGATCAAGGGGCAGGGGCCGCTTTCCGATTATACCGCCCAGATCACGCTGGCGACGGATGGCCAGCCGCGCATCACCGGTCAGGTGGCGGTGGTGGCGCAGCCGCAGGGCGGCGTTGCCGGCACCAGCTTCCGCGCCGAACTGGGCGGCGATGTCGCCGCACTCGCGCCCCCCGCGCACAAGCCGTTCTTCGGCAGCCAGTCCCGGCTTCTGGCCGAGGGCTGGGCGGGGTCCGATGGCCGGCTGCTGATCCCCTCGCTGAGCCTGACGACCGAGGCGCTCAAGCTGGATGGCAATATCGCCACCACCGACAAGGGTGCGCCCGAAAGCATCCATGTGACGCTGCTTCTGGGGGCCGATGCGGGGGCAACGCAACTGCCGGTGCTGCTGCCATGGGCCGACAAGCCGACGACGGTGCGCGCGGGCAACCTGCGGCTGGATTACGACGCGACGCAGGGCGCGGGCTGGGTCCTCAAGGGCAAGGTCAATGACATCAAGCGCGACGACATCTCGCTGTCGGAACAGCGCATGGACGGGCGCGGCCGCATCATCCTGACCGCCGAACAGGCGCTGCAGGAGGTGCGCGGCTGGGTCGCCTTCGGCATGGACGATCTGGAACCCGCCGACCCGGCATTGGCCGAGGCTCTGGGCGACACGCTGAACGGCGGCCTGAACTTTGCCTTCACCCCCGGCAATGCGCTGAAGCTCTGGGGCATGAACGTCAATGGCGACGAGTTCCGCTTTACCGGCGAGACCGAGGTTTCCGGGCTGAAAAGCGGCATCACGCTGTCGGGCGACATCAATGCCGAACATCGCAATGTCGCGCGCTTTTCCAAGCTGGCGGCGCGCGATCTGGGTGGTGCGGCCGAGGCCCATATCAAGGGCAGCTACACGCTTCTGAACAAGAGCTTCGACATCACCGCCGAGGTTCTGGGCAATGATATCGGCATCGGTCAGGCCCATGCCGACCGCATGCTGGCCGGGCAGTCGCGGATCGAACTCAGCATCCGGCGCGACACCACCGGGATCAACCTGCGCAAGTTCATGGTGAACGCGCAGAACCTGACCGCCGAGGCGCAGGGCCGGCTGGACAGCTCTTCCAGCAACCTGACCGCGCAGGTGACGATGCCGGACCTGTCGGTGGCCGATCCCAAGATGTCGGGCTCGTTCCAGACCGATGCGAAAGTGACCGGCGCCGCCGGCAAGCGCGCCATCACCCTGACCGGGGCGGCGCAGGATCTGGTCATCGGCAACCCCTCGCTGGACGGTGTCCTGAAGGGAAAGACCGATCTGGTCATCGAGGCGCTCGAGGCCAGCGGCACCTATCACGTCCAGCAATTCCAGCTGTCGAACCCGCAGCTCAGCGCGCATGGCGCCGGGGTGTTTTCCCAGACCATGCTGAACGGAGAGCTGAACCTTGCCATGCCCGACCTGACCGTGCTGGAGCAGGGCCTCTCGGGGGCGCTGACCGCGCAGGGCACGGTCAGTCAGGATGGCACCCTGCGCAAGATCGAGATCACCGGCACCGGCACCGAATTGCGTCTGGGCCCGCATGACGTTGGCAATGCCCTGCCCGGCACGACCCAGCTCAAGCTGTCGGCGCAAGAGGATCGCGGCGATATCATCGTCAACGACTTCGACCTTGAAAATGACCAGATGCAGGCGACGGCGCAGGGTCGGCTGGGCAAGTCCGGCACCGACATGACCGGCAGCGTCGACGTGAAATCTCTGGCCAGCCTTGGCCGGGGCTGGCAGGGCGCCCTGCAGGCGCAGGGCAGCTTCAAGGATGACGGCAGCGGCGCGCGGCTTCTGGACGTGACCGGCACGGCGCGGGACCTGAACTTCGGGCAGGCGCAGGTCGATGGCGCGCTGGCAGGCGAGACGCAACTGGCCGTCAAGGGCACCGAGCGTGGCGGCGTCTTTGCCATCGAGACGGCGACCGTGGCGAACCCGCGCCTGAATCTGGGCGCCACCGGGCAGGTGGGCATCGGTCAGGCGGGCAAGGGCGCGACCGACGTGACCGCGACGCTGAATGCCTCGGACCTGCGTTTCCTTGGCCGCGGCTTTCGCGGCGCCGTCGATCTGACCGGCCATGTCGCCGACGCGCAGGGCGGCGGCCGCGCCATCACCGCGCAGGGCAGCGCGCGCGGCCTTGCCGTGGGCAATCCCAAGGCCGATGCGGTTCTGGCCGGCGAAACCACGCTGGATCTGGTCGCCACGCAGAAACCCGATGGCAGCCTGATCGTCAGCCGGCTGCGCGCCGGCAATGGCCAGTTCCGGGTGACCGGCGACGGCAGCCCCTCGACCGGGCTCAATCTGGACGCGCAACTGAACGATCTGGCGCTGCTGGTGCCGGGCTTTCCCGGCCCCGCCGAGGTCAAGGGCACGATCCGCAATACCGGCCCGACCTATGATGTGAACCTGACCGCGACCGGCCCCGGCGGCACCGAGGCGCGCGCCACCGGCAGCGTCGCGACCAGCCTTGCCTCGGCCGATCTGCGGGTCACGGGCAAAAGCGATGCGGCCGTCGCGAACCCCTTCCTGCGCACCCGCAGCGTCGAGGGACCGCTGAGCTTTGATCTGCGGCTGAACGGCCGGCCGGCGCTGGAATCGCTCAGCGGCCGGGCCTCGGTGACGGGCGGGCGGCTGGCCGAGCCGCGCTTTGGCCTCAGCATCGACGACCTGAACGCCAATGCCGATTTCGGCGGCGGCCGGATCATGGTCGATGTCCGTGGCGCGGTGGAAGCGGGCGGCACGGTCACCGTCAACGGCCCGATCTCGCTCAGCGGTGACCGCGAGATGGATCTTGCCGTGCGGCTGAACAGCGTCGTGCTGCGCGACCCCACGCTTTACGAGACTCAGGCCAGCGGCCAGATCAATGTCGGCGGCTCGCAAAAGGCCGGGCCGATGGTCTCGGGGCGCATCGACATCGACCGGATGGAGCTGCGCATCCCCTCGACCGGGCTGGGCGGCGCGAAGTCGATCCCCGACATCAAGCACCTGTCCGAGCGTCCGCCGCAGCGCCAGACCCGCGCCAAGGCCGGGCTGCTGGAATATCCCAGCCTCGCCTCGCGCGAGGCGGGGATGGCCTCGCCCCCGGCGACGCCGCCGGCCAATCCGGCGCGGTTCGATCTGACGATCTCGGCCCCCGACAAGGTCTTTATCCGCGGGCGCGGCGTCGATGCCGAACTGGGCGGCGAGATCCGCCTGACCGGCAATGCCCGCCAGCCCATCCCCATCGGCCAGCTGGAACTGATCCGGGGCCGGGTGGATCTGCTGGGCAAACGTTTCGACCTGACCGAGGGCCTGATCGAGATGCAGGGCAGCCTGATCCCCTTCATCCGCCTTGTGGCCGAGGCCGATGCCGAGAACATCATCGCCTATATCACCATCGACGGCGATGCCCGCGACCCCGACATCACCTTCTCGTCCTCGCCCGACATGCCCCAGGAAGAGGTGCTGTCGCAGCTTTTGTTCGGGCGCGGTCTGGACAATATCAGCGCGCTTCAGGCCGCACAGCTGGCCAGCGCCGTCGCGGTTCTGGCCGGCAAGGGCGGTGACGGGATCGTCGGGCGGCTGCGGGCCTCGACCGGGCTCGACGATCTGGACCTTGCCACCGATGACGAGGGCAATGTCTCGGTCCGGGCCGGGAAATACCTGACCGAGAACCTCTATACCGATGTGCAGGTCGGCGGCGACGGCAAGACCAAGCTGAACCTGAACCTCGACATGTCCAAGACCCTGACCGCGCGCGGCTCGGTCGACAGCGAGGGCGAAAGCACGCTGGGGCTGTTTTACGAACGCGACTACTGACCGGGGCCATCCCGGTCGGCTTCCCGCGCTGTCCGAAGGGGTTGGGTCTTGACGAGACGCGATTCGGTTATTAGCCAGCTAACGAAATCCATTAGCAAGCTAACAATCATGTCCCGGCGTCCCGCGACCCTGTTCGAGACCATTCTTTACCTGACCCGCGCCATTCGCGCCGGGTTCGAGCTGCGCGTGCGGGCGCAGGGGCTGACCTATGCCCGCGCCCGGCTGCTGGCGGTGATCGGCCATAATCAGGGCGCCAGTCAGGCCGAGATGGCGCAGTTGCTGGAGATCGAGACGCCGACGCTGAAACGTCAGCTCGACGCGCTTGAGGCGCTGGGTCTGGCCGAGCGCCGCCCGCTGGCCGAGGACGGGCGCAAGCATGCGGTGTTTCTGACCGAGGCTGCCCATATCGAGCCGCTTTTGGCCTTTCGCGCCGAGGTCGAGGCGGCTTTGGCCGAGGGTATCCCCGCCGAGGATCTGGCCACGTCCCGCCGCGTGCTGGCGCAGATGGCCGCGAATGCTGAACGGATCCGCCGGGGATGAGCGCGGCCGTTTCCACTACCGCATCGCCGGTTGCCGATCAGGCCCCGGCCGCCGCGCCACCGCCGGCGGCGCCGTCCTATCGCCTGCCGGTGGCGCTGGCCTATATCGCGGCCTCGATCATCATCGGTCTGACGCAGGGTCTGGCGCAGGGCTTTGTGACCGCGAATATTCCGCAGATCGCCGGCGATCTGGGCGCGACCACCACGCAGGCGACATGGCTGATGGTGGCCTTCATGGCGCCGCGCGCCTCGATGCCGCTGCTTTTGATCAAGATCCGCACCCAATACGGGCTGCGCCGCTTTGCCGAGGTGGCCATCGTCATCTATCTGGTGGTGGCGCTGGGGGCGCTGGCGGTGTCGGACATGCGCTCGGCGCTGGTCCTGCAGTTTCTGGCCGGAATGGCCTCGGCGCCACTTTCGACGCTGGCTTTCATGTATATGCTCGAGACGCTGTCGCCGAAATGGAAGATGCAGCTTGCCTTGCCGGTCGTGCTGGCGGTGACCGCGCTGGGAACGCCGCTGGCGCGGATGATCTCGCCCGCCCTGATGGAGGGCGCGGGCTGGCAGGCGCTGCACTTGCTGACGCTGGGCATGGCGGCGGTGTCGCTGGGACTGGTCTATTACCTGCCGCTGACCTCGGCGCCCCGGATCAAGGCGATCGCGGCGCTGGACATCGTCAGCTGGCTGCTGATCGCGCTGGGGTTCGGCGGGCTGACGGCGGTCTTCACCATGGGGTCGATCCATTGGTGGACCGATACGCCCTGGCTGGGCTGGACGCTGGCCATGGCCGTCGTCACGCTGACGCTGGCGGTGGTGATCGAGCTGAACCGCAAGGCGCCCCTGCTGGATATCCGCTGGCTGGCCAGCCCTGCCATGCTGCACCTGACGGTGACGCTGCTGATCTTTCGGCTGATCCTCTCCGAGCAAAGCTCGGGCGCGCCACGGATGTTTCAGGCGCTTGGCGTGATTCAGGACCAGCTTGTGCCGCTGTTCGAGGTGATCGCGGCCGGGACGATCCTTGGCGCGCTGCTGCTGATACCCTTCATGACGCCGCGCCGCCTGCCGCTGTTTCACCTGATCGCGCTGGCGCTGGTGGCGGCGGGCGCGTGGATGGACAGCAAGTCGACCATGGACACGAGACCCGCCCAGATGATGCTGAGCCAGGGCATGATCGCCTGTGCCGGCGCGCTGTTTCTGGCGCCGGCGATGATGCGCGGCCTGATGTCGGCGCTGGCGCGGGGTCCGAATTACATCCTCAGCTTCATCATCGTCTTTGTCTCGACCCAGAGCCTTGGCGCGGTGATCGGCTCGGGCATGTTCACGACATTCATCAACCACCGGCAGGCGCTGCATCTGCAGCTCATGCGCGAGGAACTGACCACCGCCGATCCGCTGACCCTGCAGGAGATCGCCCATCGCGCCGCCACATTTGCGCCGCAGATCGCCGATGCGGCGGCGCGCAAGGCGCAGGCGCTGACGCTGATCGCGCAGGACGCCAGCAATCAGGCCTATGTGATGGCCTATAATGACGCCTATCTGCTGACCGCGCTGGTCGCGGCGGCGGCGCTGTGCCTGCTGCTTTTGCACCTGTTTCGCGATTGGCTGATGGCGCGTTGGTGGCCCGCGCCGAGCGTCCCCGCCCCGACCGTCCCCGCGCCGGCTTCCGCCCCCGCCCCCTCATCCGCCCCGAATTCCACGCCGAGCCACTGACATGACCCGAAACCACCTCATTCCCACGCTGATCGCCATTGTCGCGGGTCTTTCCGGCCTGCTGATCGTGCTTTTCGCCTGGCATCTGCCGCCCTTTCAATCCACCCATCCGCAGACCGAGAATGCCTATATCCGCGGCAAGGTCACCAGCATCGCGCCGCAGCTTTCGGGCTATGTCGCGGCGGTCGAGGTGCAGGATTTCCAGGCGGTGACCGAGGGGCAGATCATCGCCCGGATCGATGACCGCCAATACCGCCAGAGGCTGGCGCAGGCGCAGGCAGCCCTGGCCGGTGCCGAGGCGGCGCTGAAGATCCAGGATCAAAGCGTGCGTTCGGCGCAGGCCGGCCAGCAATCCGCCGAGGCCGCGAGCCGCTCGGCCGAGGCCTCGCTCGCGACCGCGAAATCGAACTGGGACCGCGCCAGTGCCCTGCAATCGCGCGGCGTGACCGCGCAAAGTTCGGCCGATCTGACCGAACTGGCGCTGCATCAGGCCGAGGCGGCCGTCACCCAGGCCGAAAGTGCCATCGCCGTCGCGCGCGAGAACGTCAACGGGGCGCAGGTCGGGCTGGCCGCGAAACAGGCCGAGATCGCCTCGGCCAGGGCGGCGGTGGAGCTGGCGCAGATCGACCTGTCGAACACGGTGATCCGCGCGCCCGCCGATGGCCGGCTGGGGCAGGTCAGCGTCAGGCTGGGGCAATATGCGACCGCCGGCACCGCGCTGGTCAGCCTTGTGGGCAACGATATCTGGGTGATCGCCAATTTCCGCGAGACCCAGCTTCATGGCATCAATGTCGGCGACCATGCCAGCTTTACGGTGGATGCGATGCAGAACCGCAGCTTTACCGGCCGGGTCGAGTCCTTCTCGCCCGCCGCCGCCTCCGAGTTCAGCCTGCTTTCGGCCTCGAACGCGACCGGCAATTTTACCAAGGTGACGCAGCGCCTGCCGGTGCGCATCAGCATCGACCCCGGACAGGAGCAGTCGGAATATCTTGAGCCGGGCCTGTCGGTGGTGGTGACCGTCGATCAGGATTCGACCGCCCGCGAGGGTGCGGCGGCACCCGGAACGCCCGGCGCGGCGGTGATGGGCAATGATGGCTGAGCGCCGCCGCGCATCGCGGGCGGTTCAGCCGCCCGGACCGGCACCGGCCTTGCGCAATTGCAGCGGGCTTGTGCCGTAAGCCTGCGAGATCGCCCGGCTCAGCGCCTCGGGGGAACCATAGCCGTAGCGCCGCGCCACGCTCTGGATGCGGGCGCCGCCCTCGATATCCTGTCGGGCAAGGATCAGGCGCCAGTTGCGCAGATAGGCCAGCGGCGGCATGCCCACCCTGTCGCGAAACAGTTCCGAAAAGCGGCTGACCGACAGCCCGGCTTCGTCGGCCAGCGTCTCGACGCGCCACAGATGGCCGGGGCGTTCATGCATGGCGACGATGGCGCGGCTCAGGCGCGGATCGGCCAGCCCGCCCAGCAGGCCGGGCCGGGTCGAGCCCTGCTCGAGCTGCAGGCGCAGCAGCCGCACGATCAGCACCTCGCCCAGCCGGTTCAGCACCGAGGCCCCGCCGCAGCGCGCGGCAGTGATCTCGGCCAGCATCAGTTCGGTGATGGCGCGGAACCCCGAGGCCCCGGCCAGCGGCTGGCGAATCACCGGGGGCAGGGCGGCCAGCAGCGGATTCTCGTGCCCGCCCCAACTGACCGTGGCCCGCAGCAGGACGGTTTCCGTGGCTGGGTCGTGATGCGCGGGCCGGCCATCGGCATTCAGCAGCAGCGAGGTCGGATCCGGCTCGCCCTGCGCACCGAGGATCAGGAAATTCCCTGCCGCGTCCATGCAGGGCCGGACGACAAGCTGAAAGCGGGCCATCAGGGCGGACAGGCGGTCAATGGCGCGTGTTTCGGTGTTCATATCATGAATTTCAGATTTTCCTGACATTATCAACGGCTATCCCTCGGGGCAACAGAAACCGACGCAAGGATGAACTCGATGCTGATACCCCGCCAGAAAACCCCCGACCTGACCTTGCCGACGCTGGATCACGGCACATTCGATCTGGCTTCGGAGCGGTCCGAGCGCGGCACGGTGATCTGCTTTTATCGCGGGCTGCATTGCCCGATCTGCGCCAGCTACCTGACGGAGCTGGAAAAGCGTGTGGATGATTTCGCCAAGCGCGGCGTCAGGACCATCGCGGTCAGTTCCGACGGGCAGGATCGCGCCCGCGCCATGGCCCACAAGATCGGCGGCGGCAAGCTGCGGATCGGGTATGACCTGACCATCGCCAAGGCGCGGGAATGGGGGCTTTATATCTCGGCCTCGCGCGGGGTCACCTCGATCGGTCTCGAGGAACCGGCGCTGTTTTCCGAACCCGGCCTCTTCATGGTGACGCCGCAGCAGACGCTGTATTACGGCTCGGTCCAGACCATGCCCTTTGTGCGGCCGCATTTTTCCGAACTGCTCGGCGCGCTGGATTTCGCCTTTGCCCACGATTATCCGGCACGCGGCGAATATCAGGGCGCGATCTGAGGCGCACCCGCTGCGCGTCCCCTGCGGCGCGCGGCGGTTTCCCCTTGGCGCGGGCCGCGGAAAATGCAGACTGATCGGCGTATTTCGTGATCTGTTCCGCGAGGTTTTCGCCATGGCTTTGTTCGGCTCTTTGCCCGCCAATCCCTTCTTTCCCCGCGCTCTTGGCATTCTTGGGCTGATCTTTGCGCTTATGGGCTGGTTCAGCGATTCGGGGCCGTCGTTCGGCCTGTTCCTGATGGCCTTTCCCTGGCTGCTTTATCCCCTGACGGTGCTTTTCGGCTTTGGCGCGCAGCCGCGCCGAAGCGATGGACGGGCCGGCGACTCGGGCTTTGTGGGCGATTCCGGTGGCTCCTACTCGGACGGCGGTGGCGGCGGTGATTGCGGAGGCGGCGGAGGTGGCGGCGGCGATGGCTGAGGGGTCTTTGCCATGGGTGACTGGCTGGCGCGCATCCATTTCCCCGACGGCGGGGTGATCTGCGCGAATTACTCGTCGATCACCGGCAGCGTGTATGAGACCCTGTATTCGAACTATATCCCGCAGGGCGAGCGGGACGCGAACGGCCATTACCAATTGACCGCGACAGGAACCGAATTGATCGGGACAGCGAACTGCCCGAGCGTCCCGACCTGCCGATCTGATCCAGCGGCAGTTTCTGCTGATCCAACAGAACGGCAAGCAGCATCTGGCCTTTCACAAGGCGACGCAGACATTGTGCAGAGCGCCTGTCAGCGGCGAAGAGCTACCCTGTCGCTATTTCGAATGGAGCGGGATCCGGGTCCCGGACCCGCTGCCGCCCAAGCGGGACCTGTTTCAGGAATGGAATGGCGGCCAGATCTGCCGGGCCTGCCTGTTGCGGGCGATGCTGACCGGTCGCGACGGCGGATGGGATGAAAACCCGCCGCCGATCCCGGCTGGGCAGGTCGGTCACGATCCCGGGAAGCCGGCCGGCCGGTTCTCTGCGCTGCTGCGGCTTGCCGGCATTCTGGCGCTGATCGGGGCTGGCCTGTTCGTGCTCAGGGTGGCAACCGGCCATGTCTTTCCGCCCTGAGGGGCGGCGGGTCACGAAAAAGGCCGGGTCGCGGGACCCGGCCTTGTCGTTTCGATAGGGTGCCCCCGGGCAGGGCAGGGGGGTCAGACCTCGGGGACCAGAACCTCGCGCTTGCCGACATGGTTCGCGGGGCTGACGACGCCCTGATCCTCCATCTGTTCGACAAGACGGGCGGCCTTGTTATAGCCGATGGCCAGCTTGCGCTGGATATAGTCGGTCGAGGGTTTGCGGTCCTTGGCGACCATGGCCACGGCCATGTGGTCAAGTGCGGCAGCGCCCTCCTCGCCGGTCGAAAGGCCCAGCACCATGTCGAT
>RRZU010215365.1_pt1 | contig 10692 bp, 8 predicted proteins | sample 2165561 | NCBI WGS metagenome assembly RRZU01 (sample SAMN10456909, study PRJNA506462) | wastewater metagenome | isolation source: wastewater sludge | place: USA: Moscow, Idaho | reverse complement strand
TGCTCACCTTCTTCTTCCGCCAGATGAAGCCGCTGGTGGAGGAGGGCCACGTCTACATCGGCCAGCCCCCGCTGTACTCCACGGTGGTCGGCAAGGAGAAGGTGTACCTGAAAGACGATGCCGCCAAGGCCCAGTTCCAGGCCGACAACCCCACCCACAAGAAGGACTTCCAGCGCCTGAAGGGCCTGGGGGAGATGGACTGGGACGAGCTCCAGGAGACCACCATCGACCCCCAGAAGCGCACGTTGCTGAAGGTGGGCGTCGAGCAGGCGGCCATCGCCGACGAGGTGTTCTCGGTGCTCATGGGCGACGACGTCGAGAGCCGCAAGCACTTCATCCAGACCAACGCCACGGACGTGAGGTTCCTCGACATATGAGTGACGTCTCCGAATTCGAGGAGCAGTTCCAGCCCATCGAGATCCAAGAGGAGATGGAGCGGTCGTTCCTCGACTACTCCATGTCGGTCATCGTGTCCCGGGCCCTGCCCGACGCCCGCGACGGCCTCAAGCCGGTGCACCGCCGGATCCTCTGGGGCATGTACGACCTCGGGGCTCGCCCCGACCGCCCCACCATGAAGTGCGCCCGGGTCACCGGCGAGGTCATGGGTAAGTACCACCCCCACGGCGACAGCGCGATCTACGACGCGCTCGTGCGCATGGGCCAGTGGTTCTCCCTGCGCCACCCCCTCGTCCACCCCAAGGGGAATTTCGGTACACCTGATGATCCCCCAGCGGCCGCCAGGTACACCGAATGTAGGTTGGCCCCTATCGCCATGGACATGCTGGCGGGGATCGAGGAGGACACGGTCGACTTCGTCGACAACTACTCCGGCGAGTTCACCGAGCCCGTCCTGTTGCCCTCGCGCTTCCCCAACCTGTTGGTCAACGGCAGCCAGGGCATCGCGGTGGGCATGGCCACCAACATCCCGCCCCACAACCTGGGCGAGGTGATCGACGCCACCGTCCACCTGCTGGCCAACCCCGACGCCACCCCGGACGACCTCATGGAGTTCGTCAAGGGCCCCGACTTCCCGACCGGCGGGATCATGATGGGCCGCCAGGGCATCATCGACGCCTACCGCACCGGGCGCGGCTCCATCCGCATGCGGGCCGTGGCCGAGATCGAAGAAGGCCGCACCAACGACACGGTCATCGTCACCAAGCTGCCGTACCAGGTGAGCCCCAGCTCGGTGCTGTTGAAGATCAAGGAGCTGGTCGACGCCGGCGAGCTCGACGGCATCGCCGCCATCAACAACGCCTCGTCCGGCGACGCCATCCGCCTCGAGATCAAGCTCAAGCGCGACGCGCCGGCGCTGGTGGTCCTGAACAACCTCTACAAGCGCACGCCGCTGCAGACGAGCTTCGGCGTGAACACCGTCGCCCTGATCGACGGAGTGCCCCGCACCCTGAACCTGCGCGACGCGCTGCTGGCCTACGTCGACCACCAGGTCGACGTCATCCGCCGGCGCTCCGAGTTCCGCCTGGCCGAGGCCAAGCGCCGCGAGCACATCGTCGAGGGCCTGGTGAAGGCGCTCGACATGATCGACGCCATCATCGCCCTCATCCGGGGGTCGGCCGACCGCCCCGAGGCCCGCGCCGGCCTGATGGGCGAGGGCTTCGAGTTCAGCGAGATCCAGGCCAACCACATCCTCGACATGACCCTCGGCCGCCTCACCCGCCTCGGCCGCGCCGAGCTGGAGGAGGAGCTGGCCAAGCTGCGCCAGACCATCGCCGAGCTCGAGGCCATCCTCGCCGACGAGGGCAAGCTGCGGGCCGTCATCCGCGACGAGCTGGGCGAGGTCCGCGAGGCCCACGCCACGCCTCGCCAGACCGCCATCACCTACGACGTCGGCGACATCGACATCGAGGACCTCATCGACGACGAGGAGCTCGTCGTCACCATGACCGCCAAGGGCTACATCAAGACGGTGGCGGCCGGCGCCTTCCGCACGCAAGGCCGGGGTGGTCGGGGTGTGGCCGGCACCAAGCTGCGCGACGAGGACTACGTCACCCACGTGATCCACACCACCGCGCACGCCTACCTGCTGCTGTTCTCCAACCGCGGCAAGGTGTACCGCCTCAAGGCCCACGAGATCCCCATGAAGGAGCGCACCGCCCGCGGCACCGCGGTGGTGAACCTGCTCCCGCTCCAGCCGGGCGAGACCATCCAGGCCATCATCGACACGCGCGACTACGAGACCAGCCGGTTCCTGTTCTTCGCCACCAAGCAGGGCCAGGTCAAGAAGACGAAATTCACCGAGTACGACTCCTCGCGGCGCGACGGCATCATCGCCATCAACCTGCGTGACGACGACGAGCTGGTGAAGGTCATCCAGACCGACGGCGAGACCGACATCTTCCTCGTCTCCAAGTCGGGCCAGACCATCCGCTTCAAGGAGGCCGAGGTGCGGCCCATGGGTCGCTCGGCCGCCGGCGTCCGAGGGATGAAGCTGCGCGAGGGCGACGAGGTCATGTCGGTCGACGTGGCCCGCGAGGGCGCGGCGCTGCTCACCGTCACCGACTCCGGCTACGGCAAACGCACGATGCTCGACAAGTTCCCGGCCAAGGGCCGCGGCACCATGGGCGTCAAGGGGATGAAGATCACCCAGCGGCGCGGCACGGTGATCTCGGCCCTCATGGTGACCCTCGACGACGACATCATCCTCATCTCGTCGGGTGGCACCGTCATCCGCATGGAGGTCCGACAGATCTCGGCGCAGGGCCGCGACGCCTCGGGCGTGAAGGTCATGAACATCGGGGCCGACGAGGTCGTCGCCGCCGTCGCCCTCGTGCAGGAGCAGGACGAAGGCGACGTCGCCTAGCCATCGGCGGCCAGCTCGGCTCTGCCCGCAGCTTCGCTCCGACCCTTGAATTCCGACGCAGTGACCGACGCCGCGCTGCTCTTGCGTCGAGCTCGAACCGACTTCCCCCCCGAACCGCCACTTCAGGGGAAGTCCCATGTCTCACCACCCGTTTCGCCCGTCCCGTCCGGCTGATCGAGACGAGCAGGGCCAGGCCCTGCCGCTCGTGCTCGTCGCACTGGCCCTGGCCGTCGGCGTGATGGTTGCCACCGGTCTCCTCGCCCAACGGGCCGTGGCCGCCGCGCGAGCGCGCACCGCGGCCGACGCCGCGGCCCTCGCCGGCGCAGCGGAGGGCGAGGACCAGGCCCGATCCGTGGCCGCGGACAACGACGGCGAGGTCGTGGCCTACGCCGAAGCCGGTCCCCGGGTCCGCGTCGACGTCGAGGTCGACGGCCACCACGCCGCCGCCGCCGCCGAGCGGATCGGCCCGCCGCCCGGCGCACCAGGTGGCCCCACCGACGGGTTGACCCCCGAGATGCTCGCGGCGATCGCCCGCGCCGAGGTGCTGCTCGGCCGTTCCGTGCCCATCGTGTCGGGGTGGCGCAGCCCGGCGCAGCAGGCGTGGTTGTGGGCCCATCGGGACACCAACCCCTACCCGGTCGCCCGACCGGGTACGTCTCTGCACGAACGGGGCCTCGCCATCGACGTCGCACTCTGGTTCGTCGACGTGCTGGTGCCGGTGGCCCCGGCGGCGGGCCTGTGTCACCCGCTGCCGCGCGCCGATCCCGTACACTTCGAGCTGTGCTGAGCTGGCAGGTGCGTCAGGCGGGCGCCCAGCGTCACCGATCAGCGTCCGGAGGTGACGGGGCCGTGCTCGACCTTTCCGACGACGGGAGCCCATCCCTTACACTGCCCGCTGTGCCGCCGGCCACCGATCCGCCCGAGGACGGCGACGCGCCCAGCGGGTCGGGTGTGGACACCGACGAGGTGCCCGCCGATTCCGACGAAGCCCTGGGCGACGAGCTCGACGCGGAGCTCGAGGCCGAAGCCGCCGAGATGGCGCCGCTCGTCGAGTTGCCCGACCGTCCGCGTTTCGCCGGCGACGGGCGGTCACCGGCGGTGGGCCCGGCTGCCGGCGAGGGTGACGCCACCATGGTCCGGTTGCGCGGTCGAGGGCAGGTGCCCGCCCAGAAGGTGCGTCGGGTCATCCGATACGTCGACCCCATCTCGGTGCTGAAGCTCTCGTTCTTCTTCAACGTGTGTGTGTTCGCCATGTTCCTCGTGGCCGCGGTGCTCCTGTGGTCGGCGGCCATCGGCTCGGGTTCCACCGACAACATCGAGAGCTTCCTCGTCGACATCGGCTTCGAGGACTTCAAGCTGGTGGGCACCGACCTCTTCCGGGGCTTCGTCGTCTTCGGTGGCGGCCTCGTCATCGCCTTCACCTTGTTCGCCGTCCTGCTGGCGCTGCTGTTCAACCTCATCAGCGACATCGTCGGCGGCATCCGCCTGACCATCATCGAGCCGCTCCTGGGCGACGCCGGCGGCGACAGTGGTGAGCGGACCGCAGTGCGGGAGGGTTCTGGCGGCTGAGCGCGTCCTCCACCCTCCCGGGGCCCACCTGGTCCCCTGCAGCTCAGGGTCATCTCGTGGCTCCGGACCTACCCAGAGCCGGTGAATGGGCTGGGGGCGGCCGGTCCGCCGGTGGTAGCCTCGACGGCTCCGGGGCTATAGCTCAGTCGGTTAGAGCGCATCCCTGATAAGGATGAGGTCGCTGGTTCGAATCCAGCTAGCCCCACCCCTCGGACAGTGCACAGGCTGCAGGGCGCGAGGTCCCGTGACCGAGCGGCTCCCGCGGAGCGGGTGTCGGGAGCGGTCTGATCCGCCCGGGTCCGCTACCGTCATCTCCCTATGAAGATGGCACGACGAGCACTGGTGGCCCTGGGGGTGGCAGGCCTGTTCGCCGCCGTCCTGCGGGTGCGGGGCACTGGCGGCACCCCGCCCAAGGGCGGAGGCTGGCGGGAGCTCTCCGGTCCCGACCTGACGTGACGTTGCTCCCAGGATGAGGGTCGCCGTGGTCGGCGTGGGCGCCACCGGCGCCCGGGCCGCTCGACAACTCGCGGCCACGGACGCGGTCGAGGTCGTGTTGGCCTACGACACCGATCCCGACCGCTCCCGCCTGCTGCACGAAGCCATGCCCGACCGGGTGCAGGTGGTCAGCGAGGAGACCCTCGGTCAGGTGCACCTCGACGCCGCGCTCCTGGCCACCCCCGCCGGCGCCCACCTGTCTCGGGCCCGTGCCCTCGTGGGGCGCGGGATCGGTGTGGTCTCGACCAGTGACGGCGTCGATGACGTGAGGGACCTGCTCGCGCTCGACCCCTGGTGCCGCGACCAGGGTGTCGCCGTCGTGGCGGGCGCCGCCTTCTCCCCAGGCTTCAGTTGCCTCCTCGCCCGTCACGCCGCGGCCGGGTTCGATCACGTCGACGAGATCCACGTGGCGAAGGTCGGGACGGGAGGCCCCGCCTGTGCCCGCCAGCACCATCGCGCCCTGGGTGGCATCGCGGTCGACTGGCGTGACGACGAGTGGGTCGAACGCCCGGGGGGCTCCGGCCGCGAGCTCTGCTGGTTCCCCGATCCCATCGGGGGTGTCGACTGCTATCGGGCGGCCCTCCCTGACGCGATGCTGCTGGAGCCCACCTTCCCGGGGGTCGCCAGGGTCACGGCTCGACTCGGTGCCACGCGCCGGGACCGCCTCACCGCGCGCCTCCCGATGCTGCGGCCACCCCACCCCGAAGGTGGACCCGGGGCGCTGCGGGTCGAGGTACGGGGCCGGCAAGGCCAACGCCGGGAGACCAAGGTCCTCGGCGCCATGGATCGGCCCGGTGTCGCCGCCGGCGCAGTGGCGGCCGTCGCCGCCCTGTGGGTGGCGGAGGGCCGGGTCCCGCCCGGAAGCGCGGGCTTGGCCGCGGGCGTCGACACCCTCGCCCTGCTCACCGAACTGGCGCGTCGAGGCGTGCGGGCTGCGGCGTTCGAGGGCGCGGGGACCTGAGGCGCCCGAGCGCCCGGGCCCCAGCGTCGAGCATAAATGACACCGGTGTGATTTAGGGAGAATGATCCGGCGATTAATTACATCAATGTAACTCGAAGAATCTCAGACTTTCCTCTAAAGGTCTCAGCCCTGAAGGCCGTTACTCCGACGTTGGTTCAACTAGGAGGGGCGATAGAGACATGGGCGATACACCAGATTCCGCACGGTTGATCGAAGAGCATCTTCCGCTTGTTCGACACATCGTGTTCCAAGTGGCGGTGCACTTCCCCCGCCACGTCGACCGTGACGAACTGGCTCGGGCCGGCGCACTGGGACTCGTCGAGGCGGCACGCCGCTACGACGAGGCCCGTGGCGTTCCCTTCGACCGGTTCGCCGCACAGCGCATCCGAGGGGCCATCCTCGACGCCGTCCGAGCCGCCGACTGGGCGCCCCGGTCGGTGCGCACCCTGGCCCGCAAGCTGGAGGCAGCCGAGCAGCGCCTGGCGACGGAGTTGGGTCGGGTGCCGTCGCTGCGGGAGATGGCCGACGAGCTGGGCATCACGCTCGCCGAGCTGTCGAAGCTGCAGGACCGACTGTTCCGCTCGGTCGTCCTGGCCCTCGAGCACGAGGTCACCGACGACGTGGACGAGGACCTCACCCTCGTGGACGTGCTGGTGGACCGCACCGCGGTGGAGCCGCTCGAGGAGCTCGAGACCCGTGAGCTCCACGCCTACCTTCGTGACGCCGTGGAGCTGCTGCCGGAGCGCCAGCGCCTGGTGATCGTGGGCTACTTCCTCGAGAACCGCACGTCGCTCGAGCTGGCCCGCTTCCTCGGGGTCACCGAGTCCCGCATCAGCCAGCTCCGCTCGGAAGCCCTCGCCATGTTGAAGGAGGGCATCGAGCGCCAGTACGACAAGCCCGACGTGGGTCTCGAGGGGCCGGTGGGTCGGGTGGCCAAGCGCAAGGCCAGCTACGCCGAGGCCATCGGCGTTGCCAGCGCCTGGAAGAACCGATTGGACCAGGTCATCACCGACGACCTGATCGAAGAGGAGTCCATCCCGGTCGGGGTTCCCCACAACCGGGTCGCTGTGTAATCATGTAATGGATGCCACCCACCGAGCTACGCGAGATCCTTGCGTGGCTGGTGGAGCGGGTCCCTGACGACTGGTTCGACGACCAGCCGAGCGTTCGGGTCGATCGCGAGGAGATCCTCGTGGTCGGCCCGTTGCGCGCTCCGGCGCCCGATGAGTGTGACGGGCCTGCCTCGGTCGAGCGCCAGCGCTGCATCCATGCCTTCCGGGAAGCCACCCGGGCGCACCGCATGGCCATCGCCGCAGAGGCCGAGGTGGTCTGGGGGCGCAAGGTCTCGTGGGGCGTGGTCTGCGGCGCGGGTGACGGCCGTGACGGCACCGCCGCCGAGGAGCACTTCACCACGGTGAGCACGCCGGTGATGACCCGACTGCGCATGGACGAGCGCGACGTGCTCGACACCCTCATCGACGCCGGCGTGGCCCGCAGCCGCAGCGAGGCGCTGGCCTGGTGCGTCCGCCTGGTCGGCCACCACGAGGCCGACTGGATCGGCCGCCTGCGCGAGGCCGTGGCGACGATCGAGGAGGCCCGCCGATCCGGGCCTGCCGGTCCCCTCTGACGGCCTGGCGCCGGACGGCGCTCGGCAGGGGCGGTTAGCGTACGACCGTGGCTGCGGGTCGGTTGGTGCGGTTGGCCGTAGGTGTGGCGCTGGGGGTGGGTGTGGCGCTGGGGGTAGGTGTGGTCCTCCTCGGCGCGGAGTGGGCGCAAGCGAGCAGCCTCGCGGATGAGCCCGAGGTCCGTCAGGCGACGGACCGGGGGGTGCGTGAGCAGACGCTCCGTTCGGCCCCGGGTGCGGTGGCCGAAGTGTCGGCGGCCTCGACGACCGTGGCCAGCTACACGACCCTTGGCGGCACCGGACGTGGGTCGACCGAATACGACGTGGTGGTGGCGCCGGACGGCCGGGTGTGGGCCTCGGGATGGACGAGGAACCTCTTCGACAACGGATGGGACACCCTGCGGGCGGTGACGGGTACCTCGGTTTCGGTGAACCTCGGACTGCACACGGGCCGCGGGCACGGCTTGACGGTCGGGCCCGACGGCAACGTGTGGTTCATCGGGCCGAAGGGGATCGGGCGGGTGACGCCGTCGCTGTCGGTGGTGCACGGGGGCTTCGGCGTCCCGGGCGACATCACCTCCGGTCCCGGCGGGATGCTCTGGTTCGTCACCTATGGGCCCAACTCCCAAATGGGACGGCTCGACCCGGCCACGGGGCAGGCGGTGACCATCCAGGCCGGCCTGGACTACGCCGAGGAGATCGTGGTGGGCCCCGATGGCAACCTGTGGATCACCTCCGGCGGCAACGACCAGATCGTGCGGGTGACCCCGGATCTGCAAGTGATCTCCTTCGCCTCGCCGTCGATCGACCACCCGTGGGGGATCGACGTGGGACCGGACGGGAACCTGTGGTTCGCGTCGAGCGGCAACGACCGGATCGGTCGCATCACCCCGTCGGGCGAGCTGACCACGTTCACGGACCCGGCCGGTCGGCTGGATCAGCCCATCGGGGTGGCGTGGGGCCCAGGGGGCTACCTCTACGCCACCTCGGAGGCCAACGACCGCTTGGCCGTGGTCACGACGAGCGGAGCGATGAGCACGATCGCGATGCCCTCCGGCATCGGCCCGTCGGCCATCACCGCTGATGCCGCCAACCTGTACGTCATGCGGGGCGACGACGTGGTTCGGGTCTCCGGCGCCCCGGAGCCGTCGGCGGTGACCGGTCTCACGGCCACGACCCCGAGGTTCGGGGCGGTCCTCCTGGAGTGGGCCCTTCCCGCCTCTGGGGCGAGCACGGTGCTGGGCTACCGCGTCTATCGCGACGGGGCGCCGGTGGCTGATCCGACCGCGAGATGGATCGAGATCCCCGAGTCCGTGCCCGGCCAGGTGCACGAGTACCAGGTGGCGGTGCTGCACTCCGGCGGTGAGGGTCCCCGAGCCACCGTCGCGGGCGCCGCCGTGTCGACCGGCACGCTCGCCGTGGCGCTCGACGGGCTCGACGCGCTGAGCGCCGACGTGGCCTTCGAAGGGTGCGCGGCGGCGCCGAACGCCTGCGGGTCCTTCAGCCTCGATGACGACACCGATCCGACGCTGCCGTCCTCGCTCACCGCCCCCGGCATCGTGCCCGGCACCTACACCATCACGGCGGCGCCTCTGCCGAACGGCTACTACCTCTCGTCCGTCTCCTGCTCTGGCGCGACGGCGACGCCCAGCCTCCCGGACCGTCGCATCACGGTTGCGTTCGGGTCGTCAGAGACCTCGGCGACCTGCACCTTCCGGGTGCGACCGAGGAGCATCACCGTCGAACTGCAGGTCAGCGGCACCCTCTTGTCCGAGGTCGGCTTCGAAGGCTGTGGCCCCGCGCCATCGAACTGCACCGGGTTCGCGCTCGACGTCGCCACCAGCACGGCAACCCCCAGTTCGGTGAGCTTCTCCTCGGTGCCGACCGGCACCTACGAGGTCACCCTCACCGACCTCCCGCCTGGCGTCAGCGTCACCAACGTGTCCTGCGACGTTGCCGATGGTGTCGCCGACCTCGCCAACCGGAGGGTGACCATCACCATCGGTGGCGCGGTCAAGTGCACGTTCCGCGTCGACCCGACATCGATCACAACAGCGCTCAGCGGCGCGAACATCCCTGCGGTCGGGTTCACCCGATGTGGGCCACCAGCAGGCCCGTGCGAGTCGTTCGACCTCGACCAGCTCGCCGCGACGGCGACCCCTCACTCGCAGGTGTCGTCTCCGCTGGAGCCCGGCACCCACACCGTCACCGCGACCGCCTTGCCCGCGGGCTGGACGGTGACATCGATCTCTTGCGACCGCGGATCGCCGGTGGTGGACCTGGCTTCGAATTCTGTGACGGTGACGCTCGCCCAGCCTGGCGACGCCGAGTGCACCTTCTCCGTGAGCCGAGCGAGCCTTGACGTCGTCATCGACACGCCCTTGGGGATGCGCGCCGACGTCGGGTTCACCTGGTGCGGGCCGACACCGGGAACGTGCGACACCTTCGCCCTCGACGACGACGGTGGGCTGCACCCGCCCACCGACCCGGCCACCCTGTCCGACCGCCGCTCGCTGGCCGACGTCACCCCGGGCGCCTACACCGTGACCCTGTCGAGCCTTCCCGCCAACGCCGTGTTCGACACCATCGAGTGCGGTCCCGGCGCCAGCGTGGATCTCGCCAACCGGCGGGTGGAGGTGGTGGTCGACGGCGTCCTCGACGACGTGGACTGCACGTTCCGGGTCTCGGGCCCGGGCCTTCAGATCATCCTCGACGGCACCAGCGAGAACGTCGGGTTCGAGGTCTGCGGTCCCAACGGCGCCGTGTGTGTCGGCTACGTCCTCGACGACGACGGCAACAACAGCCCGCACGTCGATCGGCGGGGCGAGTCGGGCCTGGTGCCGGGCAGCTACGTCCTTCGCCTTGCCGACCTGCCGGCGGGAACCAGCTTCGTCGGTGTCGACTGCATCGGCTCGGGGGCGACCATCGACGTGCCGAACCGCCAGGTGACGGTGGCGCTGACCACCCAGACCGTCGCCTGCACCTTCACGGTCACGGGCTGACGGCTCATTCGCCGCGGCCGGCACACGCGCGGCGCCGTCAGATGCGGGCGCGCTCGGCCCAGAAGTCGAGCACGGCGGGGTCGCCGAAGATCTCGAGGCGGCTCCGGGGCACGCGGTTCCAGAGCAGGAGCAGGAGGTCGGAGGCCGATCCCCGCACGGCGGCATCGCCCTTGGCGTGACCCCGTTCGCAGGCGGGGCCCTCGGGGGTGAAGGAGATGGT
>RRZU012012621.1_pt1 | contig 10693 bp, 12 predicted proteins | sample 2165561 | NCBI WGS metagenome assembly RRZU01 (sample SAMN10456909, study PRJNA506462) | wastewater metagenome | isolation source: wastewater sludge | place: USA: Moscow, Idaho | reverse complement strand
GGGCGCAACTGTGAGAGGAATGAAGGACGCCCCGGGAAAAGAGTACGCGTTCATGGAACCCCACGAACGATGGGGCGTCCCTTTACCCATACAGGGCGCAATCAGGAAGATGTAGCCTCCAGATGTACTCGGACCGCCCACGGATTCCGATGAACTCCCACGCCCCTTGTTTTACCCACACGCCAGGTTTACCCCATCCGTACGAGCGTGTTCAACTCCGGTGGGCATGGGACGGTTCGCTTACGCAGTCGTGTCTGGCGAATTCTCTTCGTACCTCTCCATTGCGCGTCGTAGTATCTTGCCCTCCTCCCCCAAAATCGAGTACCATGTCCCACTTTTGTTGTACCATCCATGCTGTCCAAACTTTTAACCCGTTTCCGAAAAGCCGAAGGCCCGCCTCCGGTGATTGCGTTGGAATTGCGAAACGAATCGATTCGCTACGCTTCCCTCAAGCCCTCCGTGGATACGTCGGGCGCACCCTACTTGCTGCACGCATCGGGCCTTGTTGAACGCTCGGCCTTTCCGGACGACACGTCCTGGCGTGAAGAAGCCAGCCGTCAAATCAAAAAGTACACTTTGAAGAAATCGGTTCCGCTACTGCTTCTGGCCAGCAACGATTACCGCGTGTTCCACATCCGGGATAGCGAGGTTGTCCAGGCCGACCATGTTCGTGCTGCCTTTCATGGTTGGGTCGTAGAACGGCCGGACGACTACGTGGCGGATTTGCTCAGCCAGTTGGACGACTCGGTCATCGGCGCGGTCATCAAAAAATCCACTCTGCAAGCCCGCATGGCGCAAGCCAACGCCTTGGGCCTCAAGGTGTCGCGCGTGGATTTTGCCGAAACCGCCCTGGCCTACCTCGCCTACGCGTTTTCCGAAGTGGATACCGACGATGTTCATCCCAATCGCGGCGTATTGTCCCGCTCGGGGGACGACATGCTGCTGGTCGTGGAAAACAAAAGCACTGTGATTCGCACCCACCAGGTTCCCGCCACCGATCTGAGCCGTGTGGCGCAAGAAAGTGCCCACATCGCGCTCGACACTACCTGCGTGGTGCTTTACGTGGACGTGGGTGCGGACACATCGGCCGTGGTCGAAGCGCTGCAAGAGCACGGTGTTGCCGCAGAACCGCTTCACCCGTACGGCATTCTGGCCGAAGAAGTGGCGGAACTGTTCGACGAACAGCAATTGCAACGCCTCGCCGGAGCTGCGGGTCTGTCCCTGGAAGATTCCGCCGGTTTTGATTGGACCGCGCAATACGTTCCGCTGTTGCCCACGACCGTGTCCGAAATGGACTCCCTGGATTCCATTGTCGATTCGGCGTTGGAGCCCTTGAACTTGGACAGTCCACCATCGCAACCCACCGCTCCCCTGGGAGAGCCTACCCAAGAAATCCCGTTCGATAGCCTGGACGAGTTGGAGTCCCCCCCGCTGGGATCGACTCCCGCCCCGGCCTCCCAAGAGCCTCCGCTGGACCTCGACGCGCCCTTGTCATTTCCGCCGATCGAGGACCATTCCATCAAAATTGAGGAACCGGTGTTTACCTCGTCCATTTTGCAAGAAGAGCCCCAGCCGTCTCCCGAGATTGTGGTGGAGTCGGTTGCAACCAAACCAAGCCTGCGTTGGGTTGGTGGTGTTGTACTGGGTGGCCTGGTTGCCAGCGTGTTGGCCGCCAATGTGCTGTGGTCCATGCAAGAAGACAACGCCCAGGCCCATGCCACCGCGCGCGCCGCCCACGAAGCCGCCATGGTCGTCAAACGCAAGGCGCTGGCCGATGCCAAAAAAGAAGCATCGCAACCCACGAGTGTTCATTACTCAACATGGATGGCAAGCCTGGCGGGTACCGCTCCGCCCGGCCTATGGCTCACCCGCATCAACGATTCTTCGGACATCAGCACCATTCAGGGAATGACCAAAGACAAGGCGCTGGTGGATACCTTTGTTGCCACCCTGAACACCAAACCCCTGGCCGGCACGTCCGGGTTCCAGGCCGTATCCTTGGAGTTTGATACCCAATACAATCTCTGGTCGTTTCGTATTGAAGGAAAAAAACCATGATGCAATATCCTAAACAATGGACCAGCCACCAGCGTCTCATCGCCATGGTGGGCATCCCGGCGTTTCTGGCGCTGGCCACCCTTATTTTTGTGGATACGCCCATGCGCGCGGAGCAAGCACGCCAGCGCCAAGAGGTCCTGCAATGGCAACAAGAGGAAGACGCGCTTCGCGTACCGTCCAAGCCCAAGGCCATTCCGGTTGCGACCGCCATCAAGGACGTCGCCAAAAAGTACCCTGCCCTCGAACTCATCACCACCGAAACGTCAACACCGGGCACGTTCGCCATCTCCGGCTCGGGTGGCTACGTGGACTTGTACAAAGCGCTGGCCGAGCTGGAAAAACAATTGCCGCGCGCCACCTGGAGTTCCCTGGCCATCACGCAAAGCAACGATTTCAAAAAGACCCTGTTGCACCTTGTCGTATCCACCCCCGTGGAAGGAAAGAAGCCATGATGCCTTCCCTGGTATTCACCTTGGCCATGTTGGGTTCACTCCCGGTCCCCACCTGGTCCGCCGTGTTCGTCCGCATTGTGAACGATGAAATGGTACTGCCTTCCACCCCTACCCAACGTGGCCAGCAACACGTGTGGAAAACGCCTCTTCCGTCGACTCGCTAGACATGCAACCACGGTATCGTGTTCAGGACCATCGTCCTGCTTTTTTCTTCAGCCTGCATTTCAACCAACTGAGTTTGGCGCACCAAGAGGTCATGCTGGATTGGTCGCGCCATCTGGACCGCGATGAACGGCATAACTACCACGATGGCTCTTTTTACGTGGTGCTCCCCTTCGAGCGGATTCTCGCTCCAGAGGCCTTGTCCCATGCCGCCCTGATTGCGTTTCATCGTCGGCTTGAACGTTTGGATTTTGTGGGGGATACCCACAAGGCCAATCGCCACATAGATACTTTTCCGGACAAAGGCTGGCTGACGTTCGGCCAAACCGTGGACACCTACATCGACATGCTCTTGCTGATGCACGACCTGCGCGCGGCGTTGCCCGAATCGCACGTGGCAGCCAATACCTTCGCTATCTACGTGGAGTCCTAACGTACTCCTCATCATGTCGTAGGGCATGGTGAAGATGGAGGATCATCGTCATTTCCAATACTGCATCCGAAGCGTAACGCTGGGCCCACGTCCCACGTCGTTTTTGTTGCCCACGACATGGATACGCACCTTGCGTTCGGTGCTATCAATGACATGGCGCGCTTTGCCTTTTTTCCAATCGAGTCCCACATCGCACGCCGCAATGTTCTTGGCCAATTGTTCCGTCGTTTCGTAAATACGATCCGTCATGGACAACGGATACGCCCATCGGGTCTGCCATTCGTTGGAGGTCTGCCCGATACGCAACTCACAATCGAAACGGCTGGCAGCCTGGTGGGGAACCTTGGCGCAGATGTATTGCGTTTCCCCCTCGCTCTCCTCCAGCACGGGGCCCGCCCAATCTTTCCATTGGTTCAAACGGCTACGGTCCTCCAGCAGCCCCATTACCATGGGGCACACGTTGTCCTCTGGTTTTCGCGTAGCAAGGACGCCCCCCAGGACGGGTTGCACGACCCACGCAACACTAGGTGCGCGAGGGTCTTCCGTAATGCGCAGGCTCATGCGCAGTGGTAACCCTCGGTACTCCACTGGCTCAAACTCCATGACCGCATGCGGAGTACCCCCGGTAGGCGCCACGCTGCGCACGCCCCCGATGAAAGGTTTAGCCTGAAGGCACGTCTTGAGTTCATGCAACCAGACGGATGCCACCCCCTGGGCTTCCTTGCCGTTGGCAACGCGCGCGATGCACATGGCACCGTGCGGTCCAACGGACGACGTGGAACAAAGGGCTGCCCCCCGCAACGGTACCGTCATATCCCCGGGTTGTCCCAGTGCCCACCCGCTCGCGGCGGCGTGCAAAAACGACTGAAGATCAGGACAAGCAGCATGCGTGGCTAGGGAGACGGCCCCCAATACGGCGGAGCATAAAACAGAACGAACCATGGTCGGTCTAGTGTGCCAAGTCGAGGCCGTGAACGGAAGGGGCGTTGTCTCGCACAATGAAAAGGGGGAAACAACATCCGGCCCGTCTATGGAGGGCCTCTCGTTCCATGGATACGTACTCTCTTTGGAGTGAACGTGTGCGTCAGGAAGAGATAACACCATTCAAAACTCCGGGAAGAACGAACCATCCATATGATACCCAACTTCTTTTCCGTTCAAGGCTTGCTTTCTTCCGTGGTACCATGAAACGATGCAAGGATACCAACCAGGCGCGATCTACAATTCGGATCTTCGCCAACAAGAACTAGAGAAAGAGCGCCGTTCCGCCAAATTAATGGGTTTAGCCCGAATGGCTGTCGCTACTGCGGCGATCGTATCATCCGCCGCGTATTGGCAAGATCAAATCGAAGAATGGACCCTAAGCCCATCGGCATCAGCCACGACAGTTACCGCCAAAGCAACCGAAGTCGCCCCCGCCTCCCGAGTCCGGGAGGGCAAGGTGGAATACGCGCCTCCCGTTTCCCGGGTGGCCCGAGCATCGGTCGATTCCGAATCGTACCGATTCAAATCTCCACCCAAGCCCGCCCCCCGTGGACTTGGGGTGCACATCAACGTTGATGCCGCGTTTCAAACCAACACCGGTTTACGCGACCATATTGCGCGGTCCATTTCGAAAGAGTTCAAAATCTCCGAGCATACGGCAAAGCAAATCGTGGCCGCAGCGGCCCAGGCCAGCAAAAAATACAACGTCGAAGTTTCAAAGCAGTTGGGTTTGATAGAAAAAGAATCCAGTTTCAAACTCAACGCGGTCAGCTCCGTAGGCGCGGTGGGGTTGACCCAAGTGCGGGAAAAATATCACCCGGAAGTACTGAAGAAAGTTGGAGTTCGTGGTGAGCTCATCAAAGCTGACGCGAGCAAACAAGTACACGCGGGAATTGCCGTATTGGACTCATATCGAAAAGAAGGAGAATCTCTGCGAAATGCGCTGGTGGCTTACAACGTAGGCCCCAACGCCAAAGACAAATCCCGAGGCATTGTGTACGCCAATTTAGTGGAACAAAACGCGGCGAAGTGGCGCCAAGAAGCGGTGACATTTTTGCAAAAACAAGCCCATACACCCCAGATTGAGTCCACCACGCCAAATCTATGAGTTCGTTCAAACATTGGACCATGGCACAATGGGCGCAATTGCACCGCGCCTTTCGAGAGCCGGCCGACTCCGACATCGTTCAGGCGATTATCGATGGCGCAGGTGTCGTTGAACCTTCCGACTGGGATATCGTCCACGCGGACATCACCCCATGGGTTCACATCACCAGCGCATTCGTGCATATCGCGCACCAGGATGAAGCCGATGTTGCTGCCTTTTTGTCCGAAATTCGACGATACGTTCCGGAACGAGAAGACGCTCGCCTGAGTCTGGCCGCGTTGGTCAGCACGTTGACTTCCTCACTGGAACAAACTCCCGAATCCATGTCCAATTGGGATAAATTGCGTCAACTGGTCGGGATGCTCCCGCAATCTCCGATATATTCCAACGCTACCGTTGGTGAGTGGTCTCTGGATTGAGAACCGAAGGCTAATTCTTCCAGTTTGGTGAAGAGATGCGAAGCATGAGCGTGTCCGCTTGCGGATACGTTCACAACACAAAAACGTTTTTGTGTTGTATGGGCGCCACAAGCGTCTTCCTTTTTGGGTTTTGCACCCCTATACTTTTCTTCTTCCTCCTCTTTTTCCTTTTTCGTTCCACCATGCCCAATAAGTCCTACACCTTCACCCTCAATCGCGCTCACAAAATCGTGGAGCGCCTGAAGACGCACGCCAGCGAACTGGTCAAAGAAGCCGAGCTGCTGGCCTCGCCCCTATCGGTGCGCAGCCAAGAAGAAGCGGGCTCCCAAAAGCGCGCTGCGGACAACGCGCTGAACGCGCTCATCAATCTGGAAGCGTACACCACCGTGCTGGCGACCATTCATACGCTGCGTCAGGCGATTGCAACGGCCAACCACACCTCCGGCGTGGACAACCTTCTGGCTCTGCAAAACAAGCAAACCCAAATCCTGTCCGCGTACAAACGCGTGCTGGACTCCGTGGCGCCCGCCAGTTCGGTCGCGTGGGACCAGATTCCGGCGGTTGCCAACGAGTACACCCGTTACTCTCTGGAAACACTCAATGCCGACCAGCTGTCCGCGATTCGTGAAGTGATTGCGTCCACCCAAATGAAGCTGCACGCGACATCCGACAGCGTGTCGGATGCGAATCGCACCTCCATCACCGTGGAGATCCCCGAAGAACACGCGCGCATTGCGGGTTTGGCGGTATAATAATGGTTTAGGGCTTGGCATGCCCGAACGTTCCGCAAGGAACGTGGCCCGCAAGGGCCTTGCCCATGCGGCGGGTTCAATCTTAGCCTAAAAAGCTAATAATGAACTTGGAGACGACATAGCGTGGTTCGATCATTCCCTTGGTTGTGCTATTGGTCCACGATGCTGTTTTCTCCGACGTTAAGGTTGTTGATTGCTTGTACGTTCGTGGCAATGGCCCGAAGAAGGTTGTTACCGAACCCGCCGCTTGCTTTTTTCTTCGATTCCTTCTAGCATCCTGAGATCATGGTCGCACCTTGCACAATTTCCGGCGATTCCATCGCAGTTGGTCTCTACCCCCATCTTCCTTGTTACATGGCGTACACTAAAATTGGTGCCAATACACGGACGATTACAAGCAATGCGGGGCCCGCTGTAGGAACCATGATCTTGAGCACAGGCTCGAACGACTGGAAAGCGGACGAATCCTCGTACGAAAAATTACGTGAAAAATACAAAGGTCGTCCCGTAATTTGGGTTTTACCCGGCCCAAAATTTGAACCTGCCCGGCAAGCCATTCTGCGGGTAGCCCAGCGCTGGGGTGATTCGGTACTCCCCTTGCAAGGTGTCGGCAAAGATGGCGTTCATCCCTCCGCCCGTGGCTACAAGGAGTCCGCCAACATTTTGCGAACAGCCCCTTCGTATTCCGACCCCGTTCGCTAGTTCGGTCTCGCTCCAACCCCCATTCCGCCTTTCCCAAACATCTCCACCAGCGCGCATCAAGAGCTTGAATAACATTGCCCCTGTACGGTACGCTACCCGAATGTCTTCCGCCCTTGTCATGTTGCATCAAGAGTGGCTTCGTCAAGGTCCTGCCTTTCCCTTGATGAAGCACCTGTGCCGGTATTTTTCGTACACCCATACATTGGCGGAAGTGCATTACTACGAGTTTGCGACCGATGCGGTATCGGTCATTTACACCTACCCTGAGACGGCACCGACGATTTCGGTGCACTTGCCCCACCACGCCAATGCCCCCGAAGGAACGTGGTATCAGATGCCCTCGTGCCACGCCAACAACCATTTTTTAAAGGTGGTGCACGAAAATCAAATGGTGGGACTGTACATGGTCAAGGCCAATGTGGATTCCATGAAAATCCCGACCGAGCCTTGGACGCTGGGTGGCCTGCACAACGCGTACATCTCCACGTGGTTGCACGATTACGAATGGAAATTTGCGAATCAAAGCAGCGAGCGTTGGATCGTGGTCAACAAAAATGGGGTGCAGTGGTACAACCAAAGCATCGCGCCCTGGTTCCGCGCGGACGATTATCTCGGTTACTGGCCCGCCTGGGTCCACGAAGACGCGGTGGTCCGCAACGCCATATTTTGGGAGCAGATGGCGACCAAAGACTCCTGGACCGGCATGGTTTCAGGAAACCAAGAGCACCCATCCACGTGGTGGTTCGTCCAAAAATTACGAGACGATGCCTTTCTTGTACGGGTAAACACGTACGAAGAACTGACCACGAACCTCTTGGCGCAATCCCATTGGCAACGGCATGACCCCCTGACCGCATTGCCTCGGGAAGTGCAGATGCAATGGCACTGGGCGGGGAATGACGAAACGCCGTGGAGTCTGGCCTTAATCAGCATGGACCATTTCTATGCGTTAAGCGGCCAATACGGTACCGAGAACGTCGACAAAGGCCTTCTTGCCGTGGCCAACAAGCTCAAGGACATCCTGCCCGCCACCTGGTCCGTATGGCGCGGGCGCGTGGACCAGTTTTATGCCATGGGCCCCAATATTCAAAACGAGTGGTTTTTGAATGCTCTGCGCATTCCCGTAGAAGATTGCGTGTTCGATAAGGTATCCACGTCCATCGGAATTGGTGCCGACCCAACGTTTTCGCACGCCAAGAAACTAGCGCAAGAAGCCAACGCGTTGTGCATTGAAAAAGGCGGCCGCCAAATCATGTTCAACTCGTACCCCAAGCGGCTGCGCAGCGCCGCTTCTTTGCAAGAGTCGATGGCCCAGATTCGAATGGACAAGGATGTGGCACTGGTCTACGACCCCATCTACAAGAGTTCCATCGTCGGGTACCGTCTTCATACTAACTGGAATCACCCCACCTGGGGCGTGATAAAAGGGAACGATTTTTTACCGCAATGCGAACCCGATATTCGCAAGGACTACATTCTGTGGACCTTGCAACAGCTGAGCGCCAAATCACTGGAATGGAAAACCCTGGGCTTGAATACGGAGCCCCTCGCACTATGGCCGCTTCCTTCGAAAATATGGACCGACCCCCACGTGCAAGCAGTACTAAACCGGCCCTGGAAACCTAGTGGTTTAACTATTCAACGAGTGTTGGAAATTGATGAGGCCGACGCGTTATCGAATTTTGATGTTCTGTTGGAACAATCCAAAATCTGGAAAACCCAGGGGGTTGAAGTGTGCGTATCGTTGATGCGCCACGACGATATTAACATCTTGAAGTTGCTGCAGTTGCAGCCCAAGTACATCTCCTTGCCCTGGCCTTTTGCGCGCAACGCCATCACACACAAGGCCGTTACGGAAATTGTGGCCTTCATGCTCAATCGTGGCATCGAAGTGCTGGCGTACTGCCCACATGGCGTAGGGGCTCCGCAGCAATTCTCTGGTGCGATTCAGCAGAAACCATACCATTGAGGCGAGGCCTGGTACGCGAATTCGTCTTTCGCTGCGCGCCATGTGGGAGCGAACCTTGTTAGAATAGAAGAATGGCCTTGGAGCAACCCTAAACGTGCCCACTTCGGGGATACGTTCATTTCTCACTCTTCACCATGCCCAAGAATGAGCCAAAGGCTCATGGTCTCTCGCAAAGCGAGAGAGGCATCGAGTTCGCCATCTTCACTTCCATCGGATACACCGGGTCTCAGCGTATGGGCCAATCGTTTGCATCATCACCTGGCCTGGTTACGCAAGGAGTGGTCTTCGTTGGAGGATATCTCCATGCAAGACATAAACGATTTTTTGGTGCGGACCACCGCCGAAGCCGGGAAGTACTTCTATCTCATGGACGCCCCAACCAACCAGCCCTGGGTTGCATCGGTCGCCATGCACGCCGTGGTATGCGACCATCCTGCGGTGTTGACGTACACCCTTCAACAAAAAACCGAAGCCTGGGAGTACATGAAGGTTGCCCAAACGTCGGGATGGAATCCTCAAGACATTATTCAGGCTGCAGCATGGACGCGCGATTGCTTTCCCAATTTTCCAACGGACGTGCAGTGGGCAAGTTTGTTGGATTGTTCACCCGAACAAGTCAACATGTGGTTGAATGATCTCGCACCGACTGTGGAAGACGCGTTGACCCCACAAGAGCGGGAGGCCTGGTCCATCGCCGAGAGCCTTGGTGCTCCATTCTCCAGTTGGGTGGACCTGTTGAAATCGAAGCCCTATCCACTCTCCACGTTGGCTCTGCCTTCCGCTTTAACGATGACCGCTTAACGTTGGGCGGGAAAACTTCCCAGTACATCCATCTTGGTCTGCCGAACAAATTCTGCGTAAGACAACGGCTTACCAATATGGGCATTGGCCGTGTTTTCCAGCAAGTACACAAAAGCTTTGTTGGAGTCCACGTTGTAGACAACCTTGAACAACATGTCGGGAACCCATACCTGACCCTTGCCAATGGTCTTTCTCCCGCCGTGTCGGAACAGAGGACCCGTGTACACAAACGTATCCCCCGGTGTACGTTCAACAAATTTGCGCACGTCGCTTTCAAGTTTGCTCCAAATTTTTTGGTTGTTGGTCGGATCTTGCGGAACCATGTTCGCCAACGAAAAACTTTGGGCCATTGCGTTGTCGTTGGGCATATCCGCCGCCGGTGCCATGTGGCCTCGGTCGTACCCACTACCCTGGTAATCCCTCAATCCTGCCCGCATGGACGCCGGGAGACGAGCTTCTTCGTAAAACTTGTTCGTTCGGGGCAATCCCTTTGCAGCTTGCAGTCGTTCACGGTTCAACTTTTCGATGGCAACCACCGGAGTTTTGGTGGTGCCGCTGTACAGAACCGCGAAACTATCGAAGCAAAGAGGTTTGGAATTGGGCGTTACCAGCCGCATCGGTTGATTACGCGGAAAATGTTGAGGGCACGCCGAAAAGTCGGTTGCGTTGGGGTTGGCCGCGCGACGGTCTTGAATGCCTTGCACCGTCTCCTTTACCTTAGGCCACGGTTTGGTGATGGCTCCAAAATCGAAAGCCTGCGCGGATACCGACAGTAAAACGGTGGAGATAAATAGACCAAATGAACGCATGAAGTACTCCCTAAAAGAGTCTCGATTGTACGCGAAAAATAAGG
>RRZU013075572.1_pt1 | contig 10694 bp, 6 predicted proteins | sample 2165561 | NCBI WGS metagenome assembly RRZU01 (sample SAMN10456909, study PRJNA506462) | wastewater metagenome | isolation source: wastewater sludge | place: USA: Moscow, Idaho | reverse complement strand
CAGCCCTTCGTCGCCGGCGAGCGCGTCACCATCGCCGACATCACCGCCTTCTGCGCGGTCGAGTTCGCGCGCGGGCTGAGGAAGATCAAGCCCGGCGCCGAGGGCATGGCCAACCTGCAGGACTGGCGCGACCGCATCGTGGAACGCCCGAGCGCGCGCGCAGGAGGCTGAGCGCCGGCGGGCCGCGTCGGAGCGGGCCGGGCGCCACGCGTCGCGCACGCGCGCGGAAAGGCGAAGACGCGAAGAGGCTCAGGCGTCGCTCAACCTCGGCCGCGGCCGTGGAGGAATTTCGCCAGCTTGGCGTGCATGCGTTCGCGCTCGAAGGGCTTGACCACGAAGTCGACCGCGCCGGCGGCCAGGCTGGCCTGGAGGATGTTGCGCTCGCTGTGGCCGGTGATCATGATCACCGGGATGCCCGCGAGCGCCGGGTTGGCCTTGAGCTGGCGGGTGATCGCCACGCCGTCGGCGGCGGGGAGCTGCACGTCCATCAGGATCAGCTCCGGACGCTCGCGCGCGAGCGCGGCGAAGGCCTCGGCGCCGGAGTGGGCGAACTGCAGCCGGCAGTCGAAATCGGCGAGCAGGCGCTCGAGCAGCTTGCACTGGAAGCGGTCGTCGTCGACCACGAGCACGCATGCCGGGCGCTGCGCGGCCAGGCCCTGCAGCTTGCGTGCGGCGTCGAGCTGCGGCGAGACCTCGCGGCGCAGGCCGTCCACCCACTCGGAAAGCGGGATCGCCCGCTCCGAGGCTTCGCCGACGTGCGCGCGCAACTTGGCGAAGAGGGCGGCGGGCAGCAAGGCCGCTGCCGCCGCGCCGGCGGAGGGGGGCAGGGGCGGCGCAGGCTCGACCGGCGCAGGGGGCGCAGCGGGGGGCGATGGCGCGAGGCTGTCCGCCGCCGCGGGCGCGAGCCCCGAGGGCACCCCGTCGAGGTCGAGCTCGAACTCGGTGGCGAACTCGGAGGCGAACTCGAGCCCGGTGGCGAGCGCGTCGCCGGCCGCGCGCGCGGCCTGCAGGCTGTCGCCGAGCGCGTCGATGTGCTCCTTGCCGGCGCCGAGCCCGGCGTCGAGCATCTCGCCCAGGCTGCCGAGCACGCGCGCGTGCGCGAGCATCTCGCTCGCCGCCACGCGCTCGCGGCCGAGCGCGAGCATGCGCGCGGCGAGCAGGATGGACATGTGCAGCCGTGAGCTGTCATACACCAGCGGCCAGTACAGCACGTAGTCGTCGAAGCACTCCTTGCGGCACAGCTCGAAAGCCTGGCGCAGGTTGTCCTTGTCGCACAGCACGATGCTGTGGTGGCGCTCGCTGCGTGCGCGCCGGCTGTGGCGGTAGAGCACGAGCGCGTGGCGTTCGGCGTGCTCGATGTGGCGGAAGGCGAGCAGCAGCACCTCGGGGCGCTGCGCATCGAAGTCCGCGGCGAAATGGCCCTCGTCGCTCGAGCAGCTCACCTGCGGGAAGTCGTCGGCGAGCAGGGAGACGATCTGCCGCGCCTCGACCGGCATGTCGGAGAGGACGAGGATGCGGGTCTGCCGTGTGTTCATCCGATGAGCTCCCCGCAACGTTGCTGCCAGCGCGCGTGCCAGGCGGGCAGTTCGGCCGCCGGGACGGGGCGCGAGATGAAGTAGCCCTGCGCCTGGTCGCACCCGCTCGAGCGCACGAAGTCCCAGTCGTCGCGGTCCTCCACGCCCTCGGCGACGGAGCGGATGTTCAGCTCGCGCGCCATGTCGAGGCAGCCGCAGAAGATCGCCCGGCGCGTGGGCAGCTTGCGCGCGCCGGTCACGAAGCCGCGATCGATCTTGAGCTCGTCGAAGGGCAGGTCGCGCAGCTGGCGCAGCGAGGAGTGGCCGGTGCCGAAGTCGTCGATCGACACGCCGATCTGGCGCAGGCGCAGGCGAGCGAGGATGTCGAGCGCCGTGAGCGGGTTGCTGCCCAGGCGAGACTCGGTGACCTCCAGGATCAGCTCGGCGGGCGCGAGCCCGGTCTCGTCGAGCATCGCGCAGACGAGCTCGGGGAAGCCGAGGCGGTCCAGGCTGTCCATCGACACGTTGATGGCGAGCCGGATGCGCAGCCCCTCCGCGCGCAGCGCGCGCAGGTCGGCCGCGGCGCGCAGCAGCACGCCGCGGGTGAGCTCGTCGATCAGCCCCGACGCCTCCATGCCGGGGATGAAGGCGTCGGGGAAGACGAGGCCGTCTTCGGGGTGTTGCCAGCGCACCAGGGCCTCGACGCCTGCGAAGGCGCCGCTGCGCAGGTCGACCTTGGGCTGGTAGTGGTTGAGCAGCTGGCCTTGCGCGATCGCCCGCGCGAGCTCGACGGCGGTGTAGCCGCGCGCGGGGGCGCTCGCCGTGCGGGCGTGGCGGCCCCCCTCCTGCCAGCGCCGCAGCATGGCCTGCAGGCAGGAGGGGGGAACCGGCTTGACGAGGCTGCCGAGCACGTCGATGCGGTAGGCGGCGGCCAGGCGTGCGGCGGTCTCGATGATGCGTTCGTCCTCGCCGCTCACCAGCACGACGCTGCCCTCGAAGCCGGCCTCGGCGAGCCGGCGCAGGAAGACGATGCCATCGGTGTCGGGCATGTTGAGGTCGAGCATCACCAGGGTCTCGGGCGCATCCGCCGCGGCCAGGCTGGCGAGCGCCGCGGCGGCGACGGTGTGGCCCTCGACGCTGGCGGCGATGCCGGTCCGCAGGATCTGGCGGCGCAGCAGGCCGACCTGCAGCGGGTCGTCGTCGACGATCAGGATGCGCCGCGTGTGCGTGTTCATGAGCGGTCTCCTCCCTGGCCCGCGGCGGCGCTCGCGTCGAGCGCGGCGCGTAGCGCGGCGGCGAAGCGGGCGACCAGCTCGGCGGGGCGGGCCGGGCCGCCCTTGCGGCAGTGGTCCTCGAGCTCCGCGCACAGCTCGCCCAGCGGCAGCGCGCCGACCGAGCGCGACGCCGACTTGAGCCGGTGCGCCACGCCCGCGGTCGTCGTCCAGTCGGCGGCGCGCACGGCGCGCAGGATCTCCTCGCCAGCAGCGCGCGCCGAGTCGTGGTACTCGCGCACGAACTCCGCGATGAGGGCGGCGTCGTCGCCGATCAGGCGGGCGAGCACGCGCGTGTCGAGGACCGCCTGCGCGGCGGGGACGTCGGAGACGCCCGCGCTGGAGATGCTTCCCGAGGGGGGCTCCGGGGCGGCCTCCGGAGCCGCTTCCGGAGCAGCCTCGGCGCCGGGTTCAGGGGCGTCGGCGCGGGCGTCGGCGGGTGCCGCCGGGGTGGCGGCCGGGAGGTGGCGCTCCAGCACCGCACGCAAGGCCTCGATCTGCACCGGCTTGACGAGGTAGTCGTCCATGCCGGCGTCGAGACAGCGCCGGTCTTCGCCGCGCAGGGCGTTGGCGGTGACCGCGACGATGGCCAGGCACCGGCGCGGGTCCTCCTCGGCGCGGATGCGCGCGGCCAGCGTGTAGCCGTCCATGTTGGGCATGTGGAGGTCGGTCAGCAGCAGGTCGTAGGGGCCTTCGCGCCAGCGCGCGAGCGCCTCCTGGCCGTCCTCGGCCAGCTCGCAGGACAACCCGAGCAGACCGAGCTGGCGGGTGATGACCTTGCGGTTGCTGTCGTTGTCCTCGGCGACGAGGATGCGTGCGGCCGCCATCTGCGGATCGAGCCCGGCGACCGCGGACGCGCCGCGGCGCTGCGTCGGCCCGCACGCCCATTCGGCGGCGTCGCGCCCGCAGGCGACGGCCACCGCGCGGATCAGCTCGTCGCGGTGCACGCCTTCGCGGTCGAGCGTGAACAGGCCGGGGCCCTGCTGGCGTGCCTGGCGGCGCGCGCCATGCAGGATGAGCAGGATGCCGGGGCGGCGCGGCGGGGGAAGCTGTTGCCAGCGCGCGTGTGCCGTCGGCGCCAGCGGCCGGTCGACGAGCAGCACGGCCTCGTGCCCGGCCGCGGCGAGGAACTGCAGCGCCTGCTCGCTGCCGGGCGCGCGTTTCACGCGTGCGCCGGCGTGCGCGAGGTAGCTGCCCCAGTCGGCGACCAGGCGCGAGTCGGCGATCGCCAGGATGCACAGCACGCCGGCGAGCGCCTGCGGGCGCGGGTGTTCGTCCGCGCGCACGGGCGCGAGCGCCAGCGCCAGGGTGAAGCAGGCGCCCGCGCCGGGGCGGCTGTCGACCGTGATCTCGCCGCCGAGCAGGTCGGCCAGGCGGCGGCTGATCGCCAGCCCGAGGCCGGTGCCGCCGAAGCGCCGGGTCGTGGAGGTCTCGGCCTGGGAGAAGGGCTGGAACAGGCGCTGGACCACCTCCGCGCTCATGCCGATGCCGTTGTCGCGCACCGAGAACGCCAAGCGGCCATCCGCGCTGCGGCTGGCGCGGAGGTCGACCCGGCCGCTGCGACCCTCGCCGGAGGAGAACTTGATCGCGTTGCCGGCGAGGTTGGTGAGGATCTGCTGTACGCGCAGCCCGTCGGTCAGCACCTGCCCGGGGAGGTCGGGGTCGACGAAGACCTCGAGGGTGACGCCGCGCTTCTTCGCCACCGGCTGCAGGGTGTCGCCGACGCGCTCGACGAGCTCGACCAGGCTGGCCGGGTGCAGGTCGAGCTCGAGGTGGCCGGACTCGATCTTGGAGAAGTCGAGGATGTCGTCGATGAGGTGGAGCAGGGTCGCCGCGGAGTCGCGCATGATGTCGACCATCTCGGCCTGCTCGTCGTCCAGCGCGCTGTGCGCGAGCACGTCGACCAGGCCGGCCACGCCGTTCATGGGGGTGCGGATCTCGTGGCTCATGGTGGCGAGGAAGTCGCTCTTGGCGCGGTTGGCCGCCTCGGCGGCGGCGAGCGCCTCGCTCAGCTCGCGCGTGCGGGTCTCGACCAGGTGCTCGAGGCGCTCGCGGTAGTCGTGCAGCTCCGCCTCCATGCGGCGCGCGGCGGTGATGTCCTCCTTGATCGCGACGTAGTGGGTGGGCTTGCCGGCATTGTCGTGGATCGGGACGATGTGGGCGCGCTCGTAGTATTCCTCGCCGTCCTTGTTGCGGTTGTGCAGGACCCCGGTCCAGGCCTGGCCGGTGGTCAGCGTGCGCCACATGTCCTCGTAGGTGCTGCGCGGGGTCTTGCCGGACTGCAGGATGCGCGGGTTCCGGCCGAGCACCTCTTCCGGCCGGTAGTGACTCTTGCGCACGAAGCTCTCGTTCACGTACTCGATGTCGCCGGCGAGGTTGGTGATGACGATGCTCTCCGGGCTCTCCTCGACCGCGCTGGAGAGCTTGCGCAGGGTCGCCTCGGCCTCCTTGCGCGCGCTCACGTCGTGAACGATGGAGAACAGCAGGGTGCGCGACTCGTGCAGGATGGGCCCGCTGTAGACCTCGACGTCGCGGATGGAGCCGTCGGCGCGGCGGTGGCGGAAGTCGAAGCGGAAGCGTGCGGCTGCGTGGGCCGCCTGCATCTCGGCGCGGATGCGCTCGGACGGAAGGAGGTTGATGTCGCTGATGCGCATGCGCCGCAAGGTCGCGAGCGGCCAGCCGTAGAAGGCCTCGGCGGCCGGGTTGGCATCGACGAGTTCCAGGCTCTCAGGGTCGATGATCAGCATCACGGCGTGGCTGTTGCGGAAGATCGCCGCGTAGCGTGCCTCGCTGACGCCGAGCGCGCGCTCGGCGCGGACCTGCAGCGTCAGGTCCTTGGCGAAGGACAGCAGCGACACCAGCCGGCCGTCGGCGTCGCGGTTGGCGCGGTTGTGCCACTCGCAGTGCAGCAGGCGGCCGTCGCGGGTGTAGTTGCGGCCGATCACCGGCGGCGGCGGAGTGCTGCGGGTGATCGCCTGGCCGATCGCGCGCTTGACCCCGTCCGCGTCGTCGGGGTGGGTGAAGCGCCACTCGTCCGGGCGCTTGCCCAGCACTTCGGCGGCGTGCCAGCCGAACACCCGCTCGGCCTCGGGCGACCAGCGCAGGATGCGCAGGTCGCGGCTCCACTCGATGATCGCGAACGGGCAGGCGTCGATGAAGAAGTCGATTCCGGCCTGGGCCGGGATGGACGTCGATGGCAGCGTCGGGGGCGGAGGGGGGAGGTTCACGGTGGCGGCAGGGCTCGGGCGATGATCGTTCATCGGCCGCGAGCGGCTGCGGCTTGAGCCGCTGGGCCGCCCTCGCGCGCCGCGCTTGCGGACAGGCGTGCGCGGAAGCTCTCCACCGGCTCGGGGCGGGCGAACAGGAAGCCCTGGAAGGCGTCGCAGCCGTTGTCGAGCAGGCAGGCGTGCTGGGCGGAGCTCTCCACGCCCTCGGCGATGACGCGGATGTGCAGCGTGTCGGCGAGCGCCATGATGGTGCGCACGATCGCCAGGCTGCTGGCGTTGGCGGGGAGGGCGCGCACGAAGGCGCGGTCGATCTTGAGCTCGTCGAGCGGCAGGCGCTGCAGGTAGCCGAGCGAGGAGTAGCCGGTGCCGAAGTCGTCGATCGAGAAGCGGATGCCCATCTCGCGCAGGCGGGTCATGGCCTCGATGGCGCGTTCGATGTCGGTGAGCAGCAGCGACTCGGTGAGCTCGAGCTTGAGGCGTTCGGCGGGGGCGCCGGTGCGGGCCAGCAGGGCGATGACCTCCTCCACGAAGCCGGGCTCGTAGAGCTGGGCGGCGCTGACGTTGACCGCCATCACCAGCCCGGTGGCGCCGGGCAGCTCGACCCAGCGCGCGAGCTCCTCGCAGGCGAGCGCCATCGCCTCGCGTCCGAGCGCGGGCATCAGGCCCGCCTGCTCCGCGATCGGGATGAACAGGCCGGGCGGGGTCAGGCCATGCCTGGCGCGGTTCCAGCGCAGCAGGGCCTCGGCGCCGACCAGCCGTCCGGCGGCGTCGAGCTGGGGCTGCAGGTGGATCAGGAAGGCGCCGGTGCCGAGCGCGCCGCGCAGCTCGGCCTCGAGCTCGAGCCGGTCGGCCAGCTCGGTGCGCATCTGCGGGTCGAAGACGCGGGCGGTGTTCTTGCCCGAGCGCTTGGCCTCGTACATCGACAGGTCGGCGCGCTGCATGAGCTCGTCGGCGCCGCTGTCGTGGCCGTTGAAGATCACCAGCCCCAGGCTCGCGGTGCATTTGCGGTCGAGGCCGTCGAGGCGGTAGGGGTGGCCGAGCTGCTCGAGCAGCTTGTCGGCGACCTGGCTGGCAGCGAGCAGGGCCTCGTCGGCGGATTCGGCGAGGAGCTCGAGCAGGACCACGAACTCGTCGCCGCCGAAGCGCGCCACCGTGTCGGACTCGCGCACCACGCCGCGCAGGCGCGCGCCGGCCTCGCGCAGCAGCTGGTCGCCATTGTGATGGCCGAGCAGGTCGTTGATGTCCTTGAAGTCGTCGAGGTCGATGAACATCAGCGCGCCGTGGCGGCCGGTGCGCGCGTTGGTGGCGATGGCGTGGCCGAGGCGCTCGACGAGCAGGCGGCGGTTGGGCAGCTCGGTGAGCGGATCGTAGTAGGCGAGCTTGCGGATGCGCTCCTCGGCGGCCACGTTGGGGGTGATGTCCTGCACGAGGATGGCCGCGGCGCGACGTCCGCCGATCGGGGCGTCGATCACCTGCGCCGAGGCCTGGAACTCGCGATGGCCGGCGGGCGTGTCGAGCGCATAGCGGGCGCTGGCACGCTCGGGGCTGGCCAGGGCCTGCTCCAGCGCGTCGCGCAGCAGCGCGGCCGGCTCTGCGGGAAGGACGTCTTCGAAGCGACGGCCGACCACCTGCGTGCGCGGTGCGGCGAGCAACTCGTCCTGGCGGGTGATGACCTCGAGGTAGCGGCCGTCCTCGTCGACCACGAAGACCAGGTCGGGGATGGCCGCGGTGATCGCGCGCAGGCGCGCCTCGCTCGCCGCCAGCGCGCATTCGGTCGCGCGGCGGCGCTCGAGGTCGCGCAGCAGGGCGCCGAGCAGCAGCGTGGCGGCGCCCATCAGCAGCAGGTAGGGCAGGCCCAGGGTGGCGAACACGCCGGCGAGAGTCTGGCCCGGCACGGCGGCCAGCAGCAGCAGCGTGACGGCATGGGTGAACACGCCGAAGAGGAAGAGCTGCAGCGGCACCGGGCGCAGCCAGCCGCGCGCGGCGCCGGCCCGGAAGGCGAGGCCGAGCAGCACCGCCAGCGTGATCGTCGTGAGGCCGATGACGACGCCGTCGCCGCCCAGCCACAGGCGGTAGGCCGCCGCGGCGAGGCCGGCCACGGCGCCGGCGAGCGGGCCGCCGAAGAGGCCGCCCAGGCTCAGCACCACCGAGCGCGGATCGACGATGACGCCGGGCGCCAGCGTGATCGGCATCATCATGCCGGCGATGCAGGCCAGCCCGAAGATCAGCCCGGACCCCACCGCGAAGGCCGCGCCGCCATGCGCGTACCGCCGCGCCAGTCCGCCCTGCAGCAGGCAGAGGGCGAGCAGCAGGGCGGTCGCCTGGAGCAGGTCGAGGATCATCGGTAGGGCGCGCAGGACGGCCTGCGCCGGGGCATGTTCGAATGCCGAGGATGCTAGCCTGCGCCCCGCCGGATGGCTGCCGACTGCGTCACGGGCAGCCCGCGATGGGCTGCCCGACGTGTTCTCAGGCGTCCGGCCGGTAGGGCTTGCCGAGCGAGACCGGCGAGTTGAGCCGGATGGTATTGCGGTTGCGCGAGATCGCCACCAGCACCACGATGGTCGCCCAGTAGGGCAGGGAGGACAGCAGCTGCGAGGGGAAGTCGATCTGCAGCCCCGAGCCCTGGATGAAGAGCTGGGTGATCATGACGCCGCCGAACAGATAGGCCCCGACCATCACCCGCAGCGGCCGCCAGGTGGCGAACACCACCAGCGCGAGCGCGATCCAGCCGCGCCCGGCGACCATGCCCTCGGCCCACATCGGCGTGTAGAACACCGACAGGAAGGCGCCGCCGATGCCGGCCATGGCGCCGCCGAACAGCACCGCCAGGTAGCGAATGCGGATCACCGGATAACCGATGGCGTGCGCCGACGCGGGCGATTCGCCCACCGCGCGCAGCACCAGGCCGGCGCGGCTGCGGTGCAGGAACCACAGCAGGCCCCAGAACAACGCCCAGGAGAAATACACCAGCGCCTGCTGGTTGTAGAGCGCCTCGCCGATCAGCGGCAGGTCGGCGATGAAGGGGATGCGGATCGGCGGCACGGCCTGCAGCGCCACCGCCTCGTAGGGCTTGCCGACGAAGGCCGCGAGGCCGACGCCGAAGATCGCCAGGGCGAGACCCGAGGCGACCTGGTTGGCCATCAGGGTGAGCACGAGCACGCCGAAGAGCGCCGCCATCGCCATGCCCGCGCCCATGCCGGCGGCCACGCCCAGCCAGGGGTTGCCGCTCTCGTGGGTGACCGCGAAGGCGGCGACCGCGCCCATCGCCATCATGCCCTCGGCGCCGAGGTTGAGCACCCCGGCCTTCTCGTTCACCAGCAGGCCCAGCGCGACGATGATCAGCGGCGTGCCCGCCACCACGGTGGCGAACAGCATCGAGGTGAACAGGCTCGCGTCCATCGCGGCCTCCTCAGGCGCCACGCCGGCGCAGGCGCAGGCGGTAGTGGATGAAGACGTCGGCGCCGAGCAGGAAGAAGAGCAGCATGCCCTGGAACACCATCGAGATCGAGTTGGGCAGGTTGAGGTATTGTTGCGCCTGCTCGCCGCCGATGTAGAGCAGGGCCATGAGCAGGCTGGCGAGCAGGATGCCGAGGGCGTTGAGGCGGCCGACGAAGGCGACGATGATCGCGGCGAAGCCGTAGCCGCTGGCGACCTTGTCGGTGAGCTGGCCCATCGGCCCGGCGACCTCGCCCATGCCGGCCAGCCCGGCGGCGGCGCCGCCGAGCAGCAGGCCCAGCCAGATCATGCGCGCGGCCGAGAAGCCGGCGTAGCGCGCGGCGTCGGCGGCTTCGCCGGCGACCCGCATGCGAAAGCCGGCGTGGCTGCGGTTCATGAAGGCGTAGCCGGCCACCAGCGCGGCGAGCGCGATCGCGAAGCCGAAGTGCAGGCGGGTGCCCTCGATCACCATCGGCAACGTGGCCGCCTCGGCGAACATGCGCGTCTGCGGGAAGTTGAAGCCGTCGGGGTCCTTCCAGGGGCCGAACACCAGCCAGGACACGAAGAGCTGCGCCACATACACCAGCATCAGCGACACCAGGATCTCGTTGGCGTTGAAGCGCGTGCGCAGCAGCGCCGGGATCGCCGCCCACGCCGCGCCCCCCGCGGCGCCGGCGAGGACCATGGCCGGCAGCACCAGCGCGCTCTGCGAGTCGCCGAAGTAGAGCGCCACCCCGGTGGCGGCCACCGCCCCGAGCATGAACTGGCCCTCGGCGCCGATGTTCCACACGTTGGCGCGGAAGCCGATCGCCAGGCCGATCGCGCACAGCATCAGCGGCGTGGCCTTGAGCAGCAGCTCGGAGAGGGCGTAGAGGTCCTTGACCGGGTTGAGGAAGAAGACACGGAAGCCCTCGACCGGGTCCTTGCCGAGCGCGGCGAACACCGCCAGGCCGCCTGCCAGCATCAGCGCCACCGCGAGCAGCGGCGAGGCCCAGGACATGAGCCGCGAGGGTTCGGCGCGGGCTTCGAGTTCAAGCATACGGGGTCTCCGTCGCGGCGGGAGCGTCGGCGGCGTGCTCGGCGCCCGGCCACAGCCCGCTCATCCACACGCCGATGTCCTCGATGGAGGTGTCGCCGGCGGCGCGCACCGGCGACAGCCGGCCCTTGGCGATCACGGCGATGCGGTCGCAGATCTCGAAGAGCTCGTCGAGCTCCTCCGAGATCACCAGCACCGCGCAGCCGCGGTT
>RRZU012663396.1_pt1 | contig 10694 bp, 7 predicted proteins | sample 2165561 | NCBI WGS metagenome assembly RRZU01 (sample SAMN10456909, study PRJNA506462) | wastewater metagenome | isolation source: wastewater sludge | place: USA: Moscow, Idaho | reverse complement strand
TAGAAGATGGCACGGTTGTGTGAAAACAGGCAATAAGTTGTTCGACTAGATTTAGCGAGTTTATCTAAGGAGTGTTTATTTGTGTTAATTTTTTTGATGCAAAATGTTAGCGCTTATTCCTGCGCTGGCGCGACGTTTTGAATGTGCAAGGGCGTAGCGTTATCAGCTTATTTTGATTGAATTTTGATGTAGGCTTTAGCTACAGGTTCTGTATAGGCGAGCTTTTATGCCGCGTCCTGTTGAATAGGCTGTCGGATAGGGTATATGGGAGAAGCTAGAATTTTATTTACCGGGCAGAAAAAATAGCTGAGATGCTACTGTACAAGACCACCAAATTTTTATTGATGGTGCATTTTGGCGTAATTGCAAAGGGTCGTGAAGTGGTGATAAGAGTTTTATGAGGTACGGTATTGAGTCAAAAATGTTTTTTCATCTAAAGCGATAGTATGAAATTGTGATTTGGTGCGAAAACGTAGGGCAGTATTAGTGCTTGAAGTTTATATAGAGTGTGTTTACGAGCGTTAATTATGCGATTTGCTGTTTAGCGGCTCTAAAAACAAGAACACCTGCTCAGCTTTATACCGAGCAGGCATCCATTTATATACTAAATATTTTAAACGACTAGATCCAGCCTTTTTCTTTGTAATAGCGTAAAGCACCTTCGTGGATGGGCGCGACTTGACCGTATTTGATCATGGTTTTTGGCTCTATAGGCGCAAAAGATTGATGTGTTTTCTTGAAATCTGGCAAGTTATCAAAAACTGATTTTACTAATGCATAAACTAAGTCTGGCGAAGTCTTTGTTGAGCTAATAATCGTTGCCGGGCTTGCGAGTGTTTTAACACTTTCTGGCTGATTTGGATAGGCGTTAGCTGGAAGCTCAACCGCATCGACGGAAGAATTTTTTAGCATATTTTCAGCCCCTGCTCCGATAATGGGAATAATTTTAGCTGAACATATTTTTAGCGGAGAAGAAACAGCGGTTGCGCCTAAGCCGAGTGCGGAGAACGCAAAGTCAATTTTCTTTGTGTTGCATAAGGCATCGCCTTGATTATTAGGGTCGACTTCTTTCGTGACTAATGTGATATCAGAAGGGGACATTTTATGTGCGGCAAGAAGCTCTAAAAATAACAGTAAAGTCCCGGATCCTTCCTTGCCAGCGAACACCCGTTTGCCTTTAATGTCTTCAAATTTTTGAGCATTGGCTTCTTTTGCCGCAATAAGGGTCAAATAATTGGGATTAACAGAGAATACAAAACGCAGGTCTTTATTTGGACCTTGAGCCTTAAAGAAATCGAGGCCATTAAAGGCCTCTCGAAGTGCGTCAGCTTGTCCCATACCAAAATCGACTTCGCCAGATCGAATTGCTTCAATATTTGCAGCAGAGGCGGAAGTGCCCAGCACAGTGCAAGAACGCCCCACAGAAGCTTTTTGATATTTGTTGAATAACTGGCACATGCTACCGGCTGCAGCATAGTTACTACCGGCGATGGAGCCAGAGGCGATTAAAACAGGCTTGGCGACTTGCGCGATAGCAGGAGGCGTCACCGTCAAAAAGCTCAGAGCTATAAGTGTGGTTAGATGTATTTTTGTCATGAAGAGTACCTCTACTTTGTACGTTCTCTAAAGGCGCAAGTGTCACATAAATAAATGCCAGGGGGTTAGGCCTGTTATAAAAATTATGTGACTTTCTAGGCGATTTATGATTTTTTTTTGCAAGCTACTCAATATTGACAAAAATGAACGCCATCTAATTATTTAGCTAAAACAGCTTAAATAGACAAAGCTACTTTAGCGAATTTGTATGCGGGGTAAATTAATATCGACGGATACCCCGGGGCGTGAATCATAGTAGGTGCCTTGGTAAACTGGTGCTGGTTCATAATAGCGGCTGGGGTAAGGTTGTACAACAACGGGGGCGGGATAATAAATTCGGCGTGGAGGTGGCACAACTATGACGGGAGCGTAGTCGCCGTATTCGTGTCTATATCCATCATGACGATGATGGTGGTGCCCTACGCCACGCCAACCATAAAAACCATCCCGTGCAAAGACAGGAGGCGCTATCGTAATAGTTGCTCCAGCAACAAGTGAAAGAATAATTTGTTTTTTGAGCATGTTCATGATGTTTCTCCTTAACCAGTCAAAAGCTGGGGTCTTTTGATAAGTTAATGCTAACGTAAACAAAGGTATATTGAGTATGCAAAGTGTAAGCACTTTATAGCTAAAAAATAAAAGAGTCTTTTTTGTTTGTTGAGCGTGGAATCCTTGCCCGGGGTTTCTGTGAATGCGCGACATGGGGCTTATGATCTTGCAAGAAAATGCCACTGGCGTTATTCCCTTCTTTAACTGTTGTGCTCTTACGGTAACTGGATGAATATCAATAGAAAATGCTCGCTGAATTTCATTGCTAACGTAGTGGCATCAGTCCTGGTCCTTGCTATACATAATTTCACTCTTTGACTGTAAGCCGGTAGAATTAGGCGTTAATAGTTTTTACAAGTTAAATTTTTAATTTTTGCTTACTTTTCTTTTTTTATAGGGGGCATTTTGTGACAGAGCGTTTTTTTCCTCAATGGCGTATAGCCGAACCCCACCAGCCAATAGTTGCCCCCGATGAGCGTTTGCACTGGGGGCAAACTTTTATGATGGGTGTGCAACACGTAGTTGCTATGTTTGGTGCAACAGTACTTGCACCACTTTTAATGGGGTTTAACCCCAATGTAGCTATTCTGATGTCTGGCATAGGTACTTTAATCTTTTTCTTTTTGGTTGGGGGGCGGGTACCAAGCTACTTAGGTTCAAGCTTTGCTTTTATTGGTGTTGTTATTGCTGCAACAGGTTACGCAGGTAACGGTGTGAATGAGAACATAGCATTGGCGTTGGGAGGAATCATCGTCTGTGGTTTTATCTACGCCCTTGTAGGGTTGCTTGTCATGCAGATTGGTGCGGAATGGATTGAGCGTCTCATGCCGCCAGTCGTTACCGGGGCTGTTGTGGCGGTCATTGGCTTAAATTTAGCGCCTATTGCAGTTAAAGGCGCGACGGCGGGAGGAACATTCGATAGTGTCATGGCATTGATCACGGTTTTATGCTTGAGTAGCGTTGCTGTATTTATGCGTGGCATGGCGCAGCGTTTATTAATTCTTTTAGGATTAATTGCGGCGTACATCATCTATGCACTTTTAACAAATGGGTTAGGTTTAAGCAAAGGGATTGATTTTTCATCTGTGCAAGCGGCTGCCTGGTTTGGTATTCCGGTGTTTACAAGTCCACACTTTACCTTTTCTGCTATAACGCTTATCGCCCCGGTTGCCGTTATTTTAGTAGCTGAAAATTTGGGGCATATCAAAGCGGTAAGCGCTATGACCGGGAAAAATCTCAATCCTTATATGGGCAGAGCATTTTTAGGTGATGGCATCGCCACCATGCTTTCGGGCGCAGTCGGCGGAACGGGCGTTACAACCTATGCTGAAAATATTGGTGTGATGGCCGTTACGAAAATTTATTCAACCTTGGTTTTTGTGGCCGCCGCAACCATTGCGATCTTGTTGGGGTTTTCTCCAAAATTTGGTGCAGTCATTCAGACAATTCCCGGGCCCGTTTTAGGGGGCGTTTCGATTGTGGTGTTTGGCCTCATTGCTGTGGCGGGGGCTCAAATATGGGTCAATAATAAGGTTGATTTTGGAAATAATCGCAACTTAATTGTTGCAGCTGTTACCTTAGTGTTTGGCGCGGGAGATTTTACGTTGAAGCTAGGTAATTTTACTTTAGGAGGAATCGGAACAGCTACCTTTGGCGCTTTGATTTTAAATGCTTTTTTAAGCCACAAAGAAAGCGTAGCAAAATAATTGTCTGTTATCGTACTTGTAAAACATATATTTTTGTATAGGCAAACAAGCTACTTAATAAAATTTAAGGTAACCTATGCCACCTTTTGCAAGTACTTATTTCTAGTATGCCTTTAACCTTTTTAAAAGAAGCCATTTTTCGTCCTAGAACAATCGGAGCTATTCTGCCTAGTTCGCGGTTTTTAGCACGAAAAATGGTGGGGCAGCTTAAACTTCATGAGGCGCAATGTGTCGTTGAATATGGCCCCGGAACTGGCGCGTTGACAGAAGCTATCATTGCAGAAAAACAGGCCCATACACAACTTATTTTAATTGAAGCCAATGAACGCTTTGCTGCTCGGTTAGAGGCGCGCTTTTCTAATCACAAAGAAATTCATGTTGTGCATGACTCAGCGGCCTCTGTGGGTGAAATTCTTAAAAAGCACGGCTTTAAGCATGCAGATTGTATTATCAGCGGTTTGCCTTTTTCCAGCTTGCCGCCAAAAATTGCAGACAGTATTTTACTGGCCACGCATGAAAATCTTGCACCTCATGGACATTTTGTACTTTTTCAGTACACACGCTTAAAGCTAGCTTTATTTGCACGCTATTTTAAATGCGTAAAAACAGATCATATCCTGCTGAATATTCCCCCCGCTTTCGTTTTAACGTATAAACGGAAAGCGCTTACAGGGCACTAAATGTTTTTTCTTTACTGTGCTCTTTTGGAAATACCCAATATTTAAGTACTAAAAAATTCAGTACCGTCACAATGGCCGTCAATCCGAACCAGGTTAGCCGGGCGTGCCAGTGTAAAAAATCAACCAATAGACTTAAACTACTTGTGTGTATCAGGTACATGGCTAATTGTGAGATTGCAAAGCGCATACCACTATTTTTACGCCCCCCAGTGTTTTTAAAAGTCCAACGTTTATTTAGGACATAACTCCACATTGAAGCGATACAATATGCCATGCTTTGCGCAATTGCTGCACGTAAAAATTGCGTGCCAAGCAGCCTATAAATTAAATCGTAACTTAGATAGCAAATTAGAGTGTTAGAAATGCCTACAAGCGCAAAGCGTTGAAACTGTTTGGAAACCATGTTTTTTATTAAAACCTCTGTATAAAGCACTCAAAATTTAAATTCATCGGCTTCAGTGAAAGAGTATAACACTCAATTTTAGGTCTCTAAACCTCTAGCTAATAATTTTGTAAGTTTAATAGTAATGAATTAAATAGAAAAGTAAATGTATTTACAAAAACATCATTATGCAGTGTTTATTGTTTTTATGATGGAAATATAAAAGAAAGTGTTTGATTTATTTGAAAAATGATGCCAGTAAGGCAGGGATAATGCTGTCTGGCTGATATTGCTTACAGGTCTGAAATTTATGCTGCTCAGGGGCTTCTAATATTTATAGAAATTTTATGTTTTCGATGAAATCTTTAGAGTATGAAATTTGTTTTAAAAATATTCTTCGCTAGGCGTTTAGAAGTCGAAAAATATAACTAATTTTATGCTTATAAAATTATTGTTTTACTAAAGATATTTTAATTAATAAGGCGCCAGTAGCACCAAAATTAGGTGCTGCTGGCTGCATTTACTCACAGTTTTCTCAGGCTTTAAATGTCTTATTAGAGATATTTAGTTCGCTCATCTTTTTATATAAAGTGGCTCTTGAAATACCCAAGCTTGCAGCGGCTTGCAGTACGTTACCTTTATATTTTTGCAAAGCTTTTTCAACTAGTTCGCGTTCAACCTGTGCCATTACTTGTGCGTGTGGCCCGGGCAGTGTGCGATCGGTATTTTGTGTAGATTGCTGCAACTCAATAAAATCTTCCGCCTCAAGAACAAGCTCCGGGTTTAGTAAGCAGGTACGCTCTAACACATTGGTAAGCTCGCGCACATTACCTGGCCAGGCATAAGCTTTAAGACAGACCCACGCCTTCACTGAAAGTCGACGTATAGTCTGTTGGCGACGTTTGGCATATTTTTCTAAGAAATGTTCTGTAAGGACGGGAATATCTTCTGCCCGGGTGCGCAGCGCCGGGATTTGGATAGGTAGCACGCATAAGTGGTAATAGAGGTCTGCGCGAAAAAGTCCTTGGGCAACTTTTTCTTTTAAATCTGATGAGGACGCAGCGATAATTCGCACATTAATTCGCGCGCGCTCATTTGAATCAAGTGAGTCAAATTCATGCTCTTGTAAAAACTTTAATAATTTAGCCTGAACGTTGAGGGGGGCATCGCCAATTTCATTTAAAAAGAGGGTTCCTCCATTGGCTTGTTCAATTTTGCTTAAACGCGCTGGAGAAGTGGTTGCAGCAGATACGTTTAGTGATGCGTCAAATAATTCGGCTTCAAATAGATGTTCTGAGATTGCTGCAATATGAACGGCCACGAAAGGACCTTTTGCGCGTTGGCTTTCTGCATGAATCGCCCGGGCTAAAAACTCTTTTCCTGTACCCGTTTCACCTTCAATCAGCACTGTTACCTCTGCTTGTGCTGCAGTGCGCGCACGCGCACGTATCTGTGCTGCAGCGTCGCTTTCACCAATAAAGTCTTCAATTGCATAAGAGGTGCTAGGTGCTTCGCGCAAATAGTGCTTATGCGCTTCATTATTTTGAAACGAACCATAAAAGCGTTCATCTAGAGCCAGCATAATTGTTGAGGCACGGGGGCTGAGAATCCCGACGGCTCCGATAAACTCGCCGGCTTCGTCTTTGAGAGGGAGGCTCATGAGCATGCATTCTCCCTGTGCCGTTTTCAGCCGGTCGAGCACGGCTACTTGGCCGCTTCGAACAAGCTCTGCCATTGACCAAGATGGCATTAGATCTTGCATAGACTCCCCAAGCAGCAACGTTGCGTCATTGACCCCAAAATGGACTGTGCAAGGCGCATTCATCCAGGCTATACGTGCTTTTATATCAATGACCAGCATGCCTGCGGATACTGATTCTAGGCATTTGAACAAGGTGCGTTGGGCTACTTGGTAAATGTGTTCGTAATGCTCTAGCTCTTCGGCGGTTAAGTGAGATAGCGCATTTTTTGCAAGTTGCGTCATATGTTAAGACCTATTTATAAAATGTTTTGAGCTGCAAGCCTTTAAGTTTGTCAAAGGCGTCATGCGCCAATCCCGGCTCGCTGCATACGAAAAAACAGCATTGCAACGCACTACTTAGAATTTTTACTCAAAATTAAGCGCGCATTGTAGTGGTATTACACATATTTCGTCTAAAAAATAAGATTTTTCTAAAAAACAAGAATAGGATGTTTGGCATTTCTACAACCGCGCCTTTCCAAAATAGGCCTTAGTGTGTTGAAGAAAATGATTGAAATTTGAAGTTTCAGACGCAGATTGTAGTCATCTACTTTTACACGGAGCCTTGATTACCATGCGATTCGATAAATTGACAACTAAATTTCAACAAGCTTTAAGCGATGCTCAAAGCTTGGCGCTTGGGCACGGACAACAATTTATTGAGCCTGTTCACCTTTTGCTTGCCATGCTTGGGCAAGAAGATGGCAGTACTGTTTCTTTGTTACAGCGCGCCGGGGCCAATGTGCCACAACTACAAACTTTACTTAAAAAGGCGCTAGATCGTTTGCCTAAGGTTGAAGGGCATGGCGGCGATGTTCAAATTGGACGAGATCTTAGTAATTTGCTTAATCTCACCGACAAAGCTGCACAAAAACTAGGGGACAGTTTCATTGCCAGTGAGCTTTTTCTACTGGCGGCCATAGAAGATAAAGGTGAGGTCGGGCGCATTTTGCGTGAGGCCGGGGTGTCTAAAAAGCCTTTAGAGGCAGCCATTACTGCGGTGCGTGGTGCAGAGTCGGTTAAATCTCCAGATGCAGAAGGTCAGCGTGAGAGCCTGAGCAAATATTGCCTTGATTTAACTGAGCGTGCACGCCTAGGCAAGTTAGATCCGGTGATCGGGCGGGATGATGAAATCCGCCGCGCCATTCAAATATTGCAGCGCCGCAGCAAAAATAACCCCGTGCTCATCGGCGAGCCCGGGGTGGGGAAAACCGCCATTGTGGAAGGCTTAGCACAGCGCATTGTGAATGATGAGGTGCCGGAAACGCTTAAGAATAAGCGCGTTCTCTCGCTGGATATGGCCTCGCTCTTGGCCGGGGCTAAATATCGAGGAGAGTTTGAAGAGCGCCTGAAGGCCGTGCTGAAAGAAATTGCCGCAGAAGAGGGGCGCATCATTCTCTTTATTGATGAAATTCACACCATGGTGGGTGCAGGTAAAGCAGAAGGCGCGATGGATGCCGGCAATATGCTCAAACCAGCCTTGTCCCGTGGGGAGTTGCACTGCATTGGCGCCACCACGCTAGACGAATATAGAAAATATATTGAAAAAGATGCTGCGCTTGAGCGTCGTTTCCAAAAAGTGCTGGTCGATGAGCCTACGGTGGAAGCCACCATTGCGATTTTGCGTGGGCTGCAGGAAAAATACGAAGTGCATCATGGTGTTGACATTACAGACCCGGCTATTGTGGCGGCGGCAGAGCTTTCAAACCGCTATATCACCGACCGTTTTTTGCCGGATAAGGCGATTGACCTCATTGATGAAGCGGCCGCCCGCATCAAAATGGAAATTGATTCCAAGCCCGAGGCGATGGATAAGTTAGACCGGCGCATTATTCAGCTGAAAATAGAACGCGAAGCCGTCAAGCGTGAAACGGATGAGGCCTCTAGAAAACGCTTGGCGCTCATCGAGGAAGAAATCACTCGTCTTGAAAAAGAATATGCCGACTATGATGAAATCTGGAAGGCCGAAAAAGCCGTCGTGCAGGGTAGCCAACATATTAAGGAGGAAATTGACCAAATCCGCCTCAAAATGGAAGAGGCCCGGCGACAAGGCGACTGGCAAAAAATGAGCGAACTTCAGTACGGGCGTTTGCCACAGTTAGAGGCTCAGCTTAAACAGGCACAGGACGGCGAAACCAGCACTCGAAAATTCAAACTGCTACGCACAGAAGTCGGTGCGGAGGAGATTGCCGAAGTCGTTAGCCGTGCTACAGGTATCCCCATTTCAAAAATGATGCAAGGCGAACGGGACAAACTCCTGCAAATGGAAAACAAACTCCACGAACGCGTTGTGGGCCAAGATGAAGCTGTACGCCTGGTCTCCGACGCCATTCGTCGCTCCCGGGCCGGGCTTTCGGATGAGAACCGGCCTTATGGCTCTTTCCTCTTTTTGGGGCCTACTGGTGTGGGCAAAACAGAGTTGTGTAAAGCGCTGGCAGAGTTTTTGTTTGATACCGAAGAGCACATCATCCGCATCGACATGAGCGAGTACATGGAAAAACACACCGTGGCCCGGCTCATTGGTGCCCCCCCGGGCTACGTGGGCTACGAAGAAGGCGGTGCGCTCACTGAGCAAGTACGCCGTAAGCCTTATAGCGTGATTCTGTTTGATGAAGTTGAAAAAGCCCATCCGGACGTTTTCAACGTGCTCCTGCAAGTGCTGGACGATGGCCGTATGACAGATGGCCAAGGGCGTACCGTAGACTTTAAAAATACCGTGATTGTTATGACCAGCAACCTGGGGAGCCAAACCATCCAGCATATGAGTCAGGATGATTACAACGTAATCAAATTGGCCGTGATGTCAGAGGTCAACAACTTCTTCCGCCCGGAATTTATTAACCGGATTGATGAAACCGTTGTGTTTCATCCGCTAGCTCAAACGCACATTGCGCATATTGCGCGCATCCAGCTGCGTTATTTAGAGAAACGTTTAGCGCGTATGGAAATGGCGCTTACCGTTAGCGACGAGGCTGTAACCCACATCACCCAGGCCGGGTACGACCCCGTTTTTGGCGCACGTCCTCTAAAACGTGCGATTCAAGAACAAATCGAAAACCCTCTGGCGAAAGCAATCTTGCAAGGCAATTTTGCACCCAAAGCGACTATTCATGTCGCTCTGGAAAAGGGCCGCTTAACATTTAGTTAAATGTTCGTTTAGTTTTGCTGGCTCCCCGGTGTCCTAAGCTACCGGGGAGCATTGCAGTGAATTAGCACCCGCGAGAGCAAAAATTTATTTTCAGGTACTATCCAAAGCAACAAAATTCCTCAAGAGCTTTATAAGCGTTTCGCCACCCCGCCGTTTTGGTGATTAAATCAATAAAAAAGGAGAACACCATGTTTGATGCCAAGCAATTGCTCGATCAACTTATACAAAACACCGGTGGCATACAAAACGCCATCCAAGCAAAAGGCAAAGGTGGCCTGCTGGATAACCCCGCCGTTACAGGCGCACTTTCAGGCGTTGGCGGCGGCTTGCTGGCCGGGCTTTTACTCAACAATAAAAAAGTCAGAAAAATTGGCGGTAAAGTTGCAGCTTATGGCGGTGCCGCCGCTTTGGGTGCCATTGCCATCACCGCATTTCGTAACTGGCAAGCCAATAAAGGGCAAGCGCCTTCTGCAACACAAACACCGCCCATGATCGCAAACGAACAGCAGGCCGCTGCCGCATTAGAATTCGACCATCTTCCCAAACAACAGCTCGACCAACACAGCCGGGCGATGTTGGCCGCGATGATTGCAGCCGCCAAATCGGATAATGAATTCGATGAGCGAGAGCGCCAGATGATTCGCGAGCAAGTCAGCAAAATTGGCGATCAAGAGGCCGTGGAGTGGGTGCAAGCAGAAATCCGCAAACCACTGGATATCCAACAACTAGCAAGCATGGCTAGCACGCCAGAAATGGCCGCAGAGCTTTATCTGGTGAGCTTAGTCATGGTTGATGAACAAAACGAACACGAAAAAGTCTACCTTAACACCCTGGGGGAAGCACTTAAACTTGAGCCACCTCTGCGCCAAGAAATCGCCCAGCAGCTTAAGTT
>RRZU011963256.1_pt1 | contig 10694 bp, 13 predicted proteins | sample 2165561 | NCBI WGS metagenome assembly RRZU01 (sample SAMN10456909, study PRJNA506462) | wastewater metagenome | isolation source: wastewater sludge | place: USA: Moscow, Idaho | reverse complement strand
TCGTCGCGGTCGACCGGCGCGACTGCGGGTGCGGCACGGCGTCCGGCCATCGCGTTCATCGCCCAGGTCGACATCGGCAGCATCGTCATCGCGCCCGGCTCCGGGGCAGCGCCGCCCAGGCCGGCGGCCCCCGCCGGCAGACCGGCCTGACGCTCGAGCTGGCGCGCGATCGCCGCGGCCAGGCCGCCGGGCTGGCCCGACATCTGCACCGCGTACTGCTGGTCGAGCATGTCGCGGCCCATGCCGGTGGCCTGGTTCTCGAACAGGCCCTCCGCCATCGTGGTGGAGCGCATGCTCTTCATCAGCTCCTGCATGAACAGCGCCTCGAACTGCTTCGAGACCTCGCGGATCGCCGCCTTCGGATCCTCGGCGGCGGCACGCCGCAGGGCCTGGAGGGAAGCGCCGCCGGCGGCGAGCTGCTGCGGGGACGAGACCATGTCAGATCACCTCGAGTTCGGCCTGCAGGGCACCGGCCGCCTTGATCGCCTGCAGGATGGTCAGCAGATCGGCGGGCGTGGCGCCAAGCGAGTTCAGCGCCTTGACCACCTCGGTCAGCCGGGTGCCGGCGGGCAGCTGGATCAGCGCGCCGCCGTCCTGCTGCATCTTGATGTCGCTCTTCTCGGTCACCACGGTCTGGCCGCCCGACAGCGGCGCGGGCTGGCTGACCTGCGGCGTGGTGCTGATGGTCACCGAGAGATTGCCGTGCGCCACCGCGCAGGGACCGAGCGTGACGGCCTGGTTCATCACCACCGAACCGGTGCGGGCATTGACCACCACCTTGGCCGCCGGTGCGGCCATCTCGACCTTGAGGTTCTCGACCTCGGCCATGAAGCTGACCCGCTCGTCGGGCGTGGGCGGCAGTCGCACCTTGACGACCCGGCCGTCGAGCGCCTGGGCGGTGCCGGCGCCGAAGCGGGTGTTGATCGCGCCGGCCACCGCGCGTGCGGTGGCGTAATCGCTGCTGGAGAGATCGAGCTGCAGCGCATCGCCCTGCCCCAGCGGGCTGAGCACGCCGCGCTCGACGGTGGCGCCGCCCGGAATGCGTCCGGCCAGCAGATGATTGACCTGCACCTTCGAGCCCCCGGCCGAGGCGCCGGCGCCGCCCACCATCAGGTTGCCCTGGGCCAGCGCATAGATCTGGTTGTCGGCGCCGCGCAGCGGCGTGGCCACCAGCGTGCCGCCGCGCAGGCTCTTGGCATTGCCCAGCGAGGAGACGGTGATGTCGAGCAGCTGGCCGGGCTGCGCGAAGGGCGGCAGCGTGGCGGTCACCAGCACCGCGGCGACATTCTTCAGCTGCATCGAGGTGCCGGCCGGCACCGTGACCCCGAGCTGCTGCAGCATCGCGTTCAGGCTCTGGGTGGTGAAGGGCGTCTGCGTGGTCTGGTCGCCGGTGCCGTCCAGGCCGACCACCAGGCCGTAGCCGATGAGCTGGTTGGGACGCACGCCCTGCACCGTGGCGACTTCCTTGATGCGTGCGGTGGTGGCGGTGGCCGGCTGCACCACCGGCGCCGGCGCCGCCGCCGGCGCGGCCTGCACCGGCGTGACCCAGGCCGACAGCAGCGCCAGCAGCATCACCACGCCGACCGGCAGGACCGGCGAGCGCCGGAGCATCAGGAGACTGGACATCGGGAACTCCGCCGATCGTGCTGCCCGCAAGGGCCTCAGATCGGCATCAGGTTGAGAAAGAAGCGCGACAGCCAGCCGATCTGCTGCGCGTCGGCCTGGCCGCCCCGGCCCTTCTGCTCGACACGCACATTGGCGATCTGCGCCGACGCGACCTGGTTGCCCGGCTGGATCACCCGCGGATCGATCTGGCCGGAAAAGCGCAGCACGTCGACGTTGTCGTTGACGCCGATCTGCTTCTCTCCGGCGACGATCAGATGCCCGTTGGGCAGCACGTCGACGACGGTGGCGGTGATCGTGCCGCTGAAGTTGTTGCTGTTCTGGGTGCCGCCCTTGCCGCTGAAGGTGTTGGCGCTGCTGCCGCCCACGCCCGCACGGGCGAAGGAGTTGGCCGACAGCATCGGCAGCGCGGTGATCGAGCCCGACAGCTCGCCCTTCTTCTCGACCGTGCTGGTCGAGTTGGAGCTGGCGCTGACCCGCTCGATGATCTGCACCGTGATGGTGTCGCCCACCAGCCGGGCGCGGTGATCCTCGAACAGCGGCCGGTACTGGCTGGCCTGGTAGATCGAGCCGTTGGCGCGCACCGGCACCGGCTGCGCGTAGGGGCGCACCACCGGCGTCTCGGGCATGTCGACCTTGGCGACCGTGGGCATCATCGTCGTCTGGCAGCCGGCCAGCAGCAGGGCGCCGGCCGACGCGATGCGCGCCGCGCCCAGGACGCATCGCCGCGAAGCCGGCGCGATCACAGCTGCGCCAGACGCTGCAGCATCTGGTCCGAGGTCGAGATCGCCTTCGAGTTCAGCTCGTAGGCGCGCTGGGTCTGGATCATGCCGATCAGCTCCTCGACCACATTGACGTTCGAGGACTCGACGAAGCCCTGCGCCAGGCTGCCGGTGCCGTCCGCGCCGGGCGCGGCCACGTTCGGCGTGCCCGACGAGGCCGTCTCGGTGTAGAGATTCTGGCCGCGCGGCTCCAGACCGGCCGGATTGACGAAGTTCGCCAGCGTAAGCTGGCCGACCTGCTGTGGCGCAGCCTGACCCGGCACCGCCACCGAGACGGTGCCGTCGGCGCCGACGGTGACCGACTGGGCATTGGCCGGAATCGTCACGCCGGGCAGCACCTGCTGGCCGTTGTTGGTCACCAGCTGGCCGGTCGAGCTGACCTGGAAGGCGCCGTCACGGGTATAGCCGGTGGTGCCGTCGGGCATCTGCACCTGGAAGAAGCCGTTGCCCTTGATCGCGACATCCAGCGGATTGGTGGTCTGCTGCAGCGTGCCCTGGCTGAACTGGCGCGAGGTCGCCACCGTGCGCACGCCCAGGCCGACCTGCAGGCCGGTGGGCAGCTGCGCCTGCTCGCCGTTGGAGGCACCGGTCTGGCGCAGCGACTGGTACATCAGGTCCTCGAAGACCGCATGCGACTTCTTGAACCCGTTGGTGGCCACGTTGGCCAGGTTGTGCGAGACGACATCCAGCTGAGTCTGCTGGGCTTCCATGCCGGTCTTCGAGATCCACAGCGCGCGCATCATGGCGTCGGCTCCTTGTTCATGGTCGGTTCAGATCCGTTCGGGATCCGTTCTGGATCAGTTCATCGACAGCAGCTGCTGGGCCTGCTGCTCGTCCTTCTCGGCGGTCTGCATCGCCTTGGTCTGGGCCTCGAACTGGCGCGCGGCGGCGATCATCGCCACCATCGTGCCGACGGCGCTGACATTCGAGCCCTCCAGCGCACCCTGGGTGACGCGTGCGGTCGGCTCGGCCGCCAGATCGCCGCCCTCGGCGCGGAACAGGCCGTCGTCGCCCCGCTTGAGCGCGGCCTGCGGCACCACCAGCTTGAGCCGGCCGACCGCGGTCGAGGCGCCGCCCGGCACCTTGGCCGCGACGGTGCCGTCGTCACCGATCGTGACCTCGGCATTGGCGGGAATCGAGATCGGGCCGCCCTCGCCGATCACCGGCAGGCCGCCGGATCGGGTCACCAGCGTGCCGTCGGCGGTGGTCTCGAAGCCGCCGGCGCGGGTGTAGGCCTCGGTGCCGTCCAGCGCCTGGACCGCGAACCAGGCATTGCCCTGGGCCGCGACGTCGAGCGCGCGGCCGGTGGCCATGACCTGGCCCGGCGCCGGGTTGTAGCCGGTCGTGGTCTCCAGCGCATAGGCCCGCGTCGTGGCGCCGTCGCCGCGCACCGGTACCGCGCGGAAGGCCTGCAGCTCCTCGCGGAAGCCTGCGGTCGACACATTGGCCAGATTGTTGGCCAGCACGTCCTGGCGCTGCATCGTCGCCTTCGCGCCCGACATCGAGAGGTAGATCCTGCGGTCCATCGCCGGCTCCGTTCAGTGGATGGGCCGGCCGCTCAGCGCAGGCTCACCAGCGTCTGCAGCACCGAGTCCTGCGTCTTGATCGTCTGCGCATTGGCCTGGTAGAGGCGCTGCACGGTGATCATGTTGACCAGCTCGGCGGTCATGTCGACGTTGGACTCTTCCAGCGCACCCGACTTCAGCAGGCCCAGCGTGGCCGATCCCGGCACGCCGGCGATCGGATCGCCCGAGGCGAAGCTCGAGGCCCAGACATTGCCGCCCATCGACTTCAGGCCCTGCGGGTTGCGGAAGTTCGCCAGCTCGATCTGGCCGGCGGTCTGGGTCATGCTGTTCGAGTAGCGGGCGGTGATGACGCCGTCCTCCTCGATGGTGAGCTGGGTCAGCTGGCCCGGCGCATAGCCGTCCTGGCTGACATCGGTCACGCCGAAGTTGCCGCCGAACTGGGTCAGACCGGACAGGTCGAGCTTGATGTTGCTGATCGGATCGTAGGCCGCACCGCCCCCCGGAATGTTCAGCGTCAGCTCGGTCACGCTGGGATTCAGGCCGTTGGAGTCGAAGGTCACCGCCGAGACGTCGATCTGCTCGGGCGTGCCGTCGCCGTTCACGTCCGGTGCGGTGGTGTAGATGTTCCAGCTGTCGGTGCCGGTCTTCTGGAAGTACAGCGTCACGTCGACCGGCTGGCCCTTGGCGTCGTAGATGCGCACCGAGGTGGCGTTGTGATAGGTGGCCGGATCGTCGTAGTCGATGGCACCGGCCACCGCGGTCTTGCGCGAGTCCAGGTTCATCTCGAACTTGATCTCCTCGGTGGCCTTCGGGGCGATGCCCACGGTGGGCAGCTGCAGCTGCGAGCGCACCTGCGTCACCAGGTTGCCGACGTTGTCGACCGGATAGCCCAGCAGGCGGTGCCCGGCGCCGTTGACGATGAAGCCGTCGCTGTCGAGCTTGAACTGGCCATTGCGCGAATACAGCATCTGGCCGCTGGTGTCCTGCATCTGGAAGAAGCCGTCGCCGTTGATCGCCACATCCATCAGGTTGTTGGTCGAGACGATGCCGCCCTGGGAGAACTGCTGCGCGATGTTGGCCACCTGCACGCCGATGCCGGCCGCATTCGCGCCACCGAGCGAACGGGCATAGAGGTCGGCGAACTCGGCCCGCGCGGCCTTGGCGCCATAGGTGCCGGCATTGGCGATGTTGTTGCCGATGACCTCGAGGCTCTTGCTGGTGGCGTTCAGGCCCGACAGGCCTTGCTGAAAGCTCATGGGGGACTCCTGGGGGGAAATTCGGGGGGAGAAGACGACGGGTTCAGCTGCCGAAGGCACGCACTGCGCTGTAGGCGACGGTCGATCCGTCCTTCAGCGTCAGGTTCATCGAGGCGCTGCCGCTGCTGCCGGCGGCCACCGAGGTGATCTGCTGGCTCTGCAGCGCGGTGCTGCTCACCGCGGCGGTGCCCCGGGTGGCGCTGACGCGGAAGCGCAGGCCGGTGGTGTCGACGCCCTCGGCCGGCGTCCAGCTGAACTGGTGGCGGCCGGAGGTCTCGGCGCCGATGTCGATGGTGTCGATCACCCGCCCGGCGCTGGAGAGCACATCGACCTTGACCGAGTCGGCCGCGCTGGACAGCTCGAACTGGCCGGTGGCCTTGCCGTCGGACACCGTCAGCGCGTTGCCCGGCACGATCACCGAGCGCCCGACCAGCGAGGCGCTCTGCATCGCCTGCATCTGCAGGAACTGGCTCGACATCGACGAGATGCTCTCGTTGACCTTCTCCAGGCCGGAGACGGTGTTGATCTGCGCGAGCTGGCTGGTGAACTGCGCGTTGTCGGTCGGGTTGAGCGGGTCCTGGTTCTGGATCTGCGTGATCAGCAGTTTCAGGAACTGGTCCGACATCGCCTTCGTGCTGCTGGCGGTGCCGCTCGAGCTGCCCGACGAACTGGCGTTGATCTGCGCGACCAGCGCGCTGGTGGAGGATGCGGTCGACGAGGTGGTGGTCATGGTGGTCCTGCGGCCTGGTGTCAGCCTCAGCCCTGGCCCATCTGCAGCGTCTTCAGCAGCAGGGACTTGGCGGTGTTCATCACCTCGACGTTGTTCTGGTAGGAACGCGAGGCGGAGATCATGTTGACCATCTCCTCCACCGGATTGACGTTGCTGAAGGTCACATAGCCCTCGGCATCGGCATTCGGGTGGGCGGGGTCGTGGATACGGCGGCCCGGCGTGTCGTCCTCGCGCACCGCCGAGACCTTGACGCCGACGCTGCTGGCGTCGTCGCTCATCGGCAGGGTCTGGAAGACCACCTGGCGGGCCTTGAAGCTCTTGCCGTCCGGGCCGGCCGCGGTGTCGGCGTTGGCGAGGTTGGACGAGACGGTGTTGAGCCGCTGGCTCTGCGCGCTGACCGCGCTGCCGGAGACATGGAAGATCCTGAGCAGAGACATCATTGCCCCTTGATGGCATCGAGCATGGTGCGCACGCTGCCGTTGATGAAACGCAGCGAGGCCTCGTACTTGACCGCGTTGTCGGCGAAGCTGGCGCGCTCGCGGTCCATGTCGACGGAATTGCCGTCGAGATTGGTCTGGCTCGGCCGTGCGTACAGCAGCGAGGCCTCACGTGTGGCGGGCAGCTGGCCGATACCGAGGTGGCGCTCGCTGGTGCCGGCCATCGCCACCGCAGGCACCGTGGAGCCGCCGGTGGCCTGACGCAGCGCGGTGGCGAAGTCGAGATCGCGCGCCTGGTAGCCGGGCGTGTCGGCATTGGCGATGTTGCTCGCGATCAGCCGCTGGCGCTCGGCGCGCAGCAGCAGGGCCTGGGACTGGAAGCCCAGCGAGCTGTCGAGACGGTTCAGCATGACATCCTCGGCATCGGGGTCGGGGGTCGGGGTTCGGGGATCTGGCGGCATTCTTGATGCCCCCCCGGGACCGCGCTCACCGGAAAAGGCCGACGCGTGCGCCCCATCTTGGGCACTGGAACGCCCGGGGCGCAACCTACAGTGGCGTGTCATGATCGAGTCACCGTCCCCCTCTGCTGCCCTCGCTGCGCCTCGGCCTGCACCGTCTGCCCGGTGCACCGCGCCACGCCTGGCTCTGGCCGGGGCACGGACGCTCGCGGCGGTGGCCTTGCTGATGCAGGCGCTGGCGCTGCCTGCGCACGCCGACGCACCGACGCCGATTCCCATGCAGCAGCTGATGGAACTGGCACGCGGCGGCGCCGCCGCGCTGCCCGCCGACGCCCGCATCGAGATCGAGCCCGGACAGCTCGATCCGCGCCTGAAGCTGACGCCATGCCGGCGCATCGAACCCTATCTGCCGACCGGCTCGACCGCCTGGGGCCGCACCCGCGTGGGCCTGCGCTGCACCGATGGCCCGGTCAACTGGAACGTCTTCCTGCCAGTGACCGTGCGGGTCTGGAGTCCGGCGGTGGTGAACGCCGGACCGCTGCAGGCCGGCGCCGAGATCCGTGCCGAGGACCTGCAGATCCGCGAGGTCGACATCGCCAGCGCCGCAGCGCCGGTGTTCCGCGATCCGCAGCTGCTGGTCGGACGGCTGCTCGCCGCCACGCTGCCGCCCGGCACCCCGCTGCGCCCGCATCACCTGCGCGTGCGCCAGTGGTTCGCTGCCGGCGAGACGGTCACGCTGGTCTATGTGGGCGAAGGCTTCTCGGCCAGCACCGAGGCCCAGGCCCTGTCGAACGGCCTGGACGGACAGGCGGTCCGGGTGCGCACCCCTTCCGGCAAGATCGTGACCGGGCGACCTGTCGGCGAGCGTCGCGTCGAGGTGCGCTCATGAGCCGCAAGATCCGCCGTGATGCCGAACGGGACGGGCTGCCCTGGCTTGCGGAACCCGGGATGGCCCACGGACCCGAAGTGCATCTTCACGCAGATTTGATACACAAGCAGATACAACTTCTCCACGCTCCGGCTAAAGTGACCGGCGGGCAGACCGATACCCAACTTGACACAGAGGTTGCGAGAATTCGGTCACACGCCACGACACAGGGGTTGTGTTCTGGCGGTCGAATGCTCGACACCCGGAACAAGGACCACCCAAGGTCTGCAGGAGTACGTGATGAAGATCGGCAACAGCAATCCCCTGAACACCCCGGCGCCAGCCCTGGCGGCGGTCAATCCCACGGCCCCGCCCGTCCGGCAGGAGGCCGCACCGCGTGATGCCACGCCTCCGGCTCCGACCAGCGGCACGCCGGCCGATGCCCCGGACAGCAGCACCAACGTGCAGATGTCCGAGACCAGCGCCGCGCTGCGCGAGGGCGGCATGGCCGACGCGAATGCGGAGTTCGACACCGAGAAGGTGCAGCGCATGCGCCAGGCCATTTCCGACGGTGTCTACCGCATCAATGCGGAAGCCATCGCCGACAAGCTGCTGGCCAATGCCCAGGATCTGCTGGGCCAGATCGGAACCGGTCGCTGAGGACAGGGCGCCCTGCCCGCTCGCCGCGGCGACCGCCAACGCGAGACCCCGTCGACCATGAACTCTTCACGACACACCCCGCCTCCTGCCGCGAACGCCCTGTCACCCGAAGCGCTGATGGGCCGTCTCGAGCGCGAGATCGCGCTGCTCGAGCATGCGCTGAGGCTTCAGGACCATGCGCGCATCGAGCCGCAGGCCCGGCGCCTGCATGAACTGCTGGCCTGCACGATGGACACGCTGACCCCGGCGGCCCGTCAGGGCCGGCTGTCGACAGCGATGCGCGACCGGCTGAGCCAGGCCTCGGGCCGCGTGCGCGAAGCCTTGGCGCGCCTGCAGCGCAGCCGTGCGCCGGTCGACCGGGCGGTGGCGGTGCTGGCCGGCGAGGAACAGGATCCGGTCCGACGCAGCTACAGCGCCTGAGCCAGAGGCCGGGTCGTCACAGGAAGCGACGGGAAGTCAGCGCGCAACGGCCTGCAGCAGGCCGAGCGAGGCCCGTACCACCTCGCCGATCAGCAAGGCGTCGACCGGCTGGCTGTAGCGGAACTTCAGGATGCGCATGCCCCGGCCGACGCCGTCGAGCTGGGGAAAGCGCGTCATCAGCTCCGCCCCGTTGAGCACCTGCAGATGCGCCTGGCCCTTGTGCAGCGCCATCGCCATCAGGTTGCTGCCGCGATACAGGAACATCAGATTGCCCCAGCGCACCGTCTGGGCCAGATCAGGCTCGGCAGCGATCACCGCCTGCTGGATCGCGGTTGCCGTCGCGACTTGCGCAGGCGGCAGCATGTCGAAGAAGTTGGCCACCAGTGCGGCGGGCCGGACAAGATGTCGCATGGAGGAATTCCGTCGCGGCGGAATGTCAGGGGGAGCGGATGCGCCTCGTCCGTGAGGCCGCGATGCGGCAGGTTTTCACGCCGGACCCGCATTGACGGGATAGGACGAACAGCCGTTCGATGTTAGCAAAGCGCCCCGGAAACGGACCGGGGCAATCCCCCATGGGCGCTCAGGTGCGCGGCAGCGTGACGCCGGTCTGGCCCTGGTACTTGCCGCCGCGGTCTCGGTAGCTGGTCTCGCAGATCTCGTCGGACTCGAAGAACAGCACCTGCGCGCAGCCCTCGCCGGCGTAGATCTTGGCCGGCAGCGGCGTGGTGTTGGAGAACTCCAGCGTCACATAGCCTTCCCACTCGGGCTCGAAGGGCGTGACGTTGACGATGATGCCGCAGCGCGCGTAGGTGCTCTTGCCCAGGCAGACGGTCAGCACGCTGCGCGGGATGCGGAAATACTCGACCGTGCGCGCCAGCGCGAAGCTGTTGGGCGGAATGATGCAGACCTCGCCCTTGAAGTCGACGAAGCTCTTCTCGTCGAAGTTCTTCGGGTCGACCACCGTGGAATGCACGTTGGTGAAGATCTTGAACTCGTCGGCGCAGCGGATGTCGTAGCCGTAGCTCGAGGTGCCGTAGCTGACGATCTTGTGGCCGTCCGGAGCGAAGCGCACCTGGGACGGCTCGAACGGCTCGATCATGCCGTGCTGATCCGCCATGCGGCGGATCCACTTGTCGCTCTTGATGCTCATGCTGCGGAAGGACGTGTCTGGAGGAAAGGCGGGATTCTAAGCGCCTGCGGCCCCGGGAAAACACGGATCCCCACAGGGAATCCCCCGCTCAGGTTTGCCGCACGGCCGCCGATGCATCCAGTCGATGCGGCCTTTCCCGGGCCGCATGCCGCCGAAGTTGCAGAGGTACCGCAGTGGCCTGGATTCCGAAGAAGCGTCGCCCCTCCCGCCTGCAGGGCAGCAGCAGCCCGGACGCTCCGGTCATGCCCGCCGCGCCCGTCATGCGCCGGCGGCTCGAGCCACGGGTCATGTTCGACGCGGCAGCCCTGCTCACCGCCGAACAGGTGCTGTCGGCAGAGACGGCTGCGCCGCCGCCGCCGAGCCTGGCCACCGACGAAGCGCTGCTGGCCGCCCTGGACGCGGCCTCCACCGAAGTCGCCACGCCAGCCCCCAGCCCGACGCAGATCGCCTTCGTGTCCTCGACGCTCCAGGATGCGCAGGGGCTGGCCGCCAGCCTGGGGCCGCAGGTCGAGGTGGTGATGCTCGACCCGGCCCGCGACAGCCTGACGCAGATCCGCGACGCGCTCGACGGGCGCCAGGATGTGACCGCGCTGCACCTCTTCACCCATGGCAGCAGCGGCAGCCTCGACCTCGGCGGCAGCGTGCTCGATCCGCTGTCCGCCGGCTTCGACGCGCAGCGCCCGCTGCTGGCCGAGATCGGCACCCATCTGGCCGCGGGCGCCGACCTGCTGGTCTACGGCTGCGACTTCGGCCAGGGCGAGCGCGGCCAGGCGGCGATGCAGGC
>RRZU011082816.1_pt1 | contig 10695 bp, 7 predicted proteins | sample 2165561 | NCBI WGS metagenome assembly RRZU01 (sample SAMN10456909, study PRJNA506462) | wastewater metagenome | isolation source: wastewater sludge | place: USA: Moscow, Idaho | reverse complement strand
GCCCCGCCGACAGGGCCAGGACGTCGCCGCCACTGAGCGTGAATGTGCCGTTGACATCAAACGCTCCGTTACCTCCGCTGCTGGTACCGAACACGGTGATCTCTCCTCCGCTGATGGTGAGGTTTCCGTTGGAGTCAATGCCGTCGCCTTGCGCATCGATCGTCACGCTGCCGCCGTAGAGGACCAGGTTGGAGCCGTCATCACCCATCGAAGCGCCGCCCATTTGTCCCGCTCCTGGCGCAGCCGTGGCCGCGTCAGCGGTTTCCTCCGTCGTGGTTGACCCGACCGTGGCGTTGAGCCCGTCATCACTTGAAGTGACGTCAAGAATCCCGCCACCGACCAGGATGTTCTGCGCTTCAACGCCCTCAACCGAGCCGGCAACAGTCACGGTTCCACCGCTGAATAGGGCATCGGAAATGACATCGATCCCGTCATCTCCGGCCTCGATCGTGACGTTTCCATCGCTGATCAGGAAGTAACCACGATCGGCTTCGTCCTCGTTTGTGGTTTTCAAGCCGTCGCCGATGGACGTGACGTCAACGTCCCCACCCGTGATGACCAGCGCGTCCTTTCCACGCAACCCATCATCGGCGGCGGTCACGGTGAGCGACCCCCCGGTGATGACAAGGTCATCCTTGGAGGCAATCCCATCAGAACCGTTGCCAGTCACTTCCAGGGAGCCCTCGCCGGTGATATTGAGATCGACATGCGAGAAGAGGGCGGCGTCCTCGTCTGCGTCCTCGGCATACGTTGCGGCGTCGGAGATGGAATTCTGAGATCCAGCAGCCAACTGGACTTCCACTCCATCTGCACTGGAGAGAAGAACTGCCGGCCCTGCCGCGTTGTCAATGCTCACGTCGTCGAAAATCAACGTCACCTGGGCGTCGTCACCGGCATCAACAACCAGCTGACCCTGGTATGCACCGGTAATCGTGTACGTCCCGGCTTCCGTGATTGTTACAACTCCCGGTTCAATGCTCACGCCTGACGAGGACGAAGAAATGGATGCGCCGGTGTCCTTCAACGTAATGGTTTGGGGCTGTTGCGCGGCCCGCACGTCCTCGTCCACCGTCCAGTAGTCGTGGTTCTGTGCCACCGCTTCCTCAACTGTCATGGGGCGGTCGGAAACGTTTGCAACAGACTGGCTAGTTGCCTGATCAGAACGCAGCCCCACGCTGGTTGCGGACTGCTCGCCGGTCGCCTCTCCAGAAGATGTGCAACCAACCAGCAGCGCGGAGGTCAGCGTCAGTGCCGCCAAGGTTGGAGCGGGGCGGAGCCATCCACCATTTGACTGTCGTAGGGTGCGGCTGGCCGTGGCCCCGCGGACATGGGCGGTACTCATTTTGACTCCGAGGACGCAACAAGTGTCTGCAAGGAGCGGTGCCAGCGGTTCGCGGGCAACCTGGGGTCAAGCAGCGCAGCGCCGGTGCAGTACTTCGAGATCGGCTGGGGGCGGATCCCCTGATCCCAGAGAATATGGTTGACGGAGTTTGAGACGAAGCGGCTCTTCGTCTCAATGATTCCCACAGTGGGACGGAAGATCATGGCGTGAGGTTCGCCGTAACCGTCCTCGCGCAACTGTTCCCAGTACAGGGCGGTATCCACGGTGGTCCTGGTTGGGCAGAAGTAGCCTGGTGAGACGTAAGTGGAGCGTTGGAAGCCCGTGGCGATGGACGGTGACAGGGTGCGTGCCACGGTGTGATCGATCTGTGCCCTGCGCAACACGGATTCGACGAACTGGATGTCCTTTTTATCCAGTTGATCGAGCCGGTCGAAGTCGTGGGGGATGCGCGCTTTCTCAGTGATGCCTCGCGACCCGCGCACTTTGACTTCTAAGAAGGCTTGCTCGGAATCCAGGTAGGCGCGCGTCCTCACCTTGAACCTCTTGCGACGTTCCGTGGCAGCGGCCTGGTAGCACCCGAGTCGCAGAGTGTCGAAGTAGACCGAGTGGTAGGCGAACCGCTGCAGATCACCGATCTGCAGGATGCGTGAGCCCGGCGGTAGCAGTGAGGGAAGGTCCTCCACCGTTTCTGCGTCAACCAGATATTTGGTATCGACACGCGCCTGGAGAGAGGCGATGGAGTTAAGGTCTGCCAAGCCGATGGGAGGTAGGGTCTGCGCGGTTGTGGACGCGGGCGCGGGACGCAGCGGGGTTGCGATGCTCATCGAGTTGCCTCCGATACTAGGTGGATGGTTTTGGTGGGGTGGGTGCGGCGATCAGGTTCGGTTTGGAGCGGCTGCGAATGCTTGTCTCGCACCCAGCGCACGTCGATTGTGGTGGTGTCGTTGACCAGGTCGACGCTGATGACACGCAGGTTCGTGACCGTTGCACCCAGCAGTTTCTCAACGTGGCGGGCCAGTTCGTTCTCGTTCGTGAACGCGCGGTCTAGACGCATCTCTTCTTGACGTGACGCCGGGAGGATCTTTCGTGAGTCAACCAGCGCCACAACGACTAGGACGAGGGCGATGAGGGCGGATGAAGTGAGAGGATCTCCGGAACCAAGGCCTGCAATCAGGCCGATCGATAGGGCCGAGAAGTAGTAGGCGACCTCGTACTGAGAGATCTCAGTGGAGCGGAGCCGGATGATGGACAGGACACCGAAAAGTCCCATGCCAACCCCGATCCCAACCGAGGTGCTGCCAAGAATCGATGCGACGGCGAAAACACCAATGTTGAGGACAGCGAATGCCGTGAGCAGATCGCGGCGGTGGTGGCGCCGATAGTAAAGGGGAACGGTGAGGATGAAGATTGCCACAAGGTCTATGGCGATCATGATTTCTGTACTCATGGTGTCCTTCCGGGTTTCATCACGGGGTGATGAGTTGATGCTGTAATCAAAGGCCGCGAACCTTGGAGGGAGCTTGGAAGAAGCTCAGGGGTGGCTGAGAAACCTGTGGGTTGGTCGGAACATGCGGCTCATGGGTGCTCGACCTCGTGGAATATGAACGGGAACCCAAATATCTGGGTACGCTTGGGAAGTCGGAATCTTCAATGAGGAGCAAGCATGTGCACAGTGTGCGTTTGGGCTAAAAAGGGTCAACCGGTTTTCTCGGCACGGAACATGGACTGGGCCATGGATATGGACACGGACCTGTGGGTGATTCCGGCGGGGCAACACCACCGGGCTGGGCCAGAGTCGGAAGCGAACGTCCTCGAGTGGACATCAAAGTACGGATCGGTAGCCGCAAGCGCCTACGGGATCGGTACGGCTGACGGGTTGAATGAGGCCGGTCTGGCGGCGTCTGCCCTGTGGCTTTCCGAGTCCACTTATGGTCCGCGGGATGAGTCGCTGCCGCTGATGGTGATTTCGTTCTGGTGTCAGTACTACTTGGACAACTTCGCGACTGTGGCGCAGGCCGTGGCTGATTTTGAGACCAATCCTTACCAGTTGCAGACGGCGGAGATTACGCCGGGTCGCTCAACGACGATTCACTTGCAGGTCAGTGATGCAACGGGGGATGTGGCGGTACTCGAGGTGATAGATGGGGCTTTCACCATCCACCACGGAACGGAGTTCACGGTGCTGACAAACTCTCCGACCTATGACCAGCAGCTGGAGAACCTCAAGAAGTACAAGGGGTTCGGGGGCGACCTTCCACTGCCGGGAACGACGGCGCCTGTGGACAGGTTTGTGCGGGCGTCCTACTACGTGGGTGCTTTGCCAACGACGGAGAGCGCGGATAAGGCTGCCGCCGAGATTCTCTCTGTAGTTCGCAATGCTGCACAGCCATACGGCACGGTGGATCCGGAGCGTCCCAATGTTGCGCCAACAATTTGGACGACGATTCGCGACCACACCGATCTGCGCTACTACTTCCAGGCGAGTACCAGCCCGTACCCGGTGTGGTTGGACTTCTCAAAGTTGGACGTCTCGGTTGGGGCGCCCGTCAAGTGCTTGAAGTTGGACGGGTCGGAGGAGCAACTCGGCAACCAGTCTGATGCGCTGGTTGACACGGACTTGTTCGACTTCTCTGTCGGGTGAGCTGACTCACTCCGGGGTTTTCTTGGAGTTGTCTTGGAATCGGCCTCGTAGTTTCTGAGACATGAATAATAACGAGAAGAACCAGGTAAGCAATCCAAACGACGACACAGCGGTACTCGGTGGGGACACTCCGACCGAGACGTTTGTGGCACCCATAACCCCGGGTGCGCCAGACCCTCATGCGCCAGCCTCACAGTCGACCCCCGGGGTAGCCGACTCCAAGGCGGCTGCCCTCGAATCGCCCGTGTCGGCGCCGGTCCGTCCGGAGCAGCCCGTGAGCCGCAAGATGGGGATTGCCTCCTTCGTGATCGCAATCGCCGGGGCATCGGTCGCGTTCCTTGCTCTGATCCTTGCCATAGCGGGACTAGTCAGCGGTGGTCACGATGGTCGTGATGGTCGTGATGGTCGCGGCGGGCGCGCAGACTGGTCAAGCGATACAACGATCAGCCAGTTTGAGGAGCGCGAAACCGGGGGAGCCCGCGGTGGTCGGGAACGCATTGAGATGAGTGAAGAAACCTTCACTCGCGAAGGCGGTCGCGGCGATCGGGGCATGCGCAGCGAGCGCTTGCTCGAGGAGTCCGTTGTTGAAGAGGGAGCCCAGTCCTAAGGAACGGATTGCCCGGTAGCGAGCTTCGCCGTCCTCACCTCCGGGCGCGCCCGGCCACGCCTCAGCCGGTGGCCGCCTACTTTCACCTCTGTCGGCGGCCGTCCCTTCAGGGGGCCGGGTACGCCCTAGCGTGCGGGGCTCAGGGGGCCGGGTACGCCCTAGCGAGCCAGCCAGGCTTGCATAACGGTGTGATTCAAGGTGTATTGAGCCTAGCGGGCTCGCTAACGCCAGGAAGGCTCGCTAACGCCGGAGGGGCTCGCTACTGCGGGTGTGTTTCGCGATGGTGGGCTGTTATCTCGCGATTCGGCAGCTGCGCCTCTGAGGTATCCGGGTCACGGTCACCTGGGCTCTTCCTGTTATGCATGACTTGGGGAGCCCGTGGTCGGTCCCCCGGAGGTTGGTTGGTCCCCTGCAGGTTGAGTTGAGGGGCGGATCTGGCTCCTGAATCGACCTGCGGGGGACCGAGGCGCCCAGAGGGGACCGAGGGTGAACTTGCAATCTGCTGACTGTGCTCCCGGACAGTTGGGGCTCGCTGACGCTGCCCGGTGGCACCGACTCGGACAGATGGCGCCGACGCGGATAGTCCGAGCTCGCCAGCGTGGGCCGGTGGTTCCGACTCGAGTGATCGCTTGTTCGAAGGATCAGGGCTTGAAGAAAGCGCCACGTGCCTTTAGGGGGCCGGGTACGCCTTAGCGAGCCCGCCCGGCTTGCATAACGGTGTGATTGGAGGTTTGTTGGGCTTGGCGGGCTCGGTATGGCCGACCCGGCCCTGTTGGTCGGACCCGTTGGCCGCTCTAGCGCGGCGGCGCGGCTGGCACGACCAGCAGGAATGTCGTGCCGGCTGCATCGGTGCGTTCAACCAGCACTCGCCCTCCCAACCTCTCAGCAATGTCGCGCACCAGGGAGAGACCCAACCCAAAGCCACGGCGGCTCGCATCCCCCCTTGAGAAACGCTCAAACATCTGGTCGGGCGCGGTACCAACGATGCCGCCTCCTTGGTCACTGACCCGGATCTCCACGTGCGGCCCCACCTGTCGCGCTGTGACGTGGACAGTCGAGTCGGCCGGGGAGTGCCCAAGCGCGTTATCCAGAAGGATGACGAGGGCGCGAACCAGAGCGGTGGGCGTGGCCAAGGCAAAAACGCCCTCGTCCACATGGACCGCAACGCTCACTTTGTCCACCTGGCTGACCCCCGCGGTGAGACGGGCCGCTTCCGACGCCGCAGCGGAAACGTCGACTGCAACGGCCTTCTCGGGTCCAACGCTCGTTGCCTCTGCAACAAGAAGCAGGTCACTGAGAATCTGCTCTAGTGCTTCCGCATCGCGACGCAGCTCCTTGAGCGCGCCCTCGACGTCACCACCACGATCCAATCGGTGTTGCGCCAGTTGAATGCGGCTGTCGAGGGTAGTCAGTGGCGTGCGCAGCTCGTGACTGGCGTCAGCAATGAAGTTTCTCTGCACCCGCAACGCTTCGGCTAGGGGCTGGGTCGCGCTTCGGGATGCAAACCAGGCAACAAGAGCCAGGAGGATAATCCCGACTAGCGCCAGGGCAATGATCAGGGGGACGACCTCTCCGACGTTGACAACACGCTCGGCCCATTCCCCGCGTCCCCCACCTCGCCTGGGAGGGCGTGAGCCGCCGGGAGCTTCGCGGGAAACTGCAACCAGGAACAGCAGTGTGACGAGGGCGATCGCCGCAATAACCAGGGTGGCGGTGACACCGACGGCAGCCCCGACACGTAGCGCGGCGCGGCGCACCTGGCGGTCGTCAGTAGCCGAAGGACCCGCGGTGTCCCACGTGGCGGAGGGGCCCGCGTTTGAGACGCCCGCGTTGTCCCGTGTGCCCGACTGCCAGGCCTCAACACCATGGTCCTGCATGCGTCCCCCTTCCTACTCGCCGTCCCCCAGACGATAACCCTTCCCCCGCACCGTCTCAATTAGGCTGCGCGTCGTCTTCGAGCGAATGTAGTGAACGTAGGTCTCAACGGCCGAGTTTGACTCGCCGCGAGAGAACGCCCCGTCCAACAGTTCCTCACGCGTAAATATGTGGCTTGGGCTCGCGGACAGCAGCTCCAGCAAGCGGTTCTCCTGGTCCGTCAACACCACCCTGAAACCCGTTGGCGAAAAAAGGCTCCGCGTCTCCGGGGTGTAGAGCCAGTCTCCAATGTAACGGCGCTTCCCCTCGGTGCGGAAGGCTCGGCGCAGTGCCCGCAGCCGCGCCTGTAGTTCATCAAAATCAAACGGCTTCACCAAGTAGTCGTTGGCGCCACCGTCCAACCCGTCAACTCGGTCCGCAACAGCCCCCAACGCAGTGAGCAGCAGGATCGGAGTGTTGATGTGAGCGGTGCGAAGCCGGCTCACCAGTTCAGTGCCGTCCATACCAGGCAGTCGCCGGTCAATGACCATGACATCGTAGGGGCGTTTCAGTGCGGACTTCAGCGCGTCCTCGGCGTTGTCAAAATGGTCAACCCTGTAGTGCTCAGAAAGAACTTCGACCACCATCTGTGCGATGGCGTCCTCGTCCTCAACATAGAGAAGACGAGGACGTGGGGTGGACCCCACCCCACGCAACACGACTGGGTTCGCCATCGCCGACCTACTCGAACTGCGAGCGGACGAACTCGATAACCTCACGGTCGAAGGTGTCGTCTGAGTGGTGCTGGTTCACCCACTGCGTGAATGAGCCCCCAACCACGTCGTCCAACTCCGCGCGACACAAATCAGGGTCGGTGACAACGCGGTACAGCATCTCCTCGGCCTCAGCTTTGCTGCCGTACAGGAACGGGTAGCCCTCCGGAAGGAGCGACCTCGCCCACTCTTCATCCGGGAAAACCCCAATGACACCCGCGCCGAGTTCCTCAACGTAGGACAGACCATAGGATTCCTCCGAGGCCGTCGCCAAGAACGCGGTCGTGTGCGACAGTGAATCCCAGTACGAGGAACGTGTTGAAGTCAGCGGCCCCACCCAAACCCAAGGGATCTGCGATGCGCGCATTGCTTTCTCACTGACCAGGCTGGTCTCTTCCAAACGCATCTCAACCTCAAGTGGTGTGCGCTTGTGGACGCGGTCCACAATCTCCAGGAAAAGGTCGGGGCGTTTGACAGGCGTCAGATAGATGGCTGGGTAACGGACGACCGGAACCTCAGTAGCCACCCTGGGTTTGACGTGGTCCAGGCGGAAGCCCAAGTTCACCCACCCCAGATTCAGCTTCCGGGCAAACGGCTGAATGGTTTGCTTATGGACCAGCTCGCGGACTTCAGAGGCGGTGCGCTCAGAGTTCGCGAAAGTGGGGAAGAGGGCGCTCGAGAGGGCGACCGCAGCCGACTGCTCAACGTGTTCAAGGTGAGCAACGGGCCACCACACAAAGTTCATGATCTGTGGCGGGATCCCTCCAGATTCACTGTAAATCTGGTTCCACATGGCCGGGGAATCAACGACGTCCATGTTGATAATCACCGTGTCTGTGGGGTCGATGAACTCTAGGGGGACGACGTCGAAGCCGTCACACTGGCTGAACTCCGGCCCGATAACCTGAGCCCCTGGGAAGAGCCTGAGGAAACGTCGCACCAACGTTGCCCCCGCATCGAATCCGGCGACCCGACCGTCCTCGGTAATTTCCGTCTGATTGCGCTTGATCGCGATTCTCATGGCCTAAACTCCCTTCCCACTCACGGCGGCGGACGCTGTTCCCGGGGTTGCCGCGCGATTGCGGGCCTCAGGCAGCGGCGTTTCGCCAACCTCATCGTTCTTCGCATCTTCAGTATCGTCTAGAGAGTCGCCCGGGATGCGCATTCCGTAGAAGGAACGGTAAATGAAGAAGTTTGCAACCACGAAGAATACCGCAGCCAAGACATGGACCATTGTTCCTAGCCCCTGGTTCGTGAGGCTGACAGCTAACTCAACTGCCAGCAGACCGAACAGGGTGGTGAACTTGATGACGGGGTTGAGGGCGACCGAGGACGTGTCCTTGTAGGGGTCGCCAACCGTGTCACCAACGATCGTTGCATCGTGGAGGGCGGTGCCTTTGGCGTGCAGATCGACCTCGACCACCTTCTTCGCGTTGTCCCACGCGCCGCCGGCATTCGCCATGAAAATCGCCTGGTAGAGCCCGAAAATAGCGATCGACATCAGGTAGCCGATGAATAGGAACGGTTCGACGAAGGCGAACGACAACGTAATGAAGAAGACCGCCAAGAAGATGTTGAGCATGCCCTGTTGCGCGTACTCCGTGCAGATCTCCACGACCTTCTTCGAATCTTCTTCAGAAGCCTTCTTTGACTTGCTGTCCAGCTTGATGTGGCCCTTGATGAACTCGACGGCTCGGTAGGCGCCGGTGGTGACCGCCTGGATGGAGGCACCCGAGAACCAGTAGATCACCGCGCCACCCAGGATAAAGCCCAGCATGAACGGCGCGTGCATGATTGACAGCTTGTCGAGGTTGTCGATGAGGCCGTTTGTGAGGCCAATGATGATGGAGAAGATCATCGTGGTCGCGCCGACAACAGCGGTGCCGATGAGGACGGGCTTCGCCGTTGCCTTGAAGGTGTTGCCAGCCCCGTCGTTCTCTTCCAGCATCAGTTTGGCCTTGGACCATTCGGGCTTGTAACCGTAGTCCTTCTCAATCTGCTCATCGATCCCGGGGATCTGTTCAATCTGCGACAGTTCGAACACAGACTGGGCGTTGTCCGTAACGGGCCCGTACGAATCAACCGCGATGGTAACCGGGCCCATACCGAGGAATCCGAAGGCCACCAAACCAAACGCGAACACTGCGGGAGCCTGCATGAACTCGCCTAGGCCCAACCCAGAGACAAGGAACGCAACCGACATAAGACCAACAATCGCAATTCCAAGCCAGTATGCGGAGAAGTTCCCTGCAACCAGGCCAGAAAGGATGTTCAGCGACGGTCCGCCCTCTTTCGAACTCTTCACAGTTTCACGGACGTGTCGTGAAGAGGTGGAGGTGAATGCCTTCACCAACTCGGGGATGAGGGCGCCCGCAAGCGTTCCACAGGTGATGATTGCGGCCAGTTTCCAGCCGAGGCCGTCGTGGGCCCCGCCCAAGACCAGGGCAGTGATGCCGAAGGTGACGGCGATGCAGACGATGGAGGTAATCCACACCAATGAAGACAGGGGAGCCTCAAAGTCCATGCGGGAAGCGTTTTTGTACTTCGCGTTGGTGATTGCTGCATTGATGGCGTAGGCGATACCGGACGCCACCAGCATCGCTGCGCGGACAACGAAAATCCACACTAGGAGCGTGGCCTGCATCTGGGGATCTTCTACAGCCAGAATGATGAAGGTTACGAGGGCGACACCCGTGACACCGTAGGTTTCGAAGCCGTCAGCCGAGGGGCCGACGGAGTCACCGGCGTTGTCGCCCACACAGTCGGCGATGACGCCGGGGTTGCGGGGATCGTCCTCGTCGATCTTGAAGACGATCTTCATGAGGTCGGACCCGATGTCGGCGATCTTTGTGAAGATGCCGCCCGCGATACGGAGGGCGGAGGCGCCCAGAGACTCGCCGATTGCGAAGCCGATGAAGCAGGCGCCGCCGATGGCAGGCGGGAGGATCAGCAGGATGATGAGCATCATGAACAGCTCAAGCGAAATTAGGACCATGCCGATCGACATGCCAGCCTGCATGGGAATCTTGTGGAGGGGCAGCGGCTTACCGCGCACTGATGCGAACGCCATGCGGGAGTTGGCGAAGGTGTTGACGCGGATGCCGAACCAGGCAACGGCATAGGAGCCGGCCATGCCCAGCAGCGAGAAGAAGACGATGATGAGTGTTCGACCCCAGGTGAAATGGGTGAGGAACTTGTAGTAAATGACGATCACCGTCGTGATGAAGATCCACAGAATCATCAAGAAGCGGCCCTGCTTGAAGAGGTAGGCCTTGCATGTCTCGTAGATCAGCTCGGAGATTTCCAGCATCGACTTGTGGACAGGCAGGCCGCGCAGCATTGCGTAGGAGCGAATGCCGAAACCGAACCCGAGGAGACAAATGACTAGTGAAATCCATAGGAGCGCGGTGCCGCTGGTGCCCATCCACACTGTTGCCTGACTGAGGTCGGGCAGTGCGAGGGCGGCTTCCCCGCCGTG
>RRZU010945781.1_pt1 | contig 10695 bp, 9 predicted proteins | sample 2165561 | NCBI WGS metagenome assembly RRZU01 (sample SAMN10456909, study PRJNA506462) | wastewater metagenome | isolation source: wastewater sludge | place: USA: Moscow, Idaho | reverse complement strand
CCTTCCCCGGCATGTTCCTGGCCATCAACCCCGGCGGCATCACCACGCCGCTGATCGGTACGGCCACGACCGATCCGGCCTTTGGTCTGCCCGCGCACTGGATCGACGAGCGGCAAAAGGAAGCGGCACAAATGGCCGGTTTTACCGTCGTTGATTCGGAAACCGTGATGGCGACGCATTTGTCACACTTGATGCAAGTGCACGCGGCCAAGCTGTTGTCTCGTACCGAGACGCAGCAGCTCGTTGACCATGTGGCCAAGCTGGCCCCCAAACTCATCGAAGAAGTCATCCCGAAAATGGTGCCCATCACAACGTTCCAGAAAGTGCTCCAGCTGCTGCTGGAGGACTCTGTGCACATTCGTGATATCCGCACCATCATCGAGACGCTGGCCGAAAACGCCACGCAGACGACCGACCCGGTGGAGCTGGCGCGTCGCGTGCGCATTGCGCTGTCGCCTGCCATCGTGCAGCAGATCTACGGTCCGACCCGCGAGCTCAATGTGATTGCCATCGAGCCCGGCCTGGAGCGTCTGCTGGTGCAGGCACTGTCGAATCCCAATGCGCCATCGCTGGACCCCGGCGTGGCTGAAATCCTCACACAAAAAGCGGTCGATGTGGCCAACCAACAGGAAGAGCTGGGCCTGCCCGCCTGCCTGCTGGTGCCAGACGCGATCCGCAACTCTCTTTCCAAGCTGCTGCGCCGTGTGGCGCCGCGTCTGCAGGTGCTCGCGCACAGCGAGATTCCCGAGACGCACACCATACGCATCGGCCCGATTCTTAAAGGTGCATCCGCATGAACATCAAACGCTTTTACGCCCCGACCGCCCGCGAGGCCCTGGCCAAGGCGCGCATGGTTTTTGGCGACGGCACCCTGATTCTCTCCAACCGTCAGACGCCTGATGGCGTGGAAGTCATGGCGACGGCTGAAGAAACGCTGAAGGATATGGACGCTGGTCTTGAAACCAGCTCTCCCCTGCAGCAAGCACTGGAGCGCCGTGCCGCTGATGAAAGCATGGGCTTGCGCAAAGAACGTGCGCCCAAGCGCGCCGAAAGCCGCAGCGAAGGCATGAGCACGCTAGACCATGTGCTGGCCCGCCAGACTGCCAAGGAAGAGCAGGCACGAGAAATGAAAAGCCAGGTGCAGAGCCAGGCCGCGCAAGTCAAGCCCATCAAGGAACTGGCCCAGCACTCCGTGCAGGACGATGTAGAAGAGCTCTCCATGAGCACGCTGACCTTCCAGGACTATGTGCGCGAACGCATGCTGCGCCGCCGCCACGAATCCTCGCTGGAGAGCAGTGATGCCCTACCCACTTTCGCCCAGAGGGTGCAGGATCGCAACAGCGAACGCCCTGCGATGGCTACCAAGGCCGCTGCTGCCAATGCGGGGGTGGCACGCCATAACCCGATGCGCCCCGAGCCGATTCAGACCAAGGAAAGCATCGCCAAGGCTGCGCCCGCAGCGGCTCCTCAGAACTTTATGGCTGAGATGCAGTCCATGAAGGACTTGATTGAAGAGCGCTTCAACACCCTGACCTGGCTGGGTCAGACGCGCCAGAACCCCATTCAATCCAGTCTGATGCACAAGCTCATCCGCGCTGGCTACTCACCCACACTCTCGCGTGCGCTGATTGAGCGCCTGCCTGCATCATTGTCTGCGGGCGACGCCGTGCGCTGGCTCATGCAGGTGCTTGAGCGCAATCTGCGCACCGATGCTGCCCAGCCCGCTATTTACGACCAGGGTGGCGTGTTCGCGCTGGTGGGGTCAACCGGTGTGGGCAAGACCACGACCACGGCCAAGCTGGCCGCGCTGTGCGCCGCCAAGCACGGTCCTGCCTCTGTGGGCCTGATCACGCTGGACACCTACCGCATCGGCGGTCATGACCAGCTGCGCACCTATGCACGCATGCTGGGCATGGTGGCCGATCAAGCCCATGACAAGGCTGCGTTGCAAGACCTGCTGGGTCTGCTGCAAAGCAAGAAAATGGTGATCATCGACACCACAGGTGTGGCCCCGCGCGACCCCCGTAAAGACGAAATCATGGATGTGCTGGCTATCGACGGCGTGCAGCAACTGCTGGCCGTCAACGCAGCGGCGCAAGGCGATGCGCAGGACGACGTCATGCAGGCCTTCAAGGCCCGTGGCTCGCACCAGGCCATCCTCACCAAGGTCGATGAAGCCGTGAAGATCGGTCCATCGGTCGACACCCTGATTCGCCACCAGATTCAGCTGCGCGGCGTGACCAACGGCCAGCGCGTGCCTGAAGACTGGGAGCGCGCTAGCGCCCAGTTGCTGGTATCGGCCTCCATGCGCTCAGCGGTCAAATCCGCGTTTGATCCGCAGTCGCTGGATCTGGATTTCTTCTTCACCCCCTCGTCTGCCAACGGCATCGAGGCCGCCCATGCTTGAGCGTCGCTCCCCCATGCATCAGGGCATGGCCCTGCATGTCAGCGATGCGAGTACCGCTGGTCTGCGCGTGCTGGCCATGCTGCAAAGCGCCTCGGGTGCGGCGGCAGAGCAGGCCGTGCTCTGGCCGCTGTGCGCCCAGTTGCAACGCCTTGGGCAAAAAGTACTGGTGCTGGATGGCAGCCAGACAGAATCCCTGCACACGCCTGGCCTTGCACAGCTGCTGGTGCAGCACGCATGGCAGGCGCAGGCCGGGCTGCGCTCTACCGTCAGTGATACCCAGTCCGTAGCCAGCCTGCCAGCACGCCAAGGGCTTAAACAGCTCAAGGCCACGGCCGATGAAATGGGCATGGATTTGTTGACGGCGCTGCAAGCCTATGTGCGCGGCTACACCACGGTCATCATCTATGCGAGCAGTGAGGCGTTGACGCCTCTGCTGCAAGGCCAGGGTCTACAACCGCTGCTGGTCGTGCCGCCCGATGCAGAGCATTTGATTGACAGCTATCGGCAGCTCAAGCACCTTGCCGTGTTTGCGGGCGTGGAGTGCACGATTGCCGCGCTTGAGTCTCCTCTTGCCGAAAGCGGTCCGCAAAAATACGACTGGAGTCGCCAGCAAAGCAGCGTGCTCACAGCCAAGCAAAATGCTCAGACACGCTTACAGCGTCTGAATGCTTTGCTACAGTGTTCGCAGCGCCACTTGGGCGATGCACCGGTGCTCATGCGTTTGCGCTGGCGTCAAGCCAGTGACCTGCATCAGCTCACACTGCACATGCTCAAGACGGCCTGTATCCTGCCCATGCACACCCAGCCCGCAGCGGCTGCTGCGCCTGAATCTCTTGTCTGGAGCCATTGACTGCCATGTACACCGCCAAAGGCCAACTCGACCGCGATGCGCTGATTCGTCAGCATGTACCGCTTGTGCGTCGGATTGCCCTGCACATGATCGCCAAACTGCCACCGAATGTGGAGCTGGATGACTTGATCCAGGTCGGAATGATCGGCCTGGCCGAAGCGCTGTCACGATTCGAGAGCGAGCAAGGCGTGCAATTCGATACTTTCGCCAGCCAGCGAATTCGCGGTGCCATGCTTGATGAGCTACGCGAAGGCGACTGGATGAGCCGCAGCTCTCGTAAAAGTCAGAAGGACATCGAGCATGCGCTGAACCGTCTGGAGCAGCGCCTTGGTCGCTCGCCTCAGGAGTCAGAAATTGCTGCCGAGCTAGGCATGGCGCTGGACGATTACCAGTCCCTGCTGGGCAAGGTACGCGGCACCCAGCTCGTCTACCTGGAAGACATGGGTGGTAGCGACGCTGACGGCAGTGACGACTATCTGGATCGCCATGTCGCCGACGCGGGTGCCGATCCCTTCGCGCTGCTGCGCGATCAGCGTTTGCGCCTGGCTCTGGTCGATGCCATCAAAAACCTGCCAGAGCGCGAGCAGTACGTCATGGGCATGTACTACGAGCACGACATGAATCTCAAGGAAATCGCCGCTGTGCTGGGCGTGACCGAATCCCGTGTCTGCCAGCTGCATAGCCAGGCTATTGCCCGCCTGCGCACCAAGATGCGCGCACATTGATTGCCGTGGTTCGCTGTTGGCGAACCTCTTCAGAAACCAGCCGCTGTGGTTGCAGATATGGATCTGTGAACCAGGCGGCTTCTCTTTGGTCGGCACTTTTAATTTGATAGCACTCTATCGATTGATGGTATTGCACTTGAAGCCAAATATTCATCTGAATAAAGACCCAAAGAGAAAGCCCTATTGCATTGCTGCAGCAGGGCTTTTTTGTGGAAGTTTTGTGATCAGTGCATCACATGCGGCTGGCCGTCAAACATGTGCTCAAAAGTGGCCAGCCAGGGCTCGGCCAGTACGCGAATCTGGGCATCGTTGCGCAAGATGCGCTGCATGATGCGTGCCTTTTCCTTGCGCAGATCGGGGGCCAGCTTTTCATCACGAGAGCGAAAGCGCAGTTGCTCAATCAGCACGGCACAAGTGCCTTCATAGCGCGCAACACCGTCCCAGTCTTTTTCCTGAGCGGCTTGCAGCATCTTGGCACTGCTCTCCTCAATGGCGCGGTAGAAGTCGATCAATGTGTGCTCCATATTTTTAAGCACTGGCAGGAGCCGGTGCATTTGTTATTTCAGTCCAGCCCTGTGCCACGGTCCCCACAAGGTTTGCTACTTCATCCACCATGCGCGCATCGTTGCGGGCATTGGCTAATGTCAGCTGTGTCGTGCAGTACTCATAAAGAGAGGCCAGATTGCCGGCCAGCTCACCGCCTTTTTCCTGATCAAGAGCGCCCAGCAGACCTTCTTGCAGAATGCGTATGGCCTTGCTGATATGGCGCACTTTCTCGCTGATATCGCCGCGCTCAATTGCGCCACGAGCGGCATTGATAGACGCCAGCAGGCCATCAAACAGCATCTTGATCAACTGCTGAGGTGATGCGCTGTCCACCATGGATTGCACACCCACCTGACGGTAAGCCGACATTGCGCGCGCATTAGCAGGGGAAAACATCACGACACTCCTTAGATGCAGTTTCTCAAATTACTGCTTTTGTTATCGGCAGACTCAAAGGGGAATTAAGTCCTATCTTCAGCGCTTGATAGTTCAGCTGCTGGACTTGTTCCAGGAAGCGACCTGCTGGGTGATATAGGTATCCAGCGCGGACAAGCTCGCCATCTGTGTATCCAGCCGCGAGTACTGGGCGCGCAGCCGTGTTTCATAAGCCGCAATGCGCGAACTCTGGCGAGACTGGTCCGACGAATTGCGCTTCAAAGACTCCTTGAGTGAGGTGTCCTTGGTACTAAACATTCCATCCGTCGCCAGCAATCCGGTCGTGAAATCTTTCAAGCGAATCGCGAGACCATCCTCGTTGGCATCTTCCACATCTACAGCAAAAAATTGAGACAGACTCTCCGGGTCCTTGAGTGCCTTGTCCAGCTTGGTGTCATCTATCTTGAGCGTGCCATCTGCCTGAAAGGCAAGACCGATCTGCGACAAACTGCCAAACGCACTGTCTGAACCGCCAGGGCCGGACACGATACGGCGCAGAGCCGATTGCAGGTTCACCGCAGTGGAGTCACCTTGCAAGGTACCGGCAGTCTTGCTGTCCTTGTCGTAAGCCGTCATCGTTTTGAGCGCACTGCTCAAAGCGTTGTACGACTCCACCAAATTCTTGAGCGCCGTCTTCCCTGCTGCGCTGTCATTGGCAATGGTGATGCGCACGGGCTCAGCGTCTTTGACTGACTTTTGCGAAACCGTCAGCGTCACACCTTCCGCCACGTCCGTGAAGGTGGAGGTGTGCGACGCCATCTGAATGCCATTGATGGTGGCGAGTGTGTCTTGCGCCTGCACAGATCGGCTCATGCTGCCAGCGGTATTTCCGCCGTCATACGCAAGCTGCTGCAAGCCCGCGCCCTCTGCCTCCACCTTGAAAGCCGAATTGACACCCGTGGTCTTGGACTGCAGCACCAGGCGCTCGCCTGTGTGATCCTTGAGAACGGTAGCGCTGACATCGCCCTTGGCGGCATTGATCTTTGCTGCAATCTTGGCCAGGGAATCATCTTCGGCCGTGATATCCACGGTGAAGCTGACTTCCTTGCCGTCCTTGTCATTGGGCTTGAAACCGCTAGACACACCCGCTTTATCGGTACTGTCCCATTGCCCCATGGTGATGGTCAGCTTGCCGGTCCCCAAAGCTGAGCCATTGGTCACCAGACCCGAGCCCACCGTCTGGCCTGCGGCCATTTGCGAAACCATCAAGTCATAAGTGGCTTGCACCGCAGCCGACGTGGCTGTACCGCTGACGGCAGCCGAATTGGACGAAGTCAAGGTATTGCCCAGCCAGGTATCTTTCTTGGTGAGTTTGGCGGCCTGCTCCTGCAAATTGGCAATCTGAGATTTGAGCTGACTGAATGCCGAAATTTGCGTATTGATGCCTGTGGCCTTGGTCTGCAGCGTGGCCAGAGGCTTGGACTCCAGCGCCACCAGCTGCGAGACGATGGACTCCACATTCAGTCCACTGCCAATACCCACCGAATTGATACCCATACAAATCTCCCTAGCCGCAAACGCGCACGCGCGCAGCACACATGGTTTGCGTCATTGAATCGGTGGGCTGACATACTCAGCCTGCCACCTGTGGACAGTACTGCACACGGTTTATCGGCAAAAAGCCAAGCCACTTGAGTGCAGAACTTCGCTCGGTTACCTGAATTAACCCTGGAGCAGCTTGAGCACTTGCTGGGGCAGCTGATTCGCCTGAGCCACCATGGCCGTTCCCGCCTGTTGCAGGATCTGCGTGCGGCTCAGATTGGCGGTTTCAGCTGCAAAGTCAGCATCCATGATGCGACTGCGAGATGCGGAAAGGTTTTCGGCATTGACACTTAGATTGCTGACGGTGGTCTCAAACCGGCTCTGTACCGCACCCAGTGTGGCACGGGCTCCATTGACCGCAGTCAGTGCAGCGTCCATGGCCAAAATTGCGTTGTCTGCAAATTCGGCATCCAGCACATTAAGGTCTGCAAAGCCTTTCTTGTCAGCCTCAGCACCTACGAAGCCTCTAGTTCCAGGGACGCGCTGGGGGCTCGACTCATTGGTTGTTCCTACTGACAAACCCGTCGCTGCAGCAATAACGTCGTTATCGGTAACAGGGATCGTTTGTGGGGCGGGTAAACCGACAACCACATCACCGGATGCGGACGTTAGTGAAAGTGCGCCATTCACAATGGATGCTTGCACCTTAGGAGTAGTGCTTGCTGAATTGATTTGGGTTACCAAATCATTGATCCGATTGCTAGCGCTTTCCTGCGCAGGCAAATTCAGTGTCACGCCATTGATTTGCACGCTTGCTGCAGGCATGCCACCCGAGGTCACACTCTTTGCCGCGTTCACGCTCAGAGTAGTGTTACCGAGAGGGGACCCGGCAGACGGAGCGACAACCGCACTGCTCGTTGTGTTGTTGACGATCTCAATCTTGCCATTCACCACACTCACAGAAACTGCACCTGCACCTAGCCCGTTCGGAACGGCTGCATTCAGCGCAGTCTGAATATTCGTTGCCAAAGTGTCTTTGGCAGTCGCTATTTGAACGGCGGTCGCAGGCGGTGTTCCAACCGCAGTGACTGCAGCGACATTCACGGCCGTTCCGCCATTGATCGACAGAGTAGATGGGCCATAGGAGCCATCTACAGCCGGATCGGCAATGTTCCAGCTGGTTTTGGCAGGGACGGTCACGACTGCGTTACTGCCAGCAATTGCAGAACCCGTCAGTTTTGATGGAACAGCCACGCTCTCCCAACTACCCAGGGTATCCACATTGGCATTCACAATTGCGGAAATATCGATGGTCTGCCCCTGATTAGCGCCCACCTGAAATGCCATATTGGTGAAGGATCCATCCAGCAGCTTGGTCCCGTTAAAGCTGGTCTGCTGTGCCACGCGCGTCACTTCAGCTTTGAGCTGCTGTACTTCCGCATCCAGCGCTGCACGGTCTTCCAGGGAATTTGTCGCATTGCGGGCTTGTACCGCCAATTCTCGAATGCGCTGCAGGTTGTTACCCAGCGAACCCAAGGCACCTTCAGCGGTCTGCGCCAGCGAAATGCCATCGTTGGCATTGCGCATCGCAACGGTCAAACCGCGCACCTGGGTCGTCATGCGCTCAGAAATGGCCAGGCCTGCGGCATCATCCTTGGCGCTATTGATGCGCAGGCCCGATGACAGGCGTTGCATGGAGGTCGCCAGCTGACTTTGGGATGAGCTCAGACTGCGCTGTGCATTGAGTGACTGGATATTGGTATTGATGATGGCTGCCATGCATGTGCTCCTGTTTCAAGCCAGTAAACCGGCGACGTACTAGCCGTTTTCACGGCCAGCGAACGGCGCTGGCCCACGTGACCGGAAACGTCGACAAAAGTCTGGTATTCCGGGTACGAAGATTGTTGAGGCAAGCCAGTCCATGCATAAGACCGAAAAGCAGCCCAAAGTCCCGCTATTTGTGGGATTGAGCCGTCCGCGGAAAAGCGCCCAGAGCACAGTAGTTCTAAGCTCCAGACGCAAAAAAGGTCTCCGAAGAGACCTTTTTGAAAACCGTTGGCAGAGCACTGCCAGGGAGAATTTCGCGCTTAGCGCAGCAGGGACAGCACGCCTTGTGGCAGCTGATTGGCCTGGGCCACCATAGCCGTACCGGCCTGCTGCAGAATCTGCGAGCGGCTCAGATTGGCGGGGTCCGAAGCCAAGTCAGCGTCCATGATACGGCTCGTGGAAGCCGTGGGAGCTTAGCTATTGACGGGCAGAGTGGAGACTACCGATTCAAAGCGGTTCTGGATGGCACCCAGGTCAGCACGTGCGGAGTTGACCGACTTCAGTGCTGCGTCCATGGCCAGGATGGCGTTGTCAGAACCTTCAACGGTCGAGACATCAATGCCTTGAAAGCCTTTTTTAGTTTCAGCAGCCTTGTAACCGTCGACAGTGCCCGCAGTATCAACTGCCTTGAAACCGTTCGCTGCCAGAAGATCGACCTTATCGGTCTCAATCTTGATATCGCCAGTCTTGCTATTCAGCACCACCTTGTCGCCTTGAACCGAAGCTGTGACATTGGTTTGCGATGTATAGCCATTGATTGCATCAACCAGCTGCTGGCGACGAGCATTAGGATCACTGCTGTACTGACCCTTGACCTCAATTCCAACGCCATTGATCTTGAAGTTGTCTCCCGTCAAGGCGGAGAATGCGCCGGTACCAGCAGCTGCGGTTGCATTAGCTGCAGTGATTTCAGTACCCGTTTTAGCGATCTTGATTGTGTCGTCCAACGAGGCGTTTGTCAGATCTATTTTTCCAGCACCATCGTAGGCGATGGAAACACCGGCGGGCAGTTGATCTTTGAAGCCGTTGTAGATCTGGTCTGCAATGGCTTTTTGCATCGCAGCATCATCAGATGGGGCCGTCTTGGCGGCGTCAAGAGGGATCGCGCTCAGGGTAACTGTCTTATCACCGATGGTGACGTCGCCGCCAGCAAAGCCTGTGGCAGCCTCTAGCGCCGAAAAATCAAATGCAGCTGTGGTCGTGACGGGCGTCGATGTCGCATCGGCCTGTACTGCGCCGCTTGTGGTCTTTGCACCCTGAACCACGCTATTCCAGTCACCCAACTGAGAAACGCTCGAATTCTGAATCGAAGCGATATCAATTGTTTGGCCTTGATTGGCGCCCACCTGAAAAGCTTGGCTGGTGAAGGAGCCATCCAGCAGCTTAGTGCCGTTGAAAGAAGTCGTGCTGGCCACACGATCAATTTCGCTCGTCAGCTGCGCTACTTCTTTTTGCAGTGCGGCTCGGTCTTCCGTAGAGTTTGTGGCATTGCGAGACTGAACAGCCAACTCACGAATACGCTGCAGGTTGCCACCAATGGTGCTCAACGCGCCTTCAGCAGTTTGAGCCAGCGAGACACCATCATTGGCATTGCGCTGAGCCTGATTCAAACCTGTGATCTGGGTTTGCATGCGAGATGCAATAGCCAGACCGGCCGCATCATCCTTGGCGCTATTGATACGCAGGCCCGAAGACAGGCGCTGCATGGAGGTTGCCAGCGAAGCTTGCGAAGTGCCCAGGTTGCGCTGTGCGTTGAGCGACTGGATATTGGTGTTGATGGTCATTGCCATGATGCGAACTCCTTGATGCGATCAAAACGTCGCCGCCACAGTGACCTGAAATATTCAGGGTGGGCGGCGGCGGCAGCCCAATCCAGCACCCCAGCCTGCAGTTCCTTATGATATTTGCTGCTGTGGCTCGCTGGTGACAGGGCTTTTTTTCCCTGTTGAAGCTGTTCTCGGAGCCATCTCGCCAAAACTTTAGAGAGTGCTGCAAATATTTTTCGGGATGTAACGGATGCGGGAGCTCTGCCTTGTTTGTATGTCGCCGCAGCCTTCAAGTTGTTGCTTGGCTCGGAATTACCCTACATAACGACGGCTAGCTGCCGATCTAGCTTCCAAACGCCCAGCTTTTTGCACCTATGGCGGGGCTTCTGCAACTTCACAATCGGCACCATGCTTGTTCTCATCGGTTATATCGTCGCCTTCGGCTGCATCTTCGGCATGTATGTGCTGCACGGCGGCAGCGTGGGCGTTCTTGTCAAGGCGCTGCCGTTCGAGATGGTGACCATTGGCGGTGGCGCCCTGGGCGCTTTCATCGTCAGCAACCAGCCCAAGGTGCTCAAGGCCACGGCCAAGGCGATCCCTTCGGCGCTCAAGCCCTCGCGCTATAACAAGGCGCGCTATATGGAAGTGATGGCGCTT
>RRZU010161856.1_pt1 | contig 10696 bp, 6 predicted proteins | sample 2165561 | NCBI WGS metagenome assembly RRZU01 (sample SAMN10456909, study PRJNA506462) | wastewater metagenome | isolation source: wastewater sludge | place: USA: Moscow, Idaho | reverse complement strand
TTTGGATTTATTTTACTTGCTCTTTTTGCAGGAAAATATGCTGTAATTCCTGTAACAAAAGTTAAAATTACTATCTGAAAAAAAGTACTCAAAATACTAAATCTAAAATAAATCTTTCTATTCTTTAATATAAAAGAAAGAGGATTATTGCTATCAAATTCTATAGAACCTAATATTTTAATAGCAACTATTCCAAAAATTATTCCAAATACACAAGATACTAAAGTTAATAATATACTTTCTAGAATAAATCCATTCTTAACTTCTCCTGCTTGCATTCCTATGGCACGTAAAGTTCCTATTTCAATAGTTCTCTCTTTTATTGTCATTCTTAGAGTATTAACAACCCCAATTAAAATAATAAAAAATAAAATAAGTCCTACTAACCATGTAATAAGAGATAGTGCATACTGAATTGCTAAAACCCGTTCTGCTGTTTCATACATAGTTTCCACAGAGTAAGCTGGCCTGTCTGATTTATAGGCTCTCTCTAGCCTTTTTAATTTATCCAGTTCATCAGAAGTCTTTGCTTTTTCCAAAAGTTCATAGTTTTTAGCAAAAGAATCGTAGATATTATCTGTTTTAGTAAAGCTGTCACTTTTATAGTCTTTTGGAATGTCCTCATTAAAAATTTTATATATCTTTTCTCCATTTAGAAAAATAAAATTTTCTTTAAACTTGTCTGTATTCTTAAAAATTCCATTTACTTCACTTGCTTCTACTTCAATTTCTCCAGAATATTTTGACATATATTTAAAAGATACTTTATCTCCTAATTTTATTCCTAATTTTTCCTTTAAACTTTCACTAATTAAAAAACCTTTTTTCCCTGTATACTCTTTTTTTTCTCCCTCTACAACTTTTATTTCGTTAAATATCTTTTCTATGCTTTTATCATCTTTCTTAAAAGCATATATTTCAATAGGTTTATCAAATATTGTTCCTTTCCCTTTAAGTAACTTAGGTTTAATTTCATTTCTAATTTCATCTGCTATAAAAATAGTATCTTTTTTAGGATTATTAAGAACTATTTGTATTGGACCACTTTCCCAAGGTCTATATCCCAAAAGAGTCCTCATTTTATTAACATCCATATATAAAACAAAATCTGTAAAACTACTATTTGTTGTTGCTATTGCAATAATTTGCATATTCACTGCTTGAATTTGACCTGTAACAGTTGTAAATTTTGCTTTAACAACATCTCCAACTTTAACCTTCAATGACTTTGCCTTATCTGGCGAAATAATTATAGGATACTCGAAAGTATTTGTATCAAAATCTTTTGTATCTCCAGAAATTATTCTTAAATAATTTCCGAAAAATCCATCTTGATTTTTCACCCCCACAATAGGTGCATTTATAGAATTTCCATTCCCAATTATTCTTGTATATGCCCCTACACTCTCATCAATTCTAAGAATTTTGTCTTGATATTTATTTATAACTTTGTAAATTGGTTCTTTATCTCTTATTATTCTTTTGGATTTTTCATTTCCATTAATTTGAACATGACCTGCTACGCTACTTATTAAATCTTTAATTAATACATCTACAAGTCCTTGAGAAAATGAGCTTGCAATTACAAGTATAGACATTCCAAAAGCTATTCCTATGCCCAAAAGAAAATTTCTTCTTTTCTGCCTTAAAAGATTTCTTAAGCTTACTTTAAATATTATATTCATAATTTCCTCCTAGTCTCTTGAAATAGCATCTAAAGCAGTAATTTTTCCTAATAGTCTTATAGGATAAAGTAAAGAGGATATCGTCACAAAAAAAAGTTCAAAAAATCCAATTAATAAATCATTTAATTGTATTAAAGGATATAAATAATCTCCTCCAAAAGCAATTTGTAAAAATTCATTTGATGAATGTATTTTCAAGGCTTGTAATATTAAAATTACTATTATCCCAAAGAGAATTCCACAACCACCAAATAGAAAAGATAAAATTCCTGTTTCTTTTACAAACATTGTCTTTAAAAAAGACTTTTGAGCTCCAATTGCTCTCATCATCCCAATTTCAGAAGTTCTCTCTAGTGCAGTCATTGATAAAGTATTCATAATTACTATTATTGCTACAAAGAAAATAATAAAAATAAAAGCATTTAATACAATTTTAATTAACAATGAAATTTTCCCAATAAATCCTAAAGAATCTGCCCAACTTATTGCTCTTACTTCCAAATTATTTTTTTGAAAATCATTATTTAAGGTTTTTATCATATTTTTTTCATCTAATTTGTTATCTATTTTAATAACTATGACATTATAAGCTCCACTATCTACTTTTATATTCTTGGAATAATTATTTTCTTCCTTAAATATTTGCTCTAAACTGTCTAAATTACTAGTACCCTCATTACTTTCTACTATTGTTTCATCAAAAGAAAACCCTTCACTTAAAACTTTTTCTTCTTCTTTTGAAAGATTTTCTACCTTATTTTCACCAGTTACTAATCCGTTAGCCTCTCGAAAACTATTTATATCAATTATTAAATTATCACTAAAAAGTTTATCCAAAGACTTTAATCTATATATTCCTGTTACTGGAATTTTTATATCAAAACTTGTATTTTTTCCTGTTCCCATTAACACTATTTCATCTTTTATAATCAAATTATTCTTAAATTCCTTAGCTTCTTTACTAAGATTTACCTTATCTAAAGGAACATTCTTTGCTGAATACCAAGTGTCTGTATATTTTAATAATTTATTTCTTGAAACATTTCCAACTAGAAGTCCTTTTTCATCTTTATTAAAAAATTCCCCTTCTGTAATTATATATCTGTCAGCATAAAAATTTTTAAACTCTTGAATGTCTACTCCCACTACTCCAATAGGTGTCATGTCTGAATCTTCATTTAAAACATAGTTTACTGCAAAAGCAAAAGGCAACATTTTTTCTATTTCTTTATAATTTTTCAAAGTTTTTTCTACTTCAAAATAGTTTGGAATAATCTCTCTAGTGCTTCCTGTTATATCTGCAAATATAGCATCTGTAACTTCAGAATTTGGAATTATTACTATATCTCCTGTAAAGGAATCTTTCAAATTAGTTTCTAAGCCTTTTTCCATTCCTGATACTATTCCATTACCTAATGTCATTAAAAATGCACCTAAAAATAAGATAATTCCTATTACTATACTTTTATTTTTATGTAACCAAATATTTCTCCATGCGATTTTACTAGATAAACTCATAGTTTTCTCCTATTCTTCTAATAATCCGTCTTTTATCTTTACAATTCTATTGGCATATTTTAATACATCAGGGTCATGGGTAGAAAAAATAAAAGTTGTCTTATTATTAACATTTAATTCCTTCATTAGTTCCAATATTTGCTCAGAAGTTTTTGAATCTAAATTTGCTGTTGGTTCATCTGCTAATATTATTTCTGGCTCTGTAACTAAAGCTCTAGCAATAGCAACCCTTTGCCTTTGTCCTCCAGAAAGTTCTGATGGCCTATGATTTATAAAGTTTTCTAATCCAACTTCTTTTATAACTTTTTCTACTTTTTCATCTATTTCATTCTTAGAAAATTTTTTCATAAGCAATAAAGGAAATTCAACATTTTCTCTAATATTTAATACAGGTATAAGATTAAAAGTTTGAAAAATGAATCCTAATTTGTGAAGTCTTAAATTTGTAATTTCTTTATCATTTAAATTTGTTATTTCTACATTTGATAAAATTACTTTTCCATCACTAGGATTATCTATACAACCAATAATATTTAAAAGTGTTGTTTTCCCACTTCCAGAAGGACCTATAATTGAAAGGAAATCACTTTTTTCTACTTTTAAATTTATTCCTTTTAAAGCTTCTACCGAAGTTTCACCTAACTTATAGTTTTTCTTTATATTTTCTAGTGTTAATAGGTTCATTATGCTATCTCCTTTCATTGCTATATATTAGCTTGTTGCAAAATTGCAACAGCTTGATTATACTTATATAAAAAACTATGTTTTTTATAAATCTCCCACCTACGATGGGGAAAAAGAGGGGGTAGGGGCGAAGCCCGAACCCACGGCAAGGAAGCATCCTTGCCAATCCTCTAAAACCAATGCCAATTATTTGTGATTATATGCAAATAATTTTTTAGTTTTGCAACTAGCTATTACTATATATTTAAATTTTACTACAGAAAATGGAGAAATCAAGTATAATTTATTTATTGACATAGAAAAGATTTTATGTTATATTAAATTTGTAATGATTACAAAAATGTTTTTATTTAAGGAGTGGTGTTAAATGGAATTTAATTTAGATTTAGGTCTTGGAGTAGAAACAAATACAACAGATGTTAATGTAAATGAAATATATGAGAGTTTTATTATCGGTGGTGGCCCAGCTGCCATGACTGCTGCTGTTTACTTAATGAGAAAAGGAATTAAGACAGCTATTGTTGCAGGTAAAATTGGTGGACAAGTTGGAGATACAAAAGGAATTGAAAACTATATGGGATATAACTATATTGAAGGAGATGAACTTGTTACAAAGTTCTCTAGTCAAGTTAGACAATTTGAAATTGCCTTTAGAGAAAATACTTTTGTTGAAAATATTAGGGTAGAAGATGGTATAAAGTTTATCAAATTATCTGATGGAATTGAATATAGAGCAAAAACTGTTATTATTGCTGCAGGTAGCAAATGGAGACAACTTAATGTTCCCGGAGAAGATAAATTAAGAGGAAGAGGTGTTTGTTACTGTGCAATCTGTGATGGTCCTTTCTTTAAAGGATTAGATATTGCTGTTGTAGGTGGAGGAAATTCGGGGGTAGAAGCTGCTCTTGACCTTTCAAAAATGGTAAAATCTATTAAAGTTCTTGAATTTACAGATAAGTTAAATGCTGATAAAGTTTTAGTTGATAAACTTTTAGAAACACCAAATATTGAGGCAATAACTTCTGCTCAAGTAGTAGAAATTCTAGGAGATCAGGGAGTTTCTGGTATTAAATACAAAGATAGAGTTTCTGGAGAAGAAAAGGTTGTTGAGGTAGAAGGAGTTTTTGTTGAAATAGGTCTTGTTCCAAACTCTCAATTTGTTGAGGGATTAGTAGAATTGAATAAATTTAAAGAAATAGTTGTAAATAAAGGTTGTGAAACAACTGTTGAAGGAATTTATGCTTGTGGAGATATTACTGATGTTCCTTTCAAACAAATTATTATTGCTTCAGGTGAAGGAGCAAAAGCTGCATTATCAGCATGTGAATATTTAAATAAACATTAAAATTTAAAAGGGGATTTGAAAATCCCCTATTTTTTAACCTAACACTTTATTTCCAACTTTATTTGAATAATATTCTTTTGGAGAATATCCTGTTTTTTTCTTAAATGCATAGCTAAAATAACTTACATCTGTATAACCCAGTTTTTCAGCCACTTCTGTTACATTCCCATCACTTGTTTCAAGTATCATTTTTGCCTTTTCAATTCTTATTTGAGTAGCATAATCTTTAAAATTAATATTTTCAACTTTTTTAAAATATTTGCTTAAATAATTACTGCTTAACCCTATGTGTTGAGCTACATCTTCTAAAGAAATATTTTTATCAAAATTATTTTCAATATATTGCTTTGCATATTCAATAACTTTAACATGTTTTTTATCTCTTGAAGCTTCTAGCAATGAATAATTACATCTAATATAATCTAAAAGAACCTCTTTATGTTCTTCAATAGTTGAACATAAATCTATTTTATCAAAAATTTCTTCCGTAGTTTGTAATTTATTTTTATCAAATATTATTTTTCTAAATATTCTGTCTATCATAAGAGTAAGTTGTTTCATGTATGTCTTTATAAAATCAATTTGACAATTAGCATTTTTAGTCAAAATATATGAAAAAATATTATCTATATTTGTATTTATTATAGAAAATTGATCTTTTAATTCTGTTTCAAGTATCAATTTAAATAGATTATCTTCTAAATCATAAGGAATGTCATAAGAAGATATATTCTCAGAGTTTAACAATAAATTCAACTTATCCTTTGCTTCTTCAAGAGCTTTTATAAGTTCTTCACTACCAAAATATACTGAACTTATAACTATTGATGTTTCTTTATCTTTTCTTAAGAGCAACTTACTAACTTTATCTGTTGATTCTGAAATCATTTTTTCATTTTGAGAAAAAACATATATTATCAGCTTATCTAAATATGAAGAAAATATAAGTTTTACTGAAGGATGAAAGCATTCTTTTTCTAAACAGCCAATTATTTTTTTCAGATTCTCTTCCTTAATTTTGCTTATTATACAATTAAATTTTGAAGATTCAAGTTCCAATACTTTTAAGTAATTTGCAAGTTCTTTTTCTTCAATTTTTTTATTTTGTATCATCTCTGATATAAAATCTTTTTCTACTAGAGCTTTAATTTGACATAAATTTTCTTGTAACTCTTTTTCTTCTTTTACTTTTACTGCTTTTTTATCAATTTTTTCAATTAGCTTTGTAATCATTTCTTTAAAAGAGCTTATTGAATAAGGCTTCACTAAAAAATCTTCAACTTTTAATTTAATTGCTTCTTGTGCATATTCAAATTGACTATTAGCTGTAATTATAACTATTTCTGTTTCTTCCAAGTATAATTTTATTGTTTTTGCTGCTGAAAGTCCGTCTCTTTTAGGCATATGAATATCTAAAAGTATTATATCTGGTCTTAATCTTTGAGCCTTTTCTACAGCATCTTCTCCATTATCACATTCACAAATTATATTTATTTTATCTGAAAAATATTTTTCTATTAACTTTTTTATTGACTCTCTGGCAATTTTTTCATCTTCAACTATCATTAACTTAATCATTTTTTTCTCCCTCTCTCGGAAAATATAAACTAATTTTCGTTCCTTTTTCATTCGATTCGACCTCAAATAGGTCAATTCTATTATACAACATTTCCATTCTTTTTTTAATATTTTTTAATCCAATACTAGTTCTTTTTTTATTATCTATTTTTTTTTCTTCCTCAAATAAATTTTTTAATTTTTCTTTTTCAATTCCACAACCATTATCACTAACTGATACAACTATATAATTTTTTTCTTCATAAAATAAAATCTCTATTAAACCTTTTGTTAAAATCCCATCCATACCGTGAATAATAGAGTTTTCTATTAATGGCTGAATTAACATCGGAGGTATCTTTATGTTTTGTTCTTCAACATTATTAAGAATTTTAAAATCTATTCTATCCTGCCAACGAGTATTTTGTATAAAAATATATTTTTTCAACATATCAACTTCTGTATCTAAATCAACTTTTCTTTCGTCATATTCAAGATTATATCTTAGTATTTCTGATATAGCTTCTATAAGGTCTGTTGCTAACTCTGCATCACACGTTATTGCTGTACTTCCAATCAAATTTAATGTATTAAATAAAAAATGAGGATTCATTTTCATTTGAAGAGAAAGTAATTTTGTTTCATTTAAAAGTTTTTCTTTCTCAATTCTTATTAATTTTTCACTATTTAACTGTTGTTCCAATTTATTTTTATTTTCTATTTCTTTTATATAATTAACAATATCATGTTTCATATTATTAATTACTTCAGAAACTCGATTTAACTCTCTATATTTCCCTATTTTTAAGTCTTCTGTATCCCAATTTCTTAGGGATAAGTCCTTAGAAATTCTTTCAAATTGTTTTAAAACTTTCATAAAATTTCTCAAATATCTAGCTATAAATACAAATCCAATAAAAGATACTATTGAAATAACAATTGAAATATCTGTTCCCATTTTTTCATTTTTTTCATAATAAGAATCAAAAATTATTCCTGTAAAATTAAAATAAGCTTGAATAAAAATCTTTGTATTTGAATTCATTTCATTAAAATAATTATTTAAATATCTAATTTGTATTGATGTATCTAAATTTCCTGTATTTTCTTCATTAATTTCTTCTACCATAGTCCTTTGATATTTATTCATATTCCTAATCATTCTCGAATAATATAAAATTTCTTGATAATGTTTTGTGTTATCAGATTTGTTAAGATAAGTTAATACTTCTTTTTCATTATTACTAAAATTTTCCAACTCATCCAAAACATTATCAATCTCATGGCTACTCTCTATATATTTTTCATAGTTTGTAATATTATGACCCTTAAAGTACTTATTAATATTTTTTTCACAATCATCTATAAGAAATAATAATCTATTTGATTTTTTATTTATTCCTATAAAATTTTTATAATTTTTTAAACTATCTTTAGATGCCATATGAAAATAGTAAAATCCTAAAATCATAAGGCTACTAATAAATAAAAAAACTGTTAGAGTATTTCTCTTTATAGAATTTTCTTTCATAATTTCTCCTAAAAAAGTATTAGAATTACTGTAAAGCCCTGTAATAGAGCTTTACAAGTACTCTAAGTATATTACAAAATATAAAAAATTACTAGTTTTCATAAACTATTTATATATTTATCTATTTCCTCTGCAACTAGCTTTGATACTTTTACTGCTTCTACCACTGTTTTTGCTCCTGTTACAACATCTCCTGAAGCAAATACTCCTTCTCTCGATGTTTTCCCTGTACTATCTGTTGCCAAAAGTCCTCGGTTATTTACTTCTATTCCCTTAGTTGATGATACTATATTTGTTCTTGGCCCTTGACCTATTGCTATTACTACTGAATCACACTCTATAAACTCTTCACTTCCTTCTATTCCATAAACTGTATCTATTCCATCTTCAGCTTTTTTTATCTCTGTTTTTATTACTCTAATTCCATTATCAATAATTTCAAGTGGTTGAGAATAATAACTAAATTTTACTCCATCTAATTTTGCATATTCCACTTCTACCTTATCTGCCTCTACATGTTCCTCTCCAGCTCTAAATATTACAATAACTTCTCTTGAACCTTTTCTTAGTGCTGTTCTTGCTACATCCATAGCTACATTACCAGCACCAATTATACAGACTTTTTTTCCTAGACTATATACATCTGGATTTTTCAAATAATCAATAGCGAAATGTACATTTCCTAGTGTTTCACCTTTAATACTTAGGCCTCTAGGTTTCCAAACACCAGTTCCAATAAATACTGCCTTGTATCCATCTCTAAACAAGTCATCAATTGTAATTGTTGGTCCTATTAATGTATTTGGTCTTATCTTTATTCCCATATTTAAAAGTTTCTCTTTAATTTTATATAAAATTTCTTTAGGAAGTCTAAATTCTGGAATTCCATATTGTAAAACTCCTCCAATTTTATCATGTGCTTCAAAAATTGTTATGTCATAGCCTTTACTTGCAAGGATAAAGGCAATGGTTATTCCTGCTGGCCCACTTCCAATAATTGCAACTTTCTTGTTTTTGTCTATTTCATATTTTGTAGGAATCAAATTTAAATAATAATCTGAAATGTAGTTTTCTATGTGACTAACTTGAATTGCATTCCCTTTTTTTCCTAAAACGCAATGCCCTTCACATTGTTTTGAGTGAGGACAAATCAATGAACAAACAATTGATAAAGGATTGTTTTTAAAAAGTTTTTCTCCTGCCTCTTCAATTTGCCCTTCCAAAAGCATTTTTACTATTTCATTTACTGGTGTACTTACTGGACAGCCCTCTTTACAAAGGGGTTTTTTACATTGTAAACATCTCTTTGCTTCTGATAATACAAATTCTCCCACTTTCCTCACTCCAATCTTTTAATTTTTTTCTTTTATCCAACCTTTTTTATAAGCTTCTACCAAATGTTTAAGAATTTTTATTTGTTCCATAATTTCTTTTCCTGTATCTGTATCACTAATAAGTAATTGTTTTTCTGTCTTTTCAATTATTATTTTAGTTGAAACTATATCTTTTTCTTCTTCAATTGCTTTTTTTGTAGAATGAAAGGGTTCATGAGCAACTAAAATTATTCCTTTAGAATTATATATCAAAGTATATCCAGCTATTCCAGTTGTTTTCTGATAAGCTCTTGAAAGCCCTCCATCAATTACAAATAATTTTCCATTAGCTTTCACAGGCTTTTCACCCTTTATAGCTTTTACTGGGACATGACCATTTATTATGTGTGAATTTTCAATATCCATTTCAAATTCTACAAATATTTTTCTCAAATACTCCTCTTTATCTCTATATGTGTAATAATAATTTCTATTTTCTTTATGAATTTCTTCATTATCTATAAAGTATCTTTCAAATGTTTTCATTTGGTCTTTACCAAAAAGAGGAGATTTAGAACCATTCCATAAATACCACATTATGGCTTTACCATATTCTTTTTCTTTGGTTCCTTCTTTTCTAAAAAATCCATCTCTAATATATTCTTCTAAAACTTCAATTAACCTTTTTCCTTTATAGGCTATTCCATTTATATTAAACTCTGAAAATTCTCCATTTTCTTCAGTAGGAATACATCCATGATACAAGAGGTTTCCATTAAATTTTAAATACATACTTCCTTTTAAAAATAAAAACCTAGTATGTTCTTGTAACTTATCATTATTCATAAACGAAAATTTTAGCTTACTAACTAAGATTTCCTCTTCTTCTGTAAGCTTATATGGCATTTTAGGGTTTACTGTTGGAAAATTAGTATCATTAAGTTTATATCTTTTTCCTAAAATTTCTATTGTTCCCTTATCAAAATCTATTTTATCTAAAAGCTTTCTTTCTTCAAGTTCAAATTCCTTGTATTTATCTATTAACTGTCCTTCTATTTTAAAT
>RRZU012371515.1_pt1 | contig 10697 bp, 9 predicted proteins | sample 2165561 | NCBI WGS metagenome assembly RRZU01 (sample SAMN10456909, study PRJNA506462) | wastewater metagenome | isolation source: wastewater sludge | place: USA: Moscow, Idaho | reverse complement strand
CAGGTGCTGGCGGTGGACGCCAGCACCGATGCCCTGGCCGTGGCACAGGCCAATGGAAAGCGGCTGGGCTTGCCCGTGCAGTTTCAGCCAGCCAACTGGCTGGAGGGCGTGCAGGGCGTGTTCGATGCCATCGTCTCCAACCCCCCCTACATCGCCAACGCCGACCCCCACCTGCCCGCGCTGCAGCACGAGCCCCTGCAAGCCCTGGCCAGCGGCACCGATGGGCTGGATGACATCCGCACCATCGTCGCCCAGGCCCCCGCCCACCTGCGGCCTGGGGGCTGGCTGCTGCTGGAGCATGGCTACGACCAGGCCCAGGCCGTGCAGGCGCTGCTGCTGGCGCAGGGCTTTCGCCAAGTCCAAAGCCGCGCCGACTTGGCGGGCATCGCACGCTGCACCGGCGGCTGCCTCTGAGGCTTTTGCGGCAAGCCGCCCACAGCAATGCGCCTGCCGCCTTTGCAGACAGGCACTTTGCACAGGTTCTTACACACGGTCATCAGCTGCAAACAACTGTTACTGCCAGCCCTCCCACCAACGCGTAACCGCCGCCCAATAATCGCGTGCCGTTGCAAAGCGCCTGGCTCCTGGGAGGGGGAGAGGCAAACCGGCAGTTGCTTCCGCCCAGCCCACCCAAAGCACCCGCAGCAAAGTGGGCTGTTGCTTTCCATCAATCCACTCACAACGAACCGCCGGCGCACCTCGGACGGGCTGCAGCATGCACAGGCGGCCAGCCAGACCGTTTCGCCGAAGGACCGATATTTGTCTATGTCCACTCTTGCTTTTCCCCGACGCCACTCACTCACCCGACTGGGGGCCATCGCCCTGGGCAGCGGCCTGCTGCTGACCGGCTGCGATCCCGAGCCCAAAGAACGGCAGGCTTTCATCACCTTCTTGCAAACACAGGTTCTCGACAAGCCCCGCCGCACCATCCCCCTGCTCAACGACAAGCTGCGCAAGGAACTGGGGCAGTATGCCGCCCACTATGAAGTCATCACCAATTTCAACAAGGCGGTGAACGACAAGAACATGCTCAAGAGCTTTCAGGAGCTCAACTGGGTTCGCTCGATTGCGGGTTACCGCGACAAGCGCAGCACGGTGGATCAGGCGGTGAATGAAATCCCCAAAGCCCAGGAGAGCATTGCGGCAGAACTGAAGAAGGCCGACGAAGCCAAGGCAGCCCTTAAACAGCCAGAGGATCTGCAAAAGGTGTATGGCACGGTCTACGACAAGCTGGTGAGTACCCAGGCGCGCCTCATGCTGGAGATGCTGCCCGCTGCGCAACGCCTGCTGACCGTCGTCACAGAACTACTCACCCTGGTGGAGAAGAACCCTCAGCAGCTTTCTATCTCGGGCATCCAGATCGAGGCCAAAAACCAGGCCATGCTGAACCAGGTGAACGCCCTCTTCAAAAAAGCCGACGCAGAGACAGCGACCATGCAGCGCATTGAAAAGGAACTCAAGCAGCTCACTGGCTGACCCTACCCGGCCGATGGGGTAGGAGAAAAGCGATAATCGCACCCTCCGCGCCTGTACTTTCTTGGAAATTCCTATGAGCGACACCCAACAACGCATTGACGCCCTCGTCAAATCCAGCGACATCCTGCTGTTCATGAAGGGCAGCGCCAGCTTCCCCATGTGCGGCTTCTCCGGCCGTGCCATCCAAATCCTGAAGGCCTGCGGCGTGGACCCCAAGGCCGTGGTCACCGTGAACGTGCTCGAAGACGATGCCATTCGCCAGGGCATCAAGGAATACAGCAACTGGCCCACGATCCCGCAGCTGTACGTCAAGGGCGAGTTCATTGGCGGCTCGGACATCATGATGGAGATGTACGAGTCGGGCGAACTGAAGCAGGTGCTCGGCACCGAAGGCTGATGCAGGCGAGGCCGCAGCGCCTCCTCGCCGCCCCACAGGCCGCCCCGCTGGGCGGCCGTTGTTTTTGGTGTTGCGTTTTTGGTGTTGCAAATCAACGCAGCAAGCCGCGCAGGGGCCGTGCTGCATGCCTGCAACAGTGGCACCAACACAGGGCTTATCCCACGTTGAGGGGCGGCATGTTGTGTGCTTGAATGGTTGCGTGACCCACATCACAGGAGCATGCAATGACCAGCCATAGCCTTGTTCCCCAAAGCCCCGCACTGCACCTGCCGGTGGCCCAAATGCGCAATGTGTTCCACCCCGGCGATGTCGAGCGCAAGCTCGCACGGTTGCAGGACGCTGGAAGCCAGCGCGAATACGAAAACCTGCGCACTGTCTACGAACGCATGCTGGAGCGCGGCCCCGAGCGCTTTCACGTCAAGCCCTCGGGCGTGCCTGACATGAGCGGCCTGTACGAGCTGCTGCCCAACTTCACCGATGTGCTGGACGACATCAAACGCCACGTTGCGCTGGCACAAGACAGCAGCGATGGCCTGGAGGTGACGCCCATGCTGCTGCTGGGCCCCCCCGGCATCGGCAAAACCCATTTTGCAAAGCACTTGGCCGACCTGCTGGGCACCGGCATGAACCTGCTGCCCATGAGTTCCATGACGGCAGGCTGGCTGCTTTCGGGCTCCTCCTCGCAATGGAAAGGCGCGCGCCCCGGCAAGGTGTTTGAGGCCCTCATCGAGGGCGAATATGCCAATCCGGTGATCGTGGTGGACGAGATCGACAAGGCCAGCAGCGATGCACAGTACGACCCGCTGGGCGCGCTCTACAGCCTGCTGGAGCACGACACCGCGCAGAGCTTCACCGACGAGTTTGCCGAAGTAGCCATTGATGCGAGCCAGGTCATCTGGATCACCACGGCCAACGACACGCGCGGCATTCCCGACCCCATCCTCAACCGCATGAACGTGTTTGAGGTGGAGGCCCCCTCGCTGGAGCAGGCGCGCACCATTGCCATGAACCTGTACCAGAACATTCGCCACAGCCATGACTGGGGCCGCCTGCTGGACCCCGAACCACTGGACGATGTACTGGACTGCCTGGCCCGCATGCCCCCGCGTGAAATGCGCAGGGCATGGATGACGGGCTTTGGCAACGCCCGGCTGGACCGGCGATCGGCCGTGGAAGTGGGCGACCTGCCCAAAGCAGCCACAGCACGGGGGCGCATGGGCTTTGTGCAGTAAGCGCACCTCTGCGACGCGCCAGGAGCAACCCGTACGCGGGTGATTGCTGCGCCGCGCGCAATCCTCCAGTCCGAGGCACTCTGGCCACGGGCTGGAGGCCATGTACGGGCAGATACACTCCAAGGGCCGGTGTGCCATAGCGCCACGCTCTGTCACCATTCATGACCCAAAGCCTTCTCGTCATCGTGCTGCTGATCGCAGCCAGTGCCTTCTTCTCTATGGCCGAGATTTCACTGGCCGCAGCGCGACGCCTGCGCCTGCGCCAAATGGCCGATGAGGGCGACCCGCGCGCCGAGCGCGTGCTGCGCATGCAAGAGCAACCTGGCGACTATTTCACCGTGGTGCAGGTAGGGCAAAACGCCGTGGCCATTCTGGGCGGTATCGTGGGCGAAGGGGCATTGAGCCCCCACTTCAGCGCACTGTTCGAGGTCTGGATGGCCGAATCCACCGCACAGACGGCGGGCTTCATGGTCTCGTTCCTGATCATCACCTCTCTGTTCATCCTGTTTGCCGACCTGTTCCCCAAGCGCCTGGGCATGGCCGAGCCCGAGCGCCTGGCCGTGCGGCTGGCCCAGCCCATGGCATGGTGCATGACGCTGCTGCGGCCGCTGGTGTGGTTTTACAGCCGGGGGGCCGATGCCTTGTTCAGGCTACTGGGCCTGTCGTCACTGCGCGATGAGCGCATCACCTCCGACGACATTTTGGCCATGATGGAAGCTGGCGCCCGTGCTGGCGTGCTGGCCGCCCGCGAGCAGCAAGTCATCACCAATGTGTTCGAGCTGGACACGCGCACGGTGTCCAGCGCCATGTCGCCGCGCGATAGGGTCGCGTTCTTCTTGCGCGACGAGCCTGATTCCGTCATCCGTCTGCGCATTGCGGCCGAGCCGTTTTCGACCTACCCAGTGTGTGAGGGCGACATCGACCATGTGGTCGGCTATGTGGATGCCAAGGATTTGTTCCAGCGGGTGTTGAACAACCAGCCGATTTCGCTGGCCGATGACAGCTTGGTGCGCAAGGTGCTCATCGTGCCGGACCGGCTCACGCTGTCTGAAGTGCTGGAGCAGTTCCGCCAGGTGCACGAAGACTTCGCAGTGATCGTGAACGAATACAGCCTGGTCGTTGGCGTGGTGACGCTCAACGATGTGATGAGCACGGTGATGGGCGACCTGGTGGTGGGCCCAGCCGACGAAGAGCAGATTGTCCAGCGCGACGACAACTCGTGGCTGATTGACGGCGTGACCCCCATCAGCGACGTGCTGCGTGTGCTGGCCCTGGATGAGCCCCCCCATGCGGGCGAGTACGAAACCCTGGCGGGCTTCTTGATGGTGATGCTGCGGCGCGTGCCCCGGCGTACGGACAGCGTGACTTGGGGAGGCTACAAGTTTGAGGTGCTGGACGTGGACAGTTACCGCATTGACCAGGTCATGGTGTCGCGCCAGCCCACTGCCGAAGCGGCCAGCGCGCACAGCAACGGCTAAAGATCAGACGAGCCAACAGCCCCTTCAACGCGGGGGCTGAGATCGCACCCATCAGCCCATGGCTGTCTTGGAATCCATCACCCAATTGCGCTGGGCCGAGAAAACAGCATTGGGGTACGGTGGCTTGCCACGGCTGCCGTTGTAACGCCCCAGGGCCATGAACAAATCGCCCCGCTCCCGGTCAATGTAGTGGCGCAGAATGACGCAGCCAAAGCGCAGGTTGGTCTGCATGTGGAACAGCTTGCCAGGGTCGCCATCGCCAATCACCCGAGTCCAAAACGGCATGACCTGCATATAGCCTCGCGCCCCCACGCTGGAAACAGCGAACTTGCGGAACGCGCTCTCCACCTGGATCAGGCCCATGACCAAGGACACATCCAACCCTGCCCGCTTGGACTCGTACCAAACGGTTTGCAGGAAGTCACGGCGCACCTCCCACTCAGGCTTGCGCTTGCGCAGGCGGTCACTCATGGTGCCCAGCCAGCGCAGGTAACCCAGGCGTGATTCTGTAGAGAAAAACTCTGGCTCCGGTGGGGCCTGGTTGGCAATGGCAGAGCTCAAGGCGGTGCGCACAGAATCCATCAGAGGCTCTTCAAGCTGCCCGCCCGCATGGGCCAACCCTGGCGCAGCCAGCCACCCAGCAGGGGCGACAGCCGCCATCAAACACGCCCGGCGCGACACGCCCAGCAGCCCTTGCTTGCGCAAACTCACATCCCCACGCACACCATCACCCTCCATCGTCATACCGCCATGCGGCCCTTCACATGGGCCCACACATCTGCCACGGCCACTTTGGTAGCAGCCGCATCACGGCGGTGCTGGTACTCCACCACACCGTCCTTGAGGCTCTTGTCGCCAATGGTCACGCGGTGCGGCACACCAATCAGTTCCCAATCAGCAAACATGGCGCCTGGACGCTCGCCACGGTCGTCCAGCAATACATCCACGCCCTGGGCCAGCATCTCTGCATAGAGTTTTTCAGCGGCGGCCTTCACCTCTTCGCTGCGGTCCATGCCAATCGGGCAGATGACCACGGTGAAAGGCGCAATCGCATCGGGCCAGATGATGCCCCGCTCGTCGTGATTTTGCTCAATGGCCGCCGCTGGCAAGCGGGTAATACCGATGCCGTAGCAGCCCATTTCCAGTGGCTGCGGCTTGCCGTTTTCGTCCAGGAAGGTCGCGTTCATCGCACGGCTGTACTTGGTGCCCAGATAGAACACGTGGCCGACCTCGATACCACGCTCGATGGCCAGCTCGCCTTTGCCATCCGGCGAAAGGTCACCAGCCACCACGTTGCGCAAATCGGCCACCACATCGGGCTCGGGCAAATCACGCCCCCAGTTCACCCCGGTGATGTGGAAATCCACCTCATTGGCGCCGCACACCCAGTCGGCCATCACAGCCACTTCACGGTCGACCACCAGCTTCAGCGGCTTTTGGAGGCCAATGGGCCCCAGGTAGCCTGGCTTACAGCCAAAGTGGTCTTCGATCTCGGTCACGGAGGCAAAGCGGAAGTTCTCCAGCCCCGGCACTTTGTTGACCTTGATTTCATTCATGTCATGGTCGCCGCGCAGCAGCAGCAGCCAGACCTGGGTTTTGACGATTTCACCTTGCTCGTTGGTGGTGTCGGTGGCCAGCACCAGCGACTTCACCGTGCGCTGCAGGGGCAGGCCCAGCAGGTCGGCCACGTCGGCACAGGTGCTCTTGCCGGGCGTTGCCGTCTTGCTAAGCGCCTGGGTGGCTGCAGCACGCGGGCCTTTCGGAGCCAGGGCCTCGGCCTTTTCCATGTTGGCGGCATAGTCGCTGCCAGGGCAGTACACGATGGCGTCTTCGCCCGTGGCAGCAATCACCTGGAACTCTTCACTCAGGTCACCGCCGATGGCGCCGCTGTCAGCAGCCACAGCGCGGTAGGTCAGGCCAAAGCGGTCAAAAATGCGGCGATAGGCCGCCGCCATGACTTGATAGCTGGCCTTGGCAGAGACCTGGTCGCGGTCGAAGGAATATGCGTCCTTCATGATGAATTCACGGCCGCGCATCAGCCCAAAGCGAGGGCGGCGCTCATCGCGGAATTTGGTCTGAATTTGATAGAAATTCTTGGGCAGCTGCTTGTAGCTGCGCAGTTCCTGGCGGGCAATGTCAGTGACGACCTCTTCGCTGGTGGGCTGCACCACGAAGTCACGGCCATGGCGATCGCTGATGCGCAACAACTCGGGGCCCATCTTTTCAAAGCGCCCGGTTTCTTGCCACAACTCCGCAGGCTGGATCACGGGCATGGTGCACTCCACAGCCCCTGCCCGGTTCATCTCTTCGCGCACGATGGCCTCAACCTTGCGAATCACCCGCAGCCCCATAGGCATGTAGTTGTAAATGCCTGCGCCCAGCTTCTTGATCAGCCCCGCCCGCATCATGAGTTTGTGACTGACCACTTCGGCGTCGGCCGGAGCTTCCTTGAGGGTGGAGATAAAAAATTGGGAGGCTTTCATCGGCGCGATTTCTATCAATTCAGACTGGTCCTCTTGTCGGCCGCATAGCGCCGTGCATAATGGACACAGTTTAAAAATTTGGGGTTCGATTATGCTTGACCGGGACGGCTTTCGGCCGAACGTCGGCATCATCCTGCTCAACCAAAAGAACCAAGTGTTCTGGGGCAAGCGGATCCGCACCCACAGCTGGCAGTTTCCACAAGGCGGCATTGACCGGGGCGAAACCCCTGAGCAAGCCATGTTTCGGGAACTGCACGAAGAGGTAGGATTATTGCCCAACCACGTGCGCTTGGTTGCCCGCACGAGGGATTGGTTGCGCTATGAGGTGCCTGACCGGTACATCCGCCGCGATGCGCGCGGACACTACAAGGGCCAGAAACAAATCTGGTATCTGCTACAACTCGTGGGGCATGACTGGGACTTGAACCTGCGCGCCACCAACCACCCTGAATTCGACGCCTGGCGTTGGAATGACTACTGGGTGCCTCTGGATGTCGTGGTGGAGTTCAAACGCGGCGTCTATGAAATGGCGTTGACCGAGTTGGCCCGTTTCCTTCCGAGACACGATCAGCGCAATCGCTATTTGCGCAGCGGGATGCGGGCTCGCGACCCTGAGCAAGCTTCACCGCCAACGTTCAGAACAGGCTCGCTGTTACTGCACCCCGGCATGGAGCTACCACCTGGGGCCAGTTTCGATCCCGATCCGCAAAACAGCATGCCTGCCGAACTGGATGCCTTGCCGCCATTGGCGTCAATCCCTGCCAAGCCTCAGTCCAACTGAGCGTAAGCCAGTGCGACCGGAGGCCAGATAGACAAAAGGCCGGCCCCAGAAAATCTCTGGGACCGGCCTTTTGCATGAAAACCGCGGTTCGTTACAACTTTTTGACCGATCAAACCGAGGACAAAACCAGGTTGTCGCGGTGAACCATCTCCGCTTCAGCCATGTAACCCAGCAAGCGCTCAAATTCAGCAGACGGCTTGCGGCACAGCAATCGAGCCTCTGCTGCCGCATAGTTGGCCAAGCCCCTGGCAATCTCAACACCTGCAGGGTCTCGCACAGCGATCACATCGCCTCGCGAGAAATCGCCGTCCACGCCAGTCATGCCAATAGGCAACAGGCTTTTGCCTTCATCGCGCAACTTGGAGGCGGCACCTGCATCCACCATCACCGCACCGCGAAGTTGCAGATGGTCGGCCATCCATTGTTTGCGCGCCTGCTTCTTTTGGGTCTGCGCTACCAGCAGCGTGCCAAGAGCATCACCACCTACCAATTTCAGCAAGACATCCGGCTCACGCCCCCAGGCAATCACGGTGGATGCACCCGATCCAGCAGCACGCTTGGCGGCCAGAATTTTGGTGATCATCCCGCCCTTGCCAATGCTCGAGCCCGCCCCACCCGCCATGGCCTCCAGCGCAAGGTCACCCGCTTTGGCCTCATGCACAAACTGTGCAGCAGGATCTCGGCGGGGGTCAGCCGTGTACAGGCCTTTTTGATCCGTCAAGATCACAAGAGCGTCGGCCTCTACCAAGTTGGCCACCAACGCTCCCAGCGTATCGTTGTCGCCAAACTTGATCTCGTCAGTGACCACTGTGTCGTTTTCATTGATCACAGGCACCACCCCGAGACGCAGCAGCGTCAGCAGAGTGGAGCGCGCGTTCAAATACCGCTCCCGATCCGCCAGGTCCGCATGCGTAAGGAGCACCTGGGCACTGCCCATACCTTGCTCGCGCAGTTTGGTTTCGTACATCTGGGCCAGACCCATTTGCCCCACAGCTGCAGCAGCCTGCAGCTCATGAATCTCCTGTGGGCGCGAAGCCCAACCCAGGCGCTTCATCCCTTCGGCAATGGCCCCGCTGGACACCATGACCACTTCGCGCGGCGCACCACCTTCGCCCCGCACCAGCGCGGCAAGCTGACGACTCCATTCTCCAATCGCAACTTCATCAAGACCCCGCCCCTCGTTCGTCACCAAACTGGAGCCTACTTTGACCACGATGCGACGAGCATCACGCAATACGCTAGAAACCATGTTGAAGGTCTTTTTATCCATGAGCGCCTGACATACAAGCGCAGCAAGCTACCAAATTGATAGCAAATCAGGTCGACGCATCACCCGCAAAGCGGGGATCAACTTCCACCGGGGTGTTTTCGACCATCTGCTCCGCCTTGACGTGGCGATAGATCGCATGGATCAGCGGCTCGCACCCCTCTCGCGTCAGTGCAGATATCTCAAACACCGGGCCCTTCCATTTGAAGCGCTTCACAAAGTCCTTCACGCGCGCTTCACGCTCGTCCGCAGGCACCATGTCGAGCTTGTTCAGCACCAGCCAACGGGGCTTTTCGTAGAGCTGTGTATCGTATTTTTTCAGCTCGCCCACAATGGCCTTGGCCTGAGCCACCGGGTCCACGGCATCATCAAAAGGGGCCAAGTCCACAATATGCAGCAACAAACGGGTGCGCTGCAGGTGGCGCAAGAACTGATGCCCCAAACCAGCCCCCTCGGAAGCACCCTCGATCAAACCGGGGATGTCAGCCACCACAAAACTCTGCTCCGGCCCCACACGAACCACACCCAGGTTCGGATGCAAGGTAGTAAAGGGGTAGTCCGCAATCTTGGGGCGTGCGTTGGAGACTGCAGTGATGAAGGTCGATTTACCGGCGTTGGGCATCCCCAACAGGCCGACGTCCGCCAATACCTTCAACTCCAGCTTGAGATTCTTCTTCTCGCCGGGCCAGCCTGGCGTTTTCTGACGGGGGGCACGGTTGATCGCGCTCTTGAAGCGCATGTTGCCAAAGCCGCCATCACCACCCTTGGCAATCGTGATCACCTCACCCGGGTTGAGCAACTCATAAAGCACTTCGCCCGTTTCAGCATCCGTGATGATGGTGCCGACGGGCATTTTCAGCGTGATGTCATCGCCCGCCGCACCGAACATGTCCGAGCCCATGCCATGCTCGCCCCGCTTGGCCTCGTGCCGGCGCGAGTAACGGTAATCCACCAGCGTGTTCAGATTGGGATCGGCTACAGCAAACACATGCCCACCGCGCCCGCCGTCACCGCCATTGGGCCCGCCGAATTCCTTGTATTTCTCGTGGCGAAATGACACACAGCCATTGCCACCATCGCCTGCGGCAATGTCAATATAGGCTTCATCGACGAACTTCATGGAATATCCAGTGTACAAAAGCGGCTAGGTGCGATGGACCTTCCAAACTAAGAAGATCCGCCCCTCGCGCCCTCCCGACAGGAGAGGCGGGGCCAGAAACATACCAACAGCCAAACGACGCGCAATACGTTGCCCATAAGGGATGAACGCATCGACGAGCCACACATCTTGCCAGAACAGCAAAATGCAAAAACAAAAAACGACAAAGCCCCGGCAGTGCGGGGCTTTGTTTCAACCAGAGACCAGGCTCAGGCTGGAGTCACATTGACCGTGTGCTTGGACAATGCACCCTTGGTACCGAACGAGACATGCCCGTCAACCAAGGCAAACAGAGTGTGGTCCTTGCCCACACCGACGTTGCTGCCGGGGTGAAAGCGTGTACCACGCTGACGCACGATGATGGAACCAGCGCTGATCAATTCACCGCCGAAGGCCTTGACACCCAGCATCTTTGGCTTGGAAT
>RRZU013331063.1_pt1 | contig 10698 bp, 10 predicted proteins | sample 2165561 | NCBI WGS metagenome assembly RRZU01 (sample SAMN10456909, study PRJNA506462) | wastewater metagenome | isolation source: wastewater sludge | place: USA: Moscow, Idaho | reverse complement strand
CGCTACGGCAGCGATCTGATGAAGCATGGCGAGAAGGACATCATGCTGCGTACGCGGGACCAGCACTGGCGCGATCACCTCGCCGCGATGGACTATCTGCGCCAGGGCATCCACCTGCGCGGCTATGCGCAGAAGCAGCCCAAGCAGGAATACAAGCGCGAGGCCTTCGAGCTGTTCGGCCAGTTGCTGGACGTGGTGAAGAACGAGGTGACCCGCACGCTGATGAACGTGCGCATCGAATCGGGTGAACAGATCGAACAGGCCGCCGAGGATCTGGAGCAGCGCGGCGAGCAGTTCAGCAACGTGACCTACACCGCGCCCACCGAGACCGGCGAGGCCGAGACCCTGCCCGAATCGCAGGCACGCGCGGGTGCCGCGCTGGCCGGCGCGGCAGCGGCTGGCGCCGTGCCGCGCGTGGGCCGCAACGACCCCTGCCCCTGCGGCAGCGGCAAGAAGTACAAGCACTGCCATGGGGCGCTGAGCTGAGGTAGTCGTTTCATTGCCACTCGGTTTGCTATATTAAATATAGCTTCCGGCGCTTGTCCATCAAGCGCCAGAGCCCAGAATCGCTTGAAATCCAAACCGTCCTGAGGATCCCGCCATGCCCGTGAACCTGACCGCTCCCGTCGCCTCCAGCCTGCACCCCGTGGCGGGCGTGCGCATCGGCGTGGCCGAGGCGGGCGTGCGCAAGGCCAACCGCAAGGACCTGACGGTGTTCCTGCTGGATGAAGGCGCCAGCGTGGGCGGCGTGTTCACCCGCAACCGATTCTGTGCCGCGCCGGTGCAGATCTGCCGCGAGCGGCTGACCGCCGGCGCCGCCGTGCGCGCCATCGTCGTCAACACCGGTAATGCCAACGCCGGTACCGGCGAGGACGGCCTGGCGCGCGCGCGCCAGACCTGCGAGGCGCTGGCGGCGCAGCTCAAGCTCCAGCCCGATCAGGTGCTGCCGTTCTCCACCGGCGTCATCATGGAGCCGCTGCCGGTCGACCGCATCGGCGCCGGTCTGCCTGCAGTCATTCCCCGCCCGCCGCGAGCGCCCCGCGCGCCCTCCGCCGCGCGCATCCGGACCGCGGAGGGCGTGCCCAAGGCAGCCAGCGCCAAGGCCATGGTGGGCGGTGTTGAAGTGACGATCACCGGCATCAGCAAAGGCGCCGGCATGATCCGCCCCAACATGGCGACCATGCTGGGCTTTCTGGCCACCGACGCGAAGGTCGACCAGGCGGTGATGAAGCAGCTGGCGTTCGAACTGGCCGAGGGCTCGTTCAACCGCGTCACCATCGATGGCGACACGTCGACCAACGATTCCTTTATCGTCATCGCCACGAACAAGGCAGCCAACGCGCCTGTCACGGCGCTGGATTCGGCCGACGGCCAGGCGCTGAAAGAAGCCTTGATGGGCGTCGCACGACAGCTCGCGCAGGCCATCGTGCGCGACGGCGAGGGCGCCACCAAGTTCATCACCGTGCAGGTCGAAGGTGGCAAGACGGCCGCCGAATGCCGCCAGGTGGCCTACGCCATTGCGCACTCTCCGCTGGTCAAGACGGCATTCTTCGCCAGCGACCCCAACCTGGGCCGCATTCTGGCGGCGGTGGGCTACGCCGGCATCGAGGACCTGGATCAGACGAAGATCGACCTGTACCTGGACGACGTGCACGTGGCCGTGAATGGCGGGCGCAACCCCAGCTACCGCGAGGAAGACGGCCAGCGCGTGATGAAGCAGGCCGAGATCACGGTGCGCGTCAACTTGGGTCGCGGCAGCGCCAGCGACACGGTGTGGACCTGCGACCTGAGCCACGATTACGTGAGCATCAACGCGGATTACAGGTCGTGAACAACCCCGTGCGCGCCTGACGGCGCTTCCGCCTTCTGGCTGCGCGAATGGGGACATCGCCGCCGGGCGCGCCAAGCCCTTCCGCGGCTTTTGCTGGCATGGCATGCTCAGCGACCGTTTGCTACTGAATTGATAGCTGCTTGCGCCGATGTGGCAAGCGCTGGTGACCGAAATGAACGAGAACTTTGTCCGTCTGATCGAAAAAGCCGAACGCCTGATGGCGCGCATCGAGGCCGTGCTGCCGCAGCCCCTGTCGGCGCCCGACTGGTCGCAGTCGGTGGCCTGGCGCTATCGCAAGCGCGCCAGCGGCCACGGCGCGCTGGAGCCGGTGCGCCACGTGGGCAGCATCGCGCTGGCCGACCTGAAGGAGATCGACGGGCAGAAAGACAAGATCGAGCGCAACACGCGCCAGTTCGTCGAGGGCAAGCCGGCCAACAACGTGCTGCTGACGGGCGCGCGCGGCACCGGCAAGTCTTCGCTCATCAAGGCCTGCCTGAACGCCTACGCGCCGCAGGGGCTGCGCCTGATCGAGGTGGACAAGACCGACCTCACCGACCTGCCCGACATCGTCGAGGTGGTGGCTGGCCGGCCTGAGAAGTTCATCGTCTACTGCGACGACCTGAGCTTCGAGGATGGCGAGCCGGGCTACAAGGCGCTGAAGAGCATCCTGGACGGCAGCGTGGCCGCCAGCACGCCCAACGTGCTGGTCTACGCCACCAGCAACCGACGCCACCTGCTGCCCGAGTACATGAAGGACAACCTCAGCTACACCCACACCGACGATGGCGAGGTGCACCCGGGCGAAGTGATCGAGGAGAAGATTTCGCTGTCCGAACGCTTCGGCCTGTGGGTCAGCTTCTACCCCTTCAGCCAGGACGAGTACCTGGCCATCGTGGCGCAGTGGCTGTCGTCGCTGGGCGCCAGCGCGGCGCAGATCGAGGCGGCCAGGCCCGAGGCGCTGGTGTGGGCGCTGGAGCGCGGCTCGCGCTCGGGCCGCGTGGCCTACCAGTTCGCGCGCGATTTCGTCGGCCGGGCCTGAGCCGCGCGGCATGGCCGACATCCTGAAAGCCGACGCGCACCTGGCGCGCGACGTGCCGGGCGAGCGGCCCATCGTCGATGTGGCCGTGGGCGTGCTGCTGCAGGCCGACGGGCGCTTTCTGCTGACCTCGCGGCCGGCGGGCAAGGTGTACGCCGGCTACTGGGAGTTTCCGGGCGGCAAGCTGGAGGCGGGCGAGAGTGTGGAGCAGGCGCTGGCGCGCGAACTGCACGAAGAGCTGGGCCTGGACATCGACCCGGCCGCCGTGCAGCGCTGGCGCGAGCAGTTGGTGGATTACCCGCATGCGCTGGTGCGGCTGCATTTCTGCAAGCTGTTCAGCTGGCGCGGCGAATTGCAGATGCGCGAGGGCCAGGCCTTCGTGTGGGACACCCTGCCGGTGCAGGCCGCGCCGGTGTTGCCGGGGGCGCTGCCGGTGCTCGAATGGCTGCAGGCGGAGCGCGGCGTGGCGCCAGACGGCATTTAAAAAATATAGCTGCTTGCGCCTGTCAATTAAGGATTTCGGGATAAAATGGACCTAAAATCATTGTATATCGGGCGCAAGCAGCTATTTTATTGATAGCTTTTCATTGCAGTGGCGGGCGGTTCGCTTCTTCCGCGCCGTCGTCCTCCTGCACTTCGACTCGAAAGCTTTCGCTGGCCCAGGCGCCCAGGTCGTGCAGCTTGCAGCGCCCGCTGCAGAAGGGGCGGTAGCGGTTCTCGGGCGCATACACGCTGGGGCCGCCGCAGGCGGGGCAGCGCACGGTGCGCGGCTTGGCGGCGGGTGGGGTGGGCTGGTCGCTCATGCGCACAAGGCCAGTTCGAACGCGGCGTCTTCGCGCGCTACCCGCAGCTTGCCCTCGGCGTCCTGCCGCATCAGGCGCACCGAGGCCATCAGGCGGTTGCCGCTGATCTCGGGGATGAGTTGCAGCGACTCGTCGATGCGCAGCCGCAGCAGCTGGAAGGTGCGGCCCTGGGGCAGCGTCTGCTGAAAATACCCGGCGCTGGCCATCACCTTCTGCGGCTTGCCGGAGTCGCGCAGAATCTGCAGCAGCAGCGTGACGGCCTGCGCCATGGGCGCCAGCGAGGCCGCCCAGGTCTGCAGATCGGCGCGCCGTGCGGCCGACTGGCCCTGCTGCCAGGCGTGGTAGGCCGGCAGGTCGAACCCGCAGGTGCCACCTGGGATGACGGCGCGGCTGCGGATGCTCATCAGCCATTCGTTGTCGGTCAGCTCATGGCCGGGTTTGCCGTGCTGCTGGCTGAGCTGCTGGAAAGCGTCGTCCAGCTGCGCCAGAAAGGCGTCGAGCGACGCCTCGGAAATGGCCGGGTTGCCGCGGAACGCGCCCATGTGCGCTTTCTGCTTGTCGAGGTCCTTCAGCACCTCGGATTTCAGGTCGGCGCGGCTGGTGACGTCCATCACCTCGAAGATGGTGATCAGCGCGTAGTGGTGGTCGAGTGCGCTGTCGCGTGGCAGAAGCTGGCCCAGACGGCCGAACAGGTGTTCGAGCCGAAGGTAGGTGCGGATGCGTTCGTTGAAGGGGTACTCGTACAGGATCACGCGAAGCGCCTTTTCAGGGACGCCGGCATCATAGCCCGAAGGTGGCGGCCGCCCGCTGCACTTGCTGGCGCAGGGTGTCCAGCGTGGTGCCGGCGCCGTTGAACAGCACCATGTCGGCCGCCGCCAGGCGCTGCGCGCGCGACGACTGGGCGGCCAGGATCTGCTCGACCTGCTCGCGCGGCAGCTGGTTGCGCGCCATCACGCGCTCGATCTGTGTGGCCGGGTCGCAGTCGACCACCCACACGCGGTCCACCCGGCCGCGCCAGCGCGCGCCGGATTCGACCAGCAGCGGCACGTCGAACACCAGCATCGGGTGGCCCGCGGCCAGCGCCTGCCGTGCCTGGCGGTCGGTTTCCTGGCCGACGAGGGGGTGGATGATGGCTTCCAGGCGCTGCCGGGCGCTGGCATCGCGGAACACCCGTTCACGCATGGCCGCGCGGTCGAGCGCACCGTCGTCACCGATCAGCGCCGGCCCGAAGGCCTGGGCAATGGCCGGCAGGGCGGCACCGCCGGGTGCCGTGGTGGCGCGCGAGATGGCGTCGGCGTCGATGACTGCCGCACCGCGCTCGGCCAGCATGCCGGCCACCGTGCTCTTGCCGCTGCCGATGCCGCCGGTCAGCCCGATGAGCAGCACGGATGTCACCTGACTGGCCTTCTAGAGCCCGATCACCCGCAAGATGGACTGCGGGCCGAAGATCATGGCGGTGAGGCCACCCATGGCGAGGAACGGCCCGAAAGGCACCACGCCGCCTTCGCGCAGCGAGCTGGCCAGCTTCATGCCGATGCCCACCAGCGCACCGATGACCGAGGCCATCAGGATGATGGGCACCAGTGCCTGCCAGCCGAACCAGGCGCCCAGCGCGGCGAACAGCTTGAAATCGCCGAAGCCCATGCCTTCCTTGCCCGTCGCCAGCTTGAAGCCCCAGTAGACCAGCCACAGCGACATGTAGCCGCCGACGGCGCCCCAGACGGCATCGGGCAGACGCACGCCGGTGATGCCCAGGGTGGACGCGATCAGGCCCAGCCACAGCAGGGGCAGGGTCAGGTCATCGGGCAGCAGCGTCGTGTCCCAGTCGATCAGGGTCAGGGCCACCAGCACGGCGGAGAAAACGCACCAGGCGGCAGCCGTCCAGGTCCAGCCCCAGCGCCACACGCACCACGCGAACAGCAGGCCGGTGACCAGTTCGACCATCGGGTAGCGCAGGCTGATGGGTGTGCCGCAGGCAGAGCATTTGCCGCGCAGGAACAGATAGCTGAGCACCGGGATGTTCTCGTACCAGCGGATCTGGTGGCCGCACTTCTGGCAGCGCGAGCGCGGCACGACGAGGTTGAAACGCTCCTGCGGCGCAGGGGTCTGCCCCGTCATCTCGGCGCATTCGGCCGCCCACTGGCGCTCCATCATCTTGGGCAGACGGTAGATCACCACATTCAGGAAGCTGCCGATGAGCAGCCCGAACAGGCCGCCCAGGGCGGCCTGCAGCCAGATCCCCTCGGGCATCAGACCACCTGGCCCAGCTTGAAGATCGGCAGGTACATCGACACCACGATGCCACCGATGACGGTGCCCAGCACCACGATGATGATCGGCTCCATCAGGCTGGACAGGCCGGCCACCATCTCGTCGACTTCGGCCTCGTAGAAATCAGCCGCCTTGCCCAGCATGTGGTCCAGCGCGCCCGATTCCTCGCCGATCGCCGTCATCTGCAGCACCATGCTGGGGAAGATGTTGGCGTTGGTCATGGCCGCCGTCAGGCTGGTGCCGGTGGAGACCTCCTGCTGGATTTTGTCGGTGGCCAGTTTGTAGAGCGAGTTGCCAGAGGCGCCGCCGACGGAGTCGAGCGATTCCACCAGCGGGACGCCGGCAGCAAACATGGTGGAGAGGGTGCGTGTCCAGCGCGCCACGACGGATTTCTCGATCAGCTCACCGAAGATCGGGATCTTGAGCAGCAGACGATCCATGAACATCTGCATTTTCTCGTTGCGCTTCCAGGCCTGGAAAAAGAAGTAGGTGCCGAAGAACAGCCCGCCGAAGATCAGCCACCACCACTGCACGAAGAACTCGCTCATCGCGATCACGAACATGGTCGGTGCCGGCAGGTCGGCGCCGAATGAGGAGAAGACTTCCTTGAACGCCGGGATCACGAAGATCATGATGACTGCCACCACCACGAAGGCGACCACGATCACGGCGATGGGGTACATGAGTGCCGACTTGATCTTCGACTTGATGGCCTCCGTCTTCTCCATGTACGTGGCCAGACGGTCGAGCAGGCTTTCCAGGATACCGGCGGCTTCACCTGCTTCCACCAGGTTGCAGTACAGGTTGTTGAAGTAGAGCGGATATTTGCGGAACGCTGCGGACAAGGACGTGCCGGTCTCGATGTCGGCGCGGATGTCGTTCAGCAGCTTGGTCACGCTTGGGTTGGGGTTGCCGCGGGCCACGATGTCGAACGACTGCAGCAGAGGCACGCCAGCCTTCATCATGGTCGCCAACTGGCGTGTGAAGATGGCGATGTCTTTCGGCTTGATCTTCTTGCCTGCACGCATCCGGCGCTTCTTGATCTTGGTGACGAAGATGCCCTGGCGGCGCAGCGTGGCCTGGACCTGGTTTTCACCGCTGGCACGGGTATCACCGCGAACGATCTTGCCGTTGCGGTCCTTGCCTTCCCATTCGTAGACGAATTCCTTGACGCTCTTGGCGCCAGCGACTCGAGTTGCCATGGCTTGTTCTTTCCAGTCCTAGTGACGATGTGCGCGCGTCACTCGTTGGTGACGGCCAGCACTTCTTCCAGTGAGGTCACGCCGATCCTGACCTTGTGCAGGCCCGATTGCCGCAGCGATCGCACGCCCTCGCTTCGCGCCTGTTGGGCAATCTCCAGCGCGCTGCCGTCCGCCAAGATGATGCGCTGCAGTTCTTCGCTGATCGGCATCACCTCGTAGATGCCGACGCGCCCTTTGTAACCGTTGTTGCACGCGCTGCAGCCGACGGGCTTGTATGGAGTCCAGCTGCCATCCAGTTCGAGTTCGTCGAACCCTGCCTCGATGAGCGTTTCGCGGGGGATGTCGACTGGCGCCTTGCACTGCGCGCACAGACGGCGCGCCAGGCGCTGCGCCGTGATCAGGATCACGCTCGACGCGATGTTGAAGGGGGCAATGCCCATGTTCCGCATCCGCGTCAGCGTGGTGGGCGCGTCGTTGGTGTGCAGCGTGGAAAGCACCAGGTGACCGGTTTGAGCGGCCTTGATGGCAATGTCGGCGGTTTCCAGGTCGCGGATCTCACCCACCATGATGATGTCCGGGTCCTGGCGCAGGAAGGCTTTCAGCGCCACGGCAAACGTGAGGCCGGCTTTCTCGTTGACGTTGACCTGGTTGACGCCGGGCAAGTTGATTTCCGACGGGTCCTCTGCCGTGGCGATGTTGACGCCGGGCTTGTTCAGCAGGTTCAGGCAGGTGTAGAGCGATACCGTCTTGCCGGAGCCGGTTGGGCCGGTCACGAGGATCATGCCGTAGGGGCGTTCGATGGCCTTGAGCAAGCGCTCTTTCTCGATCGGCTCGTAACCCAGGGCATCGATACCGAGCTTGGCACTGCTGGGATCAAGGATGCGGATCACGATCTTCTCGCCGAACAGCGTGGGCAGGGTGCTGACCCGGAAGTCGATCACGCGGTCGGGGCCGATCTTCAGCTTCATGCGGCCGTCCTGCGGCACGCGCTTTTCGGAAATGTCGAGCCGCGACAGCACCTTGATGCGGGACGCCAGCTTTTCCTTGATGGCCACCGGCGGCGACACGATCTCGCGCAACTCGCCGTCGATGCGGTACCGCACCCTGTAGTTGTGCTCGTAGGGCTCGAAGTGCAGGTCGGAGGCGCGCATGTTGAAGGCGTCGACCAGCATCTTGTGGAGAAACTTGACGACGGGAGCGTCTTCGACATCCGTCTGCGGCGCTTCGGTCTCTTCAGTCGGTGTATCACCGCCCAAGGCCGCTTCGTCGAACTCGAAGTCGCCGCCGACGATGCTGTCCATCGCCTCGGTGGCGCTCTTGGTGTGGGCCTCGATGAGCCGGGTCAGCTTGTCGAACTCGCCGATCACCCACTCAACACCCATCTGGGTAGCGAACTTCACGCGTTCGGCCGCCTCATGATCCGAAGGATCGGCCGTGGCGACGATCAATCGTCCGCCGCGCTTGCTCAACGCGAGGATGCGGTAGCTGGCCGAAAGCTTGGGATCCAGCAGATCTTTCGGCAAGCGCTGGGCATCCAGCGCGTCCATGTCCAGCAGCGGAGCTGAGAACGCCTGCGACATGGTGTGGGCCAGTTCCGCTGCGGAAATGGCGCCGGTTTCCGTCAGTTCAGTGATGAAGTGGCGGTTGGCGGCTTTAGCCTTTCGAAAGACTTCGTCCGCCGTCTGCTGAGTGATCTTGCCAGCCATGACCAAGGCGCGGCCAACCCCCGGCAGGGCGACGGGCAAGGTGTTCTTGGAAACTGGGTCGGCAACGGCCATGGGACGGATGGTCAAACGGGCAGGACAAGCCGGTCGATCATCGCCGATCAGTGAAAAGATGTAAACGCCGGGGCGCTCCGAATGTGTGCATCAATCGACACATCGGGCAGGAAGGCAATGAACGCAAACTTCCCGCAACAGACGGCAGCATCAGATTGGTCGGGGTGAGAGGATTCGAACCTCCGGCCTCTACGTCCCGAACGCCTATTTATTGTCAATAAAATCAATGTGTTGTACGATGAAACCCATTATTTGGGACACTTCGGGGACACGGGCCGGTGGGCACTATTACAAAACGCGGAGAGCTGCAGTGGCAGGCCAAGGTCAGACGCCGTGGCTTCCCTGCGCAGTCACGAACCTTCTCCTACAAAGAGGACGCCGAACGCTGGGTTCGGGCGATGGAGCGCGAGCTGGAGACGACCGGTTTCATCGACCGCCGGGAGGCCGAGCGCAACACCTTGGCCGACATCCTTTTACGGTATGAGAAGGAAGTCACGCCGCAGAAGAAATCCGCAGTGATGGAGTCCACCAAGATCAAGCTCTTGCTCAGGGATGCCGCCCTTACCCAGATCAAGACTTCAGCCTTGAGCAGTTCGATTGTCGCCGCCTGGCGTGACCGCCGCCTCAAGCAGGTCAGCGGGGCAACGGTCAACCGTGAGATCGACATTCTGTCGGCGGCGATCAACCACGCGCGGCGTGAGTGGGGCATTCATATCGAAAACCCCATCCCCTTGGTGCGGCGACCGGAGAAGGCCAAAGCCAGGGACAGGCGCTTCTCGGATGAAGAGATGGTGTACCTGCTCGCCGCTTTGACGGGCGGTGAGCGTCTGTCCGATGGTACGTTCAGCAAGGGGGCTCGCAACCCGTGGCTGCAGCCTCTGGTGGAGCTGGCCGTGGAGACGGCCATGCGCCGAGGGGAGCTGTTGTCATTGCGTTGGGAGTGTGTGAATCTGGACAGGCAGACGGCCTTCCTGCCCGACACCAAGAATGGCGATTCGCGTATGGTGCCCTTGTCGCGCAAGGCTGTGGCGATCCTGCAGGAGTTACAGGGCTTGGCTGGTGCAAACAATGCCCATGAGGGGCCGGTGTTCCAGACGACAGCAATGGCGCTGCGCAAAGGATTCAAGCGCGCCCTGGAACGTGCCCAGCAGCAGTACAAGGAAGACTGCCGAGCAGCCAGTAAACGCCCTGTTCGTGGCTTTCTGGAGGATGTCCATTTCCATGACACCCGCCACGAAGCTGCATCGCGCTTGTCGGAAAAGCTGAGCAACGTCCTGGAGCTGTCCGCCGTGACCGGTCACAAGGACTTGCGCATGCTCAAGCGTTACTACCACCCCCGTGCCGAAGACCTCGCGAAAAAGCTGGGGTAGATAGGCCGCCTGGACTGTGGACAAGGCTGTGTTCTGCACGGGTTGTCCTCGTTACATCGCCCCTTGATGGCTCGATACATCGCCCCTGATTGGGTTCTGGGGCAGGGTTCGTTAGATCGCCCCTTGTTGGTTCGATAGATCACCCCTTGTCTATACCTATAGGGTGTTCCTATAGATTTCCTATAGTTTTTGCTGGTAGCGCTTGCAGTTTCGGTGGAAAAGTCTGCGGGTTGGCTGGGGCAGGTCAGGCTCAATTGTCCGCAAGCGTGCCACGGTCTAATATGTAAAATATTTCAGACATTCTCAAATTCACCACCAACCATGAACCTGATCGAAATTGGCCATGTCGTGGGCGCCCGACGCGCCGAGTTGGGACTGACCCAGGCGCAACTGGCACACCTGAGCGG